>Ga0099826_10003968_pt1 | contig 10245 bp, 7 predicted proteins | sample Mtrugardesep15_FD_76830 | JGI IMG/M metagenome (GOLD analysis project Ga0099826, IMG submission 76830) | Root nodule microbial communities of legume samples collected from California, USA - M. trunc garden sep15 | ecosystem: Host-associated > Plants > Roots > Nodule | place: USA: California...
CTTCTACCATGGTGATCGAGTTTTCAAGGATAATTGCTACTATGGCGGCTGGTATTTGGAGAAGAAGACAATTCAAACCCCTAATTTTTTTTTGTACAAAAGACCCCTCATTTTAATATTATTATAAAATATTAAAATTAAATTTTTAAAAAAAATCTAGAATAACTTCATCATTTTTTTTAGAGAAATTTCATCACTTAAACATAATATGTATCATATCATGTAAATATCAAATGTGCATCAAACACATGATAGGATTAAATAATGCTATCATATTTTTTATCATGTGTTAACCAAACTTGGGATATGATAAATGTTTATCTTATCGCTATCCTATCTTGTCATTATCCAGCTCTTTAGCATATCTCATTTCTATCCTATCATGTGCACCAAACGGACTCGGGAGAGTCTGCCGCCCATTTGAGTCCCACAATGCTCGAGGAATTAGTCTAAACAGTTGTGCGCGGAGGATACCCGGTTTACACCTAAAAAAATACTCACATGTGGTTTTATTCTCTTTTTTTTTTTCTCTCCCTCTCTATTGTTTTTATACAATAAGAAGAGAGAAATAGTGGTTGTCATAAAGATTGTCTAGAATTGGATGTACAAATATCACTCCTCTAAAAAATGATGCACATAAAGTTGTTGTACCAGTAATCTATTATTCTTCTGGAAACCAAAATATCTTAGAAAGACGTAAATTCAAAATGATTCAAAGGAATATTAGTGGCCTCAATTTTCGTAAAACTACAATGCTGCATCATTATCAGTTTAGGGAAACTTGATCTCTAGCACACATACATACACTACACTACACATAACATCTTGCCTACTTGATGTTAAGTAAAGCAAAAATCCAATCATATCACGGTACTTTTTAGCATCAATTTTGATGCCAATTTCGTCTTTGTCTATTGATCGCTTTGAAGCCATGGGTGTAGAGATTCATTTGCAATCTTTTATGTCAAACTTTTTGAACAATTCTAAGGCATACTTTTTTAGGCTAATAGAAGTTCCTTCCTTGCCTTGTTTGATTTGGAGTCCAAGAAAGAAGGTACGCTCACCGATAAGGGACATTTCAAATTCTCTCTGCATGAGCTTTGAGAATTCTCTACACAAATTTTCATTAGTAGACACAAATATAATACTATCAACATAAATTTGTATTAATAAGATCAGGTACGGTTTAGAAAGACGGATTTTACATCCATTTGGTACAATTTAAAATCTAAGTAACAAGCAAATGCCAAAAGGAGTCTAATAGACTCAAGGCGAGCTACGGGAACGTATGTCTGCTCGTAGTCAATCCCTTCTTCTTGATTATATCCTTTTGCCACAAGCCTAGATTTATTTGTAGTGATGATTCGATTTTCATTGAATTTATTCCTAAATATCCATTTAGTGCCAATAATTGATTTTCATTTGGGGCAAGGGACCTAGTCCCATACCTCATTTTTTTTAGCTCATTAAGTTCTTGTATAGCAAGAATCTAACTCTCATCACTTATTGTGTTTTTAATGGTTTTAGGTTTAATTTGTGAGATGAATGCGGAAAAACCACATAAATTTCTTACCCAAGACCTAGTACTTACTCCCATCTTAATATTTCCAAAAAAAAATTCCAAGTGGTGGTATCTCGTGTTAATCCAATCATGAGAAGAAATGGTGAGGTTTCTTGGTTTTCAACCTCTTGTACGTCTTCCTCACAATCGTTATCCTTGTTACCCTCATACATTGAAGGAGCTTCTTGTGCATCACCAACCTCGACTTTATCCTTGGTATCTATCCCTAAAACATCAAAACTGGAAGAACCTTTCCTAACCACTTGGGGAAGAGTCTCATCAAAGACAACAAGAACTGAATCCTCAACAACGAGAGTCCCCTTATTATAAATTTTATAAGCTTTACTTGAATATGAGTATCTTAAGAAGATGTCCTCGTCCTCTTTTGCATCTTAATATAAGATGAGTATCTTAACGAGAGTTTGTCTTAGTATCTCCTAATTTATCCTTTCTTCTAAGTAGTTCATAGGGTGTCTTATCTAGGACATGTCTAATAATAATCCTATTTAAGACATAACATGCGGTGTTAATCACATCCACCCAAAAATACTTACGGAGGTGCATTTCACTAATCATTGTCCTAGCCCACTCCTCCAAACCCTAATTTTTTTATTTTAACAACTCTATTTTGTTGAGGAGCCCAAGGACAATAGAAGTTGTGAGAAATGTCAAACTCATCACAAAAATCTTCAATGTGATCATTTACAAACTCACCACCATGATCGCTTACAAGGGACACAATTTTCAAAGAATTTTGATTTTGAATAATTTTAGCAAATTTTGCAAAAGCATAAAAAAGATCATCCTTACTAGCCAAGAATAATGCCCAAGTAAATCTAGAGTAATCATCAACAATGACAAATCTGTAATAATTGCCTCCTATACTTCTTGGTCTTGAAGGACCAAAAAGATTTAGGTGGGGAGAAGCTCCAGAGGTCTTGTGGTATATACCATATTTTTTTGGTTTAAAAGATGCTCTAGTTATCTTCCCCTTTTGACAAGCATCACACACTTTGTCTTTTTCAAATTTAATTTTAGGTAAACCAACTACTAGATACTAGGACATAACTTAATTTAGCAAGTCAATGTGAACGTGACTAAGGAGTATATGCCATAACCATCAATCTTCATTCTTGGCCATGAGACACTTAGTTCATTGTTGAACTAAGTGAAAATGATTATTGTGAAGTTTTGACTTAAATGAATGAAAAATGATGTTGTTGTTGTCTATTGTTGTTGAAATCATGATTATATGATATGAATGTTGTTGGGATGTGTTAGCGGTGATAATTTATGCCTTGGGTGTTGTTAAATTTGTGTTGTTGTGATTAAGTTGTTGTATTTTCATGGTTTTTGCGAAAATGGGTTAAAAATGGAGAAGTTTGAATTTTGTTAATTCAAGTGAATTGATGATGTTGTTGTGTTGAATTAGCATGATTAGAATTTTTGTTTTGAACTATGAGTTTTGGGTGTGGGGTTGTTTGGGAGAAAATGGGATTTTCGTGTAAAATTTGTTTTAAGCGTTTTTGTGAAATAAGTGATTTTGGAGAAAATTGGATTAAGTTGATTTGGGATGGGAAAGTAAGATTTTACTGTAGAATGTGATAGGTTTAAGTGATTGGAACGTGAGGAGAAAACATAATTGAAAACGGATGAACGATCGGGATTTTATGCGCGAAACGGCTAAAACGGAAAATTGGAAAATGATGTGCTATCACATGAGCACGACCGTGCGTGTCCTAGGCACGGACCGTGCCAATTGGCACACACAACCGTGCGCCCAACAGGTAGGACCGTGCGGCTTGTGCAGGCACCCGGAAACTCGATTTTTCGCATTTTTGCCGACTTTTAAGTATCCCTATGAGTTCCAAACACCTAACCCTATCTAATTGAAGTGTAATTTAACTTCTAAAAGTTTTTAAACATGGTTTACTTTGGATTTGTTTTGGTTTTGAATCATGTGTTAAAAATAGACGAAACTTGAGTTTTTGAGAAAATAAAGAAACTTTGTGAAACCAAAATGTTTTGATTGATTACCCTAGATGTTAGATGATATTTAGGGAGGTTTTTTAATGCTATGTAAGAACTTGGAATCATATCTTGATGTTGGAAATTGAAAATAGGGGATTTTATGAAAATAGATGAACTTTGTCAAACTTAAGTTTTATGATTCCATAACTTGCAAATTAACTTGTATACATGATAACGTGATGAAATAGGATTGAATCAATGCTTGATGAGTGTGAATTGTGTTGGTTACCATGATGTGAACAATTGTCTGTTTATTATGAAAATTGTGAATTTATGAAGCGAATGTGTTTCTTTTTTGTGATAACTATTTGATGAATGTTTGGTGATGAATATGATGTTGTTTTGATGGTGATTTAAATGATGATGATTTATTGATGATGATGAGTTCTTACATGTAAAGTGACGATGTTATTGATGATGAACGCATGTATGAAAAATGATGATGCTAATGATGATGAGTTGTGGTGTGAACGTATGCATTATTGAGTCATATGTTCATCCATTCATAAGTTGTTGAGTAGGATATTTATATTCAGTGACGATGATTAGAATACTTTGTATTCAGTGGCGATGTTTATGATACGGTTGTATCGAGTGATGATGTTTGGTACCACATTCATCTAGAAGAGTCTAAAATGCAGCATGCATTTAATAATTGGTGAAACGTGTCATACTTGACCACGTGAATTGATGTTTATGTGCTTTGGTGAAATTTGCTGAATATATGGGAATATGTGAAGAGGTGAATGCGCACATGTTGTATTGTTATGCTTGTATGCTTGGTGATTAATGGTGATGTGAAACTTATTGTGAATGATTTAATTAAGTGTAATTGATCATTTGAAAATGAATATTATTTTTTTTTTTAATTTCATTTGATCATATATTATTTGTGGAATGTTGACTAACCCTCAGTGATTTTAGTTGACTTCCTACCTAATTCGGATGAATGAGTAGATGGCTTGCATGATTAATTACTTTTCCTTTTCTTGTGAGTATTGCTTGAGGACTAGCAGAGATGCTACCTCATTTCCTTTTCGCTTGGAGTCTAGTTTGTAGGGCTCTGATTAGGCTGTCGGTTTTCTGTTGTTACTTTTATGTCTTCATGAGACTTGTACTCATTTATGTTGAGATTTGAGATTATATTTTGGTGATTTATTATGATACATGTGACATGACTTTTTTTGGAGATTTCTTTATATCTTTGATGAATTGTTATGATTTTTTTTTCCGTTGCGAGTTTTGAAAAATTAATTATGCATGTTTTGGATGAAATTGAAGATGTAGCATCTAAACTCTTTGAGGGGATGCCAGCTTCCCTCAATGTGCAGTCTTTGCAACATGAATCAAGAAACTACTTCTCATCTTTTTTTGGATTGTATCTTTGCTACATCAATTTGGCAGTGGCTAAGCTCAATTCTTAATCTGCAATGTAACTTTTCATATATTCAGGAAGCCATTCAGCTTAGCCAAAGAAATTGGTCACCTCTTTGCAGAATTGTTATCTTATCAGCAGTGATAAACATCCTAAACATTATTTGGTTTTGTAGAAATCAGTTGAGATTTAACAGCAAGAAGATCAACTTCAGATCAACTATTAATTTAATCATCTCAGCAACTGCTATGACAGGTAATAATTCAAGGTGTGTTGCAAACACTTCTATTGCTGATTTTGTGCTTCTTAAAGCTTTCTCAGTCAAAATTAATTATGGAAATGCACCTAGAATTAAGGAGGTTTTGTGGCAGCCCCCAGTGATCAACTGGATAAAGTGTAATATTGACGGAGCCTCAGTTGGAAATCCTGGTCCTTCATCTTGCGGAGGGATTTTTAGAGATAATAATGCAGAGTTTCTTGGAGCCTTTGCTTACAATTTAGGCAACACAAACTCGTTAGTTGCAGAACTTAATGGTGCAATGTTTGCTATTGAATTTGCTAATCAGAAAGGTTGGTCTCAGTTATGGCTAGAAACAGATTCTATGTTGGTAACATTAGCCTTCAAGTCAAAAACTATTGTCCCTTGGCAATTGAGGAATAGGTGGGAGAACTGCATTCATCTAACTTCTACTATGTCTTTCTTTGTTACTCACATATATAGGGAAGGAAACCATTGTGCTGATCAATTGGCTAACATAGGTCTCAGTTTGAATACTTCCTTCTGGTGGGATCACATTCCTCATCAGATTAGAGAAGCATACACCAGAAATAGGATAGGCTTGCCTTATTTTAGGTTTTGTTGATCTTTGGAGGGTTTTGGTTGTTTGTCCCCCCTCTCTTTTGTATCTTTTTGTTTATCTAATATTATCTAGGGCCTTGCTTCTTTTAAAAAAAAAAAAGAAATCAATCAAATCACGCCGACCAAATCTGATTGCTTTTAAAAATTAAAAATAAATCTCTTGCGACGGACCTTACTTCAAATCAGCAGCAACTATGTGTGGATGATTGTGGATCTAATGAAGACATCAATTATTATTATTATTATTATTATTATTATTATTATTATTATTATTATTTTGAAGAGGACACCAATCATTTGCTTTTTGCAGTGTAATTGTTTTTTAAACAATTTGGACTTTGGTTTTGCATTGGCTAGGGTATGTTAATGTGAACCCAACTCTCATCTCAAATCAATCAGATAGATGAGTCAGGATTCATTAATACCAGGTGTAAGTTCAAATCTCAATAATTAAAATTAATATATCATATGTTTCAAATTAATTAAAATATAGTTTACTTTTCCATGCACATGCACTGTAGCTCATTATTGTCAAACGCATGGCTCATTGATCTCCTTCTTCTATCGTTCAATGCATAGCACATGATCTAAGGTCTTGATAAAATTCCCAATTTCATAATTTGTTTGTATTTATGAGAAATCATGGTATTGATTCAAGTTTTATGAGTTTAAAGTAATTCAAAAAATTTAATCCAAAAACATGTATGGGTATTTGCTAGTTGTGGTTATTGCTACATAGTTCTTGATTTGCATCTTTCTTAATCGAAAACATCGATTTTATTCCACAATAATTTGAATTCATTAATCCTTTCAATTGAAAATCCTTTCATTAAATAGTGATGTTATACATACTAATCGTTTCTTTTGCAGTTTGCCAAACCTAAAATATCAAAGTGCAGATCCAAATTTTGAAACAAAAATTAAATAGTAAAAACACTTCTGGTACGTGATGAGGATTACTAACATTGATGTAATTGAATTTGCCCAAACTTGAGACTCGCACTTGATTGTTTAATTCCATATCGTGTAAACGAACCACAATTTGATGGGCATCGAAATCTAAAGTATGATCACAGAGGAAGAAAGAAAATTATATGATCATAGAGGAAGAAAGGAAACGATCAGGACCAAGTTTTCAGCAAAATTATGAAGGGTATGGAGAAGAGAACAGAGAGGGAATTGCACGTGTCTCCCTTTTATTTTCTTTTAATCTAACAGATGGGAGTCGTTGGATTAATTTTAATTTAGGAAAATTCTACGGTGAAGTTGCTAAAATGACTTCTTCGGTGAAGTAATCATACAACTAATAAGAACGCGCCACGTGTGTTAGTGATTTTATCTCATACTGGCGGATGCGTGGTATGTACCGTGTACCTTTAGTTAAATTTAGCCCTTAAATTTTTTAAACCATCAGATTAAGCACCTCACTAGTGTTATTGTGTTGCCTTTCACACTATATTTATTTCCTTTCTCCTTTTTGAATTTTTCTTCCTCCTATTTCAAAAAATATTTAAATAAACCTTTTTATGACAATCCTTTTTATAAAAAATATTTCATTATTAAAAATAAATAAACTCAGAAAGATTATGAACATCATCACCATCTTCATATCTTCATCATCTTCTTTATTGAACAAAAAACAAAATAGCTACTAAAATACACCTCCAAAAATTAAAATGTCCTGATTTGTGTTATTAAAGTTTCCAGATCTATGTCGTAAAATTCAGCAACATAGACACAGAGATAGGATGAACGCAACGATGGCATCAATAATTCGGCGATGGTTTAAGGGTTGTTTGAACAACACATAACATTTTTTCAAACACCTGATTTTGTGATTTAAATAGATAGGAAGGATGAGGAGAATTAGAAGAGTATTGAAAACGAATTATAATCATCATTTCAAAATAAGTATAAATCATCAGGTTCAATTTCGGGTGCCAATGGTCTGATTCGGGTTTAAACGACCCGGTTGGAGGTTGAAGACGACTTCCTCTATTTTTCCATCGGACTTTTTATTACAAATAGAAAAGAGTGAAAAAAATTCCAAATAGATTGTACGTGTTGAAGTGGTGGATCGAAAATTATAAAGGTTTGTGGTTGCGAGTACGATCCCTGCTCTTTTTATTTTTGTTTTCCAATTCCTTTCCAATTAATACGGTAGCAATTTTTTTTTGAGGAAAGCTAAGAAAAAATCATGATAAAAAAGTTAACGTGTGGGTTTTCTTTCATTATAGACATAATTAAGCCAATTAATAATAGTAAATACCGAAATAAATGCGCAATTACTTTAGAACAACTTTGACTTATTGAAAATTTGTAAATTCGAAAACAACCAAATTTCTAAATAAATAAAAATACGTTTTTTAGTGAATATAAAATACCTTACATTTGATTTTTTTTCGACACAAAATACCTTACATTTAATGAAAATGACATTATTCACCGATAAATTTTTTAATATATACTCCCTCCGTTTTTTAATATAAGCAAATTTTGACTTTTAGGTTCATTCAGTTAATGATGTATGTGAAAATTGCTTAAATTAAAAAACGGAGGGAATATTAACTAAATATGTATGTTACTAATTTTTTTCTTCAAGAAATATCCATTACTAATTATGTTCATCTAAATATAGTAACAATATATTCAACAACAAAAATATATATGTATACTAATAATAACATAACGTTCTTTCAAATCAAAATATTTGATTCTACAAAAAAAAAAAACCAAAATTTGATATGTAAATAAAAGGGTGTTGGTGGTGCTATATTTTGTTGACAGAAAATAGATTTTATTTTGTATATCTATTAATATTAATATTTGTACAATATGTAGATTTAAAAAAAATCATATGTATATTATTATTTTAATGAAAAGATGTAATGTATATTATTACTATTATTATTATGTAAATATTACATTTATAAATGATTTGCTTTTTGAACAAAAACAAATGATGTGTTCTCTGCACATAACAAATGAATATTTAATATGCTTAGATGTATACACAAACAAGCAGATGTTGGAATTTTCAAGCAATTCACTTCTCTGTGCACGGTTAAAATTCTGATTTACTTCTACAAGAATCAAAAGTCAAAGCGGTTTGTTCCAAAGAAAAGTAATAATCCGCATTTATTGCTCCATTAATCCGCAATTACTGCACCACTGATCAGTATTAATCTCATAAATGTCTAATTATGGCCGAAAACAAAAACAAATGTATTAGACCGGATTAGTAACCGAGTTTTAAAATTCTTTCAAAAAATGTATTTTTTTTTGTTACAAATGTATTAAAAAAAACATATTTTTTTATTAAAATAAAATTAAGATAGCTAATATTAATAAAAACTAATATTTTTTTTAATGAATAAAAACTAATACTCCCTCCGTTTCATAATGATTGTCATTTTAACCAAAAAATTTGTTTCAAAATGAATGTCACTTTACATTTCCAATACAACTTTAATTTTTTTCTCCCAACTTTACCCTTAATAAATACTCCAACTTTTCTCTCGCACAATTTTCAATGCAACTTTTAGTTTGTCTTTTTTTTGGGCAGTTTAATAAAAGTATTATGTCCAATGATAATTTAATTCAATTTCTTAATGGATCTTGTTAACGAGTGCCCTTAGGGCACTCTTTAATGATTCCAAAAAAAGAAATTACTCACATGTTATTTATTTAAAAAGTTAAACATTTCAATTTTCAATTCATTGAATGCACACATTTCCATAAAATCTTACTATTTTAAACTCTTAAAGAGTGCCCTAAGGGCACTCGTTAACATTTCCCTTTCTTAATTTGTGTGCAATTGGCTAAAACGACGCTCATTTTAAAACAGATAGAGTACCTACTTATTTAGAGTTTGACATTTGCCACGTCAGCATACTTAAAAATCTTTCAACATAATTCGGCTAAAATCAAAGTTCATTGTTGTATGTGTAGATTTTAAACGGTGTTTATATTTTTTTTACAAATCAAAATAAATAAAGATCTTGACCAAAATTAATAAATAAATAAATAATTTTTTCCGTTTGTGTCCTATACTCTTTTTAGTCATCGGACAAGCGTACTTCCCAGTTGACTAGGTTTATGAAGGGATAATTTGTTAGATCGACTTACCTACTAGATTTCGACTTGAATAATTCCAATTCCTACTTCTTTCCTACTCTATTAAGGTCATATTCAATGATTTGATTGATTATATTTGTTTCCGTTTGTAACCTAGACTCTTTTCAATCGTCGGACAAGCGTACTTCCCAGTTGACTAGGTTTCTGAAGGGATAGTTTGTCAGATCGACTTACCAATCAGATTCCGATCTGAAAAATTCTAGTTCCTACTTCCTTCTTACTCTATTAAGGTCATATTCAACGGTCTAATTGATTATATTTGTTTTCGTTTGTGACCTAGAC
>Ga0099826_10003970_pt1 | contig 10245 bp, 5 predicted proteins | sample Mtrugardesep15_FD_76830 | JGI IMG/M metagenome (GOLD analysis project Ga0099826, IMG submission 76830) | Root nodule microbial communities of legume samples collected from California, USA - M. trunc garden sep15 | ecosystem: Host-associated > Plants > Roots > Nodule | place: USA: California...
AAAAAAAAAAAAAAAAAAAAAAAAAAAAATGAGTGATTCTAAGAAAAAAAAAAAAAAAAAAGATCTAAAACCCCTCCTCATGAAGTGAAAAAGAAAGAAAACTTAGAAAGAAATTGAAGTTTCTCTCACAAATAAAAAATAGAGAAGTTGACGTTTCTCTCATTTTTTTTGTTGTAGATAGATGAAATGACAAATAATCATTAAATTTCACACAAATATGTTGAGGGGCCCAACTATGATACATTTACAAGGATGATTTATTTTTGGTCAAAATAGCCTATGAGTTAGAATTCATCTTTTAATATAAATAAAGTTCGATTCACAAAAACTTACATAGACGATTGGAGAATCACTAGGACTAAATTAAAATATTGGCATAAGTGCATTTTTACCTATTAACTTTTAAAAAGTTGCGATTTTGACCACCAAATAAAAAAATTGCCCTCTATCTTTAAGGAAGTATGCACTTGTTAAGAGAAATATGTTTTTTTGGCCCTCTATCTTTAGAAAAATAAGCTTTTTTACCCTTTATTTTTACAAAAAGTTGTAAGTTTAGTCCTCTGTTTTGGAACACGTAGTGTTTTCTCAACAACTTTACAACATTTTATAAATATAAAGAGTAAAATTGTTTTTTTAATTAGGGACCAAAATCATAACTTTTTAAAAAGTTAATGGGTTACCCTTTCTTCTTCTTCTTGTTCTTGTCAGAGGGGTGATTTAAGGTCAATTTTGACCTAAAAATCACTCCTCCGAGTTGTTTTTCATTATATCATACTTGAATAAGTAATTTCACATATTTTCTCTTTTCTTTTGTTTGTTTTTGTGATTTCGTCGTCTCTGAACGACTTTGTTTGTTTTGATTTCCCGTCTTTGTGCGATGTGTTTTTGATTTCCCGTCTTAGTGCAATGTTTATTTGATTCAGGTTGAAAGGTTAACTTTGAGCAGGTGCAGATCCGATCAATGACAATGACTTTGGCGTCGTCAACGTTGCAGATCCGGAGACATGAATATTCTAGAGACTTTAATATAGTTATATTAGTCATATTTGTAGGCATAGGTACTTTGCCGTTTCATGCTATTAACATGGATGCTGTGAGTTTGTTCATAGATTCATCCTTTTTGTTTTTAGCGAATTTAGATTTGTGTTGTATCGATGTACTTTATCAATTTGAATGAATGAATATCGTTTATTTTTATAAAAAAAAGTTAATGGGTTACAAATTGATGTTAATTTGAGTAAGATCCGACCCACCAAGCAAAACCCCGAAGGTTTATTATCTCAAAGAAAAACCCAGAAACGAAACAGTAACGACGCCGTATCAATGGCTTCATCACTCTTCCATTTCCTACTACACAACCAAAAACGTTCCCTCTGCACCAAAATCTCCTCTTCGAAATGGAAAGTAAAACAAGTCACAATCTCCAACTTCAACGAATCATTGGAAGAAATCAAAACCCACATCTCAAATTCCGACTTTATCGCCATTTCTATGGAGAAAACTGGTTCTTCTTCCACGACTCCATGGCACCGTGTTCAGCCTTTCGATACGGCGGAAACCGCTTATCTCAAAGCTAGTCAGTCCGCTCAGCGGTTTCAGCTTCTTCAGTTCGCTGTCTGCCCGTTTTCTGTTACAGATTCTAACAACCTCGTTGCTCATCCGTGAGTTCTTCTTACTACAACACTCATAACCTTTTTTATTTTTTATTTTAAGTTGATTATTAGAATATTTATTACTAGAAAGTGTTAATCATAGTATTAATTAGGAAATGCTGCTTTTTGTTTCTAAAGTTTAGATGAGTTGGGTCTCGGGTGTTGGATGACTCAACTGGTTTGAGCTAAGGGATAAGAAGTTGGAGGTCCTGTGCTGAAAAACTATAAAAAACTAATTTAATTAATAATATTTGTCATTTAAAAAAAAGGATGAGGTGGGTCTCGGGGCTCACCAACTAAGGCTGACAGCAAGAGTTGAACTCATGAACCAACTCGTTACCAACTGAACTAACCTCATTTGACTGGAAATGCTAGTTTTCTTTTGTTGGTGTACCTTTTAGAATGAAATTGTAAAAATGGGGAGTACATGCATTGCTTATAGAGTGTAATGGAAATTAATTAGTTTTACACTGACATTTAATTGGAGCCTTTATATTGTGAAATTATATTATCAATTGTATAAAGTAGTTACATGAGTGCGATGCTGCTATGAAGCAGAGACATATACACCGCACATGCATTGATACCATTTTGAATAAACCTTAAAGAATGTTTCAGCGCAGGTATTATTCTGACTTTAATGGCCATAGACTTAACTTAAGTACATTAGTTTTACACTAACATCTTAAATGAGCTGTATTTTTGTCATATAATATCATCAGTTTTATAAGATATGCTAGTTTTCGTTGATAAACTAAAGTTTACCTGAGTTGGGTCTCAGACGCTCACTAGTGCACAGCAGGTTTCAGAGCACAGACAGGGGTACTTACTTACAAATTACCCACTAACAAAGTCTTAATGTTGGCAGAGGGAGTTAAACTCATCCTCTTGTGGGGTATGAACCAACTGCTAACCTCTTGTGACAGGAAATAATGGTTTTCTTTTGTTATACCTTTTTGAATAAACTTGAAAAACTGTGTACATGCACAGTTCTTTCTTAGAGCTTAATAGACATATAATGATAGTCTATTAGTTTTACACTGACATCTAATAGGAGTTTTTATTTTGTATTATTATGTCATCAATTGTATGAACTATGATGTAGTTACAAGTGTGGGATGCTATGAAGTGTGACACATACACGATACTGACATTGATACGTCGAAACCAATAATAATTTGAGAAAATAAACATTTTGTTTTGTTGTAATACCATTTTGAGTAAACCTTACAGAATGTTTCAGCGCAGGCATTATTCTTGGACTTTAAAGGCCAAAGACTTAAGTACATTAGTCTTACACTATCGTCTTAAATGAGCAGTGTTTTTTGTCGTATAATATCATCAGATTTATAATATTAGTTACAAGAGTTAGTATATAGTGACAGAGACACAACATTGACACTAACATGTCCACACCAGTACTAATTTAAAAAATAGAAGTAACTGAATATAACCATGAGTGTGTGACTGAGTTAGTACGTGTCGATACATTAGTCTTACACTTTCGTCTTAAATGAGCAGTGTTTTTTGTCGTATAATATCATCTGTTTTATAATGTTAGTTACAAGAGTGGGATAGTATATAGTGACAGAGACACAACATTGACACTAACATGTCGACACCAGTACTAATTTAAAAAATAGAAGTAACTGAATATAACCATGAGTGTGTGACTGAGTTAGTACGTGTCGATACCAGACAAACCTTCAAAATGAATTTTCGGTCATGCATAGGTGGGATGACATGAGAAAACAATGAATTTTCATTGGATGTCAGTGTAAAACCAGGTTACAATGACGGTTCATATCTTTTAAATCTTTCTTCTTGAGAATGTAAAAAGTTTTAAAGTTCACCTAATTTCTAATAATCACAAATGTTGATGATATTGATCCATAGCTAGTAGATACATTGGTTGTGATAAAAATCAATGACCTGGAGTCCTGGACTATTTGTTGTTTGAAAGAATCAAAGTGAAATTTTTGCATTCTTTGAAATGAATTTATTGTTGCCAAATTTTCTAGTACTTAATTTATGCTTCACTTTTTCTTTGTTTTTTCAAAATTGTGTTTTTTGTGCAGGTATAATTTCCTTTTGTTTCCAAGGGATGAGTTAAAACTTGGTATGCCTGCTTACAGTTTTTTGTGCCAGACGTCTCATTTGACAACCATGGCTCGCCAGGGTTTTGATTTCAGTGCTTGCATATATGAAGGTGCGAGGTTTTGTTGTACTTTGTGTTTTTGTTTATGTTTCTAATGGGATGTTTTTAATTTTAAAGTAACTATTACCAGGAATTTGTATGTAGGTTTGTTGTTTGCCTTTGTAGGCATAATTTAGATTGTGTTTTGTTGCTTTACAAATACAAAACTTTCATTTGCCCAAACTGGAACTGTTGTTCTGTTACCAATAAAAACTGGAACTGTTGAATTTCTGTGAAATTTATTTGGTTATTGTTGTACCTGATGTTTAGTAATTATAGGGATTTGAACTTATCTTATCACATAAATATCTGTTTAAGTGTTTGGAAGAGCTTTTGATGATATGTCCTTAACCTTAAGCTGTTGTCAGCTTATTTTCATAAGCTTTGTAGGATAGTTTATAGAAACAACTTATAAAGAGCTTATGTTTTCCCTCATTATTTCTTCCATTAGAGAAACAACTTATAAGTAAGCACTTAATAAGTTGTATTAATTAAGCTGTTTACTCAAACTCCTTATGAGATTTATTAACAATGTCACATTTATCTTCTACGGTCCTATGCTTATATTTGTGCTAGTTTGCTTTTAAATTTGACGAGCCGGTGAGCAAAAATAGAACTTTCATTTGTGTGTTTTCAAATGTTGTTTGTTTAAAATATGGATACTTTGGAGAAAGGAGTTGGGTTTGTGTGGGTACTGTATTGCTTTAATGTTTTGTTGCGCTTGCATGTTAATATCCATGCTACTTTAGTTGCCTATGTGATGTGAGTCAGTAAAAACTAAATTGGAAGGTTTTTCTGTCTCTTCTGGTATGTGTTAAGGCAAGGCGAAAAAGAAAAAGAAGGGTTACCATCATGTATCAGTTTCTTAAGCTTATTTTGCCATAAATTCAAAGTAGTGATTTCTCACTTCCTTGACACCTGAACAGATAATCTCTTCGACTACATACGAAAATGTTTTAGAATTCTATTATATACAGAAAAATGTATGTTATGCTATGTGAAATGTGAATTGAGGGTCTATGGTTCTGTTACTATATCCTAAGACCTATGATCCATTTGAATTTGTGTAACAGGTATATCGTATTTATCTAGAGCACAAGAGTCAGTTGCTAAAATCCGTTTAGGGACAAGTTCTCCATCTCTTGGTGTGATGAAATCTTCTTCCCCTCCTACTGTTGCTGATACAGTTTTTATTGAGAGGATTAGATCACGAATTAAACATTGGAGAAATACATGCAAAAACTCGGGCACAAAGACAAGCAAAGATGGTAAGAAAATCTTTAGTAAATTTTGTACAATGAGATTTTTCTTAGGTCTCCTTTTATTCTTTATCACTCATTTTGTGCAGACGAACTTATCAACTCTATTAGGAATATTATCTCGGGTAGTGAACAGTTCAAATCAAGACCGTGCTTGAATGTAGATATTTGCAGTGACCGCCAAGTGCAACTAATTCTGCAGGTATAGCAGACTTAATATAGTCGTAACTTCTTTAATTTGATTGATACAACTTTGGGTCCTGTTTGGATAAACCACTTAATTAAGTATACATAAACTAGTTTTATAACAAAATATAAAATTAAGTCAAACAGTTTTCATATAAACTATAATTTGTTTTCATAAAGAAGTTATTTTCATATGCGCTCCCAAACAATATCACAAGTGATTATGCGAGTAGATAAGCTCAAATAAGTTAATCCAAACAAGCCCTTGATCTCATCACAATAGGTAGAATTGAATTAACATTTTTCCCTATTTTTTTTGTACTCTGGTTTCTCTGCATGTAGATGGTAGTAGACTTCTCAGATGACTTGCTTCCTTTAGTGATACCTTCAAAGGGTGGGACAACTCAGGCAGTACGTGTCGTTTTGACGAAATCAAGAGAAGATAAGGAAGTGTTGGAGGTAACAAGAGTCTTTCGCTGTTTGTCTCTTCCTCATTAGGTTTTACTTCGGATATAACTCTAGATCTACACTGCAGAGAGAGCTTCGTAGTTTGGAAGAGGAGGAGAGCAAGAAAATTCGTGGATTTCGAGAGGTGATCGATTTGATTTCCGCTTCACAGAAACCTGTTATCTCCCACAATTGCCTTAATGGTGTTTCTCTTAAATGGAAATCTATCAACTTAGTTCTAGTTTACCGACCTTGTTTACTCTCTTCCATTTATTAACCCTGATTTGATTTATTTATGTAGACTGTACACTTGTTCATTCAAAATTCATCGCACCACTGCCATCAGAAGTAGATGAATTTGTGAGCTCCTTGTGCAAAATTTTCCCCAAAGTACTTGACGTGAATTATTTAATGAAGAAAAGTGGAACCATGAAAAAAGTGACCAACATCCGTAATGCTTTATCCTACGTGAATACTCATTTCCTTGCACCAGTTGACATGGAAATTCCTGACCAAGGTCAGTCACTCTACCTCTTGATGTCCATTGCAAAATTCAGAAGTTTGCTTATTGATTGTTTCATCCAAGTCATCTTGCAAAAATTGTGGAAAGCAGCATGCAAATCCTTTATAACTTGCAGAATTTCGAGTGCATGTAGTCAGCAATCCCAACATTCATGCATTTAGCACATCAGTGGCAGTTGAATCAAGATTAGACGGTCACCGATGTATTAACTGTGTAGATGCATGGAATTGTGACTGGAGACAATCCGATACAAAGTTTTGTTCTTATTCCTTTATTAATTTCTGTCAACAAGATATAAAGTTAATTTTACTAGCTGCTTAGTCTTCCTTTCTGTTTTTGTTTTAATTACAGATACAATAAACAAAGGCAAGATTGATGGACTTGATGCTTTAAGGCTTTCCTATTTATTTATGAAGCTCTGCTCTGTATTGAAAATTTCCCCTGTTGTAACTGAATGCGGAAATAGGCAATTTGCCCCGCAGCTTGAAGACTTCACTAATGTATTCCATTCATGCGCAGCCAATATCCAAGAATCATCATGTAATGAGGATGTTAGTGTGTGGACCAATAATACAAGAAAAGCAAATTGCGAACATTTAGTATTCTTATGGGGATTCAAGTTTGGTATGACGGCCGGCATGTTGAAGAGTGTTCTCCGTGAATCCCATGACATCTTTTTAGAAGAGTTTGATGTTAAATTCGTGGACAAGAGTTGTGCCTTTGTCATTTTCTGGGAACCTGGCTTGTCGAAAGATTTTCTAAATGTAATGAATGGTGAACAAATTAGTGGAGGCTTAAAGGAGTTAGTATCAAATGGCTTGAGGGTAACAGGTTATGAGACCTATAGAACAATGTGTAGGCTAGGTTTGTGGGAGATGGATCTTGCCGAGTCTTTAGAGAAAGCCTTGGAGTGTTCTCTCAGTGATACAGAGATTTATAGTGAAAGAAAACCAGAGATTCAATGGTGTAATGACAATGTAATCAACTTGGATGATCTTTAATGTTGTAACTAACCTATTCTTTGAAGTTGGTTTCTATCATTTGTTCATTGCAAAGAACAAGGCAATTTTTGATGTCATCATCTTTTCAAATTTCTAATACAATCTTGGAAGGTAGGAATTGTAATTGTTGTACAAATTAGTATATAATGTAACAATATGAAGAGTTAGTTCTTATGTTGGTTATTTAAAACTCAATGCTACCCAAAGAATATGAGGTAACAAAAATAATTGATAATATTTACTTACAAAGGAACATTTTAGACAATTTCTTAATTTTAGAGACTGAGTCCGAGTTTACTCTATTTATCTACGGATAACACTTGGGTGACATAGCATTTGATGACATTAGTCAATTATAATATCGCAAGCGGTTTTTTTCTCTCTTTTTCACAAGATTTTCTTTTGTTTTTTGTACACTTGTGACATAGTGGTTTGCCAATGTCACCAAGTGAAAAATTAACTGGCCCCATTTTAATAAGTGGATCCCACTAATGGGTTTCATCAATCTTCCATTTGTGTCCAATTCTCTCATAAGTAGAGTAAATTGAGAGTAAATAAATGGACCAAACTGAAACCCATAATGAGTCCCTACAATTTCAAGGATAAATCAAAGAACAGTGTAGTGTACAATATCAAAAGCGAAACTGAAGTTTCACTCTAAATAAAGGCTAATAATATCTTAAAAGAATTGTGGAAAGCATCACAACCAACCCTCGAAAACTTTCATAATTTTGATTGCATGCAATTAGTGATCCTACACATTCATGCATTTAGCACATTGATAACGTTTGAATCAAGATTAGAAAGTGGCCGTTGTAATGACTGCATATAAATGCATGAGATTGTGACTGGAGACAATCCAGATACGAAGTTTTGTTCTTCTTTTTTGATGTTTTAGTCTACACAGACAAGATTTTATCAAATGGCTTTCTTGTTGTGCACTTGTGTTTTGACATTGGAGCATTGCAATGGTTTTTACTCTTTTAACTATTTCTACATTTTGTTATAGCGTAAAAAAACATTAAAACCTAGGAATATGTATGGATTGCTTGCCGTGGTAATAGCTAAAAATATACGAGATAAGGAGACACTATAAATAAAGAAAAATAAAATAAAATTGATGACTTGTGGAATATTCCAACATAAGGAATAATGTACAATTATTTTGCTAGTGCAATAACTCATTAGTGTCGATATTAATTACACAAATTTACACAAAAGCCTTTACGACACCTAACATTATTATTTTTGAATTTTGGACAATCTTTATCATTAACACAAGAAGGTGCTATTCGGAAATATTTAGAATCATATACTACCAGGACAAGAAATATGAAAATAAATAGAGTCACTACATAAACAAACTTTAAAGTTGTAGCCATGTTTTTTCCTCTGCATATAAATGATAGAATATGACATGATCTATTTATATTTATAGTGTATAACGTTCATGATCTCATAACAAATAATTAATTAGTTTAAGAATTTATGAAGTTTTAAAAACCATTCATAAAATTAGAATCATTACTAAATGCCTAAGCGAGTGTGTTGTATTTGTCCCTTCGCATATAGGAGTTAATATCATAACTTGATAATCATAATAATTGAATATTACTAGCTAACTTATCATTAATTTGTTAACCTTTCGTTAATTGAATTTTACTAACTAACTTAACTTTGATTTTTTAACCTTTCGTGATAGTAAAGGATGAAATTATTATTTTTGGACAATTGTAAGGTTTAGGGGTGTAACGGTTTGGTTTGGATCGGTTTTTGGTCTAAAAAATGTCTGAACCAATGAAATCTTCATTGGTTCGGTTTTGTTTGGTTTTTCCTATTTTTGAAAAAAGAAACTGATTCAAATTAACCGGATTGGTTCGTTTTGGATCGGTTTGTGTGAAAATACAATTAATTTTTTTTTCTTCACAAACTTGTATTTCATGCATACAAAATACTCAAATATTTCATGGAACTTTGTTTTCCATTTTCTATGTTTTTTCAAACAACTCTGTATAACTAATATAAAAAACTAACCGAGATGGACAATCACAACGGTAGTGAGGAATGATGGGTTAGGTGTGGTTGGCGACTAGAGTTCTTTTTTATCAAAAATGAAATAGAGTGTATGATGTTGATAGGAGAAAATGAATGGATTAAGGGAGTATTTTAAGTTGGACTTTAATTTTGAACTTAATCATAAGTGTGTGGTGAGGGATAATATTAGTAAAATGGGGAATAAGTTAGCATCGGTTCGGCTCATCGGATCTCAAAATAAAAAACCAAGAACCAATCCAAACTAGCTCGGTTTACGTTGGTTCGGTTCAATTTTGAACTGAACCAAACAAGATCGGATACTTTTTGCTTTGGTTTGGTTTGGATTTTCGGTTTCATCGGTTTTGTCCGATCCGCTTACACCCCAGTAAGGTTTGCTAGAACCACACATATTAAAAGAACAATATCTTTCTATCATGTTTTAAAGATAATGATGATAAATTTGAAAAGTGCATCAAATCTAACAAGGAACAAAGTAGTAAGTCATCGTCTCCACATGAATGTCATCAAATAAGCAATTCACTATACATTTTTAAACTTAAAAAGAAATTAATGAGGTTTTAAGGGGTTGCACTTTTGAATTGTGTGCTCAATGCAAATAGTAGTTTGAAGAAAAGTAAAAGAGTTTGTTTCATAGGTTAGACAACGGTTACGATTCTTCAAATCCATCATGTCTTCTTTGTCAGATTATTGCAACAGTCAATACCAATTATGATAAAAGCACTTTATAAACAATGTATCGATTAAAAACCCATGATTGATTTGTAGAATCGTCTATACGTAACTAGGTGTAACTACATATGTACTAAATAAATTATATAGTGATGAATCATGAATCTAGCATCATACTAATCGAACCCTAATTTTTCATATTAAGATAAATAAGAAATTCTCAATTTTATTTCTTGATCGGAACAAAGCAAGGTAA
>Ga0099826_10003971_pt1 | contig 10244 bp, 6 predicted proteins | sample Mtrugardesep15_FD_76830 | JGI IMG/M metagenome (GOLD analysis project Ga0099826, IMG submission 76830) | Root nodule microbial communities of legume samples collected from California, USA - M. trunc garden sep15 | ecosystem: Host-associated > Plants > Roots > Nodule | place: USA: California...
GACCTCTTATGCACTTGATTTTGTGTTGCATTGGCCTCAACTGTTCCTCTTGGTGGCATTGAGTTCTGTCTGAAGCTATAAGGGTCATCCCATGAAGCTACCCCAGGACTGATGCCATTAGATACATCAGATCTACTCTTGGCCAAGTTGCTATTCTATAAAATAACAATAAAAACTAATGTAAATATGATTTTATAAAATGGTAAAAAAAAATAAAAATATTCATATATTATCCTGGTAACAAGTTTCTTTTTAGAAAAGTTGCAACTGTGTGAAGTGCTTATCTCAGTAGATAAGTTCAAATAAATCAATCCAAACAGTCCCTTAATGGAATTGCTAGCTATATATAAGTATCTTACGAGACCTTACTTCATCAAGATTGTAACTTTCATCTGTACTGCCATAGCTCAATTGGTGTTTCAAGCTTCCATCATTATAAAGTCCCACAGTTCCATTATCTTCCTCATTTCTGCAAATAAGGTACGGTTTTTAGTTCATATTGGAGAGAGTTCAGACGGGGAAATTGCAATGGTTAAATTAACTGTATGTTATGCTTCATTTTCACCTTTCAGCAGTATATCCTTCCACATTCTGAATAGTTACCTGTTTCAACAATTCTTATGTGAGAAGTTATGAATGAAATAATGCTTGTAAGTTGTAGTAATGTTACGATATTGTAGATATTTTTTGTATGGAACAAGACAAAACTCCCACCAAGCACTGATTCTTAGCAAATGTGAAGTTCGAATTTTGAAGGATTAAAATTGATTCCAGAGGTATAGAATTGATTTTGACGTGTTTGGAAGCGCTCGAGTAGAATTTAATTTGACTCGTTCAAGTCACTTGTACATGAATGTATCCAAACGTAAATCATTTTACATTCGACTCACCTCTTAGACAAAAATCAATTTTACACAATCAATTTATTGAAAATCAATTTTTGCCACAGCATAACCAAACATACACTTAAGTAGTGCTAAAGATTAGGAGATGAATAATGTGGGTGTGGGTGTTGAGAATTGAAAGTGAGACAATAATCAAGATTGAAAGTAAGAGAGATAGAGGGTACTAACATGTAAAACTACGCCCGAATTTGCAAATTTCAAGGGCAGAGAAACAGTAATTGGCTCAGTTTCTGTTAAAAAATCAGCAAAATCAATTGAAGCTTCTCCCAAGTAGCCAGATTTTGAAGAACCCTACAAGGATCCATATAAAAGATTTAAACTTTCCAACCAACATATCCTTCTTTTAAGTACATAACAATATAAAATTACAGCTACATGTTCTTACAGTTGCAACAATGAAATGGTAGATTTTCTCGTGTAAAATTCCTGATTTTGAATCCCTAACAAGTTTAACAGATTCAAAGATTGGATTCTCCCATAAACAAGTCCCATCTTGCACAGCAGTTTTCTCTAGTTTCACTGTTGGTTTCCCAACATCATCTGGCACCAAAGATACCATCAATGCATTCTTTTTCATCTTTGGAACCTAATCAAAAGCAGATTCAAAAACAAAAACAAAAAAAACGCTCTTCAGAATCTATACATATTTTTGTTTACAACATTATAAAACAAAACAAACATGTGTAAATTTCAAACATCCTAGGAAACATGTTTGTAAACATGTTTTTTTTTCATTATACAACAATTAGGCCAAACCCCATTTCCAGATTTGCTAGCATATGACTAAAAATATCATCTTTCTTTGATAAATTACCTGAGTTGCTTGAAATTCCAATTTGAAAACAGCTCTGATCTTGTTTTTCTTGCTCCATGATTTGAACATGTTTTCAGCTTGATTACTATGGTAATTGCAGTGTTGTGTTGTTTTGTGGATGCAAAATAAAATAAATCTCTTATAAGGTAAACATTAATGTGGTAATTGAAATGTTGTGTTATGTGTTGATTTTTGAAATTAATTTGTGATAAAGTCGGTTAATGAGTTGAAGAAAGCGGGGAGAAGATTTTCAATTTGAGTCTTGTGAAGTCACACTCCTTATTTCTTGGTTGATTGATTCAGATGCTGAACTTGTATGATTAGCAAACTAATAAAAAAATAGAATAAAAGGAAATAAGTTTGATAAATATGTGAAGAAGGTTCTCAAGTTTGGCTTTATTTAACAAAAGGTTAATCAAATAAATGGAACATGACTGGTTTGCATTATAGTTTACTTTCTACTTTTTAGAATATGGGCGAGAAAACATGTAACTTTTTCTTTTATATTGAAAATCTAAATTACCAAACTTGAAATTTAAACAATTTGATTTTGATCAAACGATTATGGATGTTTGATTATTTGGATTACATATTAGGATGGAATCTTGATCCAAGAAGAGGTAGGTAAAAAAATAATAATATTTATGGAAACATTGGCCTAACAAAGTAATGTATCAATGTAAATCAGATTTAAGTTAAATAAAGCCATAATACCGTATGACAACATTAACCCAATAAATTTCTCAAAAAAAACATTAACCCAATAAAGTAATGTATGAATGTAGGACTAAAAAATAAAGTATTGTATGAATGCAAATCAGACATAGGTTAAATAAGGAAAGAAAAAAAAACATCATGCTATATTCAATAAATTTCAATTGTTGCATTAAGATTGAACCATTCATTCATAATACAATTTTTTGTGAAAATGCATTTCAGTTTTATTATAATATATTTCTAAAATAAAACACAAAAGTCAAACACTTAAATTCGATTACTTAAGTTTACTATGATATCAAACTCGAATTTACTGACAATAATAACTAAAGAGTAGTATGATAAGTACAATTCAAATGATAAAAAATTGTCATCATTTAACCTAATAGAGTATATGTTCAAACTCAATATTTAAAACGAGAACTAGTATTTTAATCTCACGGATTTATGTTAATTGCAATAAACACAGTTTTTAAATATTTTTTTTTCGGTATTGTAAAAAAAATGTTTTAAAATTCCAAGAAATTTTTTACCGTTACTCTATAATCAAAACCAATATCTATCTTGAAATGAGGGTTTCAGAGCAGCTTGAGATATGAATTCATTGATGGAATATCAACCCAAGTTTGGATGTTAAAATCAGTAGCTAGATTGTAACTTTACCAAGTTCTAGCATTTAAGATGAGTAGGAGAATGACATTTTAATTGACCAAATTTACCAATGAATGGGGCAAGTAAAAAGGGATAACAATGTCCATGTGCTTCTGGGTTGTCTTTGATAAGCAACAACCTACCAAAACATAAATGTTGCACCTTTCTGCTGCAAAGGACATGATGAAGAAAGTTTAATCACAAATGAGTTGTAAATGCAAAGGTAGGGTTGGTCCCCCACCGATATATTCAGCCATCTTTTTCAACGTATATCTTTATGTAGCAATTAGGAAATTAAAAGCAAACATACAATTCTAAATTCTTATATAAAACAATACAAGAATTATTCAACAAATTTTATAAAACCAAGCATTTGTGTATAGTGGATACACATTCAGCACATGCCACTGTCGGCACCTAAGCAGATCCGTCACGTATTGAAATTATATATACAATTTATTTATTTATTATATAATAATTATATACTAATGATTTATAAGAAACCACACATCAAGTCATCAGGGATAAAGTGATGAAAATGTTATGTATGTTTGGTTTCATTTTTAGATGGAACGAAATTGAGTTTGAAAGTGTAGAATTGATTTTGATACATTTAGTTGTTGTCGAGTAGAATTGATTTTATTTTTAAAATTGATTCAACTTGTCGTTACAATTTATAGTTTTTGGTTGATTTTTATATACAAATTTATAACTAAACTCACTTTTACATTTTTATTTTTTTTTAGGGAAATCCAAATCAATTTTAATCAGAATTACTTTTATCAAAATCAATTCAATATAATCAAGGACAACCAAACATAGGCTACCAAGTAAAAGAATAAGTGACCACAAAAAATAAGTGACCATCAAATTATTATTTTTTTTAAAAAAAGGGTCCTTTGTAATAAATAATTGATCTTTAACTATGTAAGCAAGTGGGTAGAGTGGACCTCAAGCATGTGTATGTATAGTAGAATATAAGAGAAAACTCACGTAGTTTCATACAAATTTGATTCTATAGACACGAGTTTATACGGATCCAATTAATGGTATAGTTCTGGTGATGCTGCATTCAGATTTCTATATTAATGGTTTCCAACCCATCACACATATATCATTATCAATTGTCATAAGTTTGTGGAATCCTTCAAGGCATTTCATATAATAAAAATCAAGAGCCATTTTCTTTTTTTAATTTTATTGTTTTGAAAAAGGGGTAGGAAAATATATACCTCTTCATTCTTCAATATGAATTTCCTTACTTGGTTGCCTGTCCAAAGCATCTCACTTTTTCTCCCTACTACCACATTGAAAGCTACAGCTCTTCTCTTTTGCTAAGACTTTCGGTCTTGTATCATAGTAATATTAATACTATTATTTATTCATAAAATATAGAAATAAAATGCTAATTATATGATAAGAAAAGTTGAATTTCCTTTTCAAAAGGGACAATACAAATCATTGATCGCCAAACATGGCGTGGAAAAATTATTAGCTGGTAGTTATCTGCTTGGACTAATTTGCCACCAAAGAAACTTGTGCTTGGACTATGCCACCCTAATGGATATGGATGAGCAAAAGGAGACACTGCCTGAATAATTAATGGTAATTGATTAATATTAAAATCATTGACTTGGGAACAAGTTACCCGCAAAATCGGAATTAAATTAACCTTTCAGTTAAAATAATGAAGTCGGTTTTTTCTAGCATTCAATTGGAGAATCTTCAGTTTAACGGCCCCGTTATGTTTGACGGCTACTATCATATGGTAGTACATTACAAAAAAATTATCATCATTAAATTAGTATTTAAAAAATCAATAGAATTTGATTTTGATCATCAAATGTTAATGAATTTTATCAAAGGATAAGTTTTTTCGTAAGAATTTGATTTTGATTCTTGAGAGAAAATAATTTTGGTAAAACTCATTTACTCATTAACGGAGCTTTAAATTAATAAGATACATGATTGTATGCGGAAAATAAAAACAGGAAGTTGAAAATCAATGAAACCTTCGCATCCATGGTTCAATCTCTTCAACTAATCATGATTGAATGTGATAACAAATAATACAAATAATGAAAAGTCGGTTAAACCAATTGTGGTTGAACCGCGATTTAACTGGTTTGACCTAGTTCAACTTCAATTCAATTAAACTAAGGTACAACCGCAATCAAACCAGCCAATGAATTGATAAGTTCTTAGTTCAACTAATTGATAGGGTTGATTCGGTTTGGATTTAAAACATTAGTTTTATTTTTCGTAGGTTCATCTATTTGAGATATTCTTATTCGAGGCATGTCATACATTAAATTTGGATATCTCTTACGATTACAATTTAAGCTTTGATTCTCTATATTGTAAGAGTTTAACCCTTTTCGTTAGACTCAATCTCGTTGATAAAACGTCAATACTTTAAGTATCCATGATATTAAGTTATTTCTTCTTTCGTGAGAACCTGTCAGAGAAAAATGTTCTTTCTTAGAGAAATATCCCATTATAGAAAACAAGAGATCATAATAGGTCAAATAAATTACAAATTGAGATGGAAGAAGAGATGGAAGAAAATTAGAATTTCATATATGTACACCTCATCTGAATTGGTTGAGCATGTTTGACTAAGAAATGGACTGACATCTACTACGTGATATTAAGTTATGGTGGAACAATTTAAACATATAGCAACGGACTTGGATATTCTCTATTCGGTTTAATGATGTAGTCAGCTGTAAATCTCCAATTAGGAAAGACAAAATTTCTCTCCTCATTGAATAGTCCAAAATTGGTTGCAACAAGTTAGTTACAACTTATAGATAATTCATTTTGAAAATCACACTTTTTTAGATTTATAGAACAAATGATGTACATGTATGGACCATATAAATAAATCTTAAAAGTGGATTTTTACTTATAATAGTGAATATATGGGGTAAGTTGTTTGACTTAAATGGTAAATAAATTTAAGTTAATGTGAAATCGATGGAAAGTATTATGAATTTGAACCTCAAATAAAACAATCATAGTTTAAAAGTTTTACTTACTACATATACTTTGTTTTAGACAGATACAAGGAACAGTGCTTAGCGAGCCTACCTCGAAAATACATTTGTCCCACGAATTATTCCATCTGGCATAGGATCCTCGCATTCCATAACACCACAATGCACTTAATGACCTTCGAACAATCACCAAACCCAAACATTGGAAGGTCTCGGCATCCCTAACGACTTGGCTTTGATTCTCAACATCACCTTCTCGTAGTTGTACAAATACCCCATTTCACTACAACGCGGTGTATAAATTCTCTCTATTTGAAAATCGCTCACTCTTTATTCTCTTTCTGATTTGAGAGCCAAAGTGTTTATAGGTATCTCGTCTCACTTTTAAAACCAACATAACACTGGTCGAGCTCAACCTACCTTCTCAGTCTACCAACGGTATAAGAATTTGAATTATTGGGGGTATGTAAAATTTATAACTTAGTAACACGTTATAATTTTCCCTCAAAAATCATATTCAACAATTTGATTAATTGAAATCCTATATAAAAATCATATTTTCGATGCACTAGGATATGAAAATCCCATATACATTATCACCAGGATATGAAAATCATATTTAACAATTTGATTAATTGAATTTCGACGCACTCATCACAACAAAGTTGAATTTCTATGTTTTGATTATTTCATTTCATGTTCCATATGGTTACAAGAGTTAGTTAGTGAGGCGCGTGCGTTCATTGGCAAGAACTATGATCACAAAACCTGAAAAGGAAGTCTTAGAAATGTCTCTTTCTGAGTAGCAAATCGAAAATGGTTACTTGTGAATTTATCCTAATCTTCTTGTTGTCATGTATGTAGAACTTCCAACAAGTCACAAACGTATCCCCTATCACAACTCATTGTTTATGCCATGGCTTTACCTTTGCATGGTCCTTCGTATGCCAACATATCATACATTATTAAAATCATTCAATCAATCAAAGCTTCAAAATGGTTCTCAGAATCTTATCCCATCACCTCTCGGTGTCAAACTGTCAATGATGAATATAATGATATAATGGGATATATAGATGCATTATTGAGACGTTCTTATGTTATCTTGTACTATATGATTTTTTTTCCTTTTGAAGAAATCTTATATGATGTTATTGGTGGTGATTAATTTATTTTTCTATATTTAACCAAAAATATAGGCACCCTAAAATGGCGAATCTTGGGTAGATCCTAGTAGTGGGCAGGGCTGTGCACTTGATTTAAAATATAGATTACTAATCCAAACCTAATTAATAACCCAATTGAACCCATGCACTTCTAAATTGAACCTCAAATAAAGTAATACAGTCAACTTGAGCTAGAAAAGTTTAACCAATTAAATAGTAAATAAAAAATAGTTCGGCCACACAACGAGTACATTTTAACAGAAATCATTAGTGCTAAACAAGTAATATTTTTTCAACACAATTAGTTATTTCAATTAGACTCAATAACATATTGGATGTAATTAGCTGTACTGTTCATATGTTTGAGTATAATTAGTCCCTAAAACTAGCATTTATTTTAAATTTAGTGACTATAACAAATTTAGACCCTAAGAAAGTGCTCAATTTTCATAAAAGATGAGGACTAGAAAAGAATAAAAAAATTATATAGGACTCGAACTTCTTTTGAACTTTTATTCAGCAATTGAACTTTTATTTCTTGACAAAAAGGAATTGAACTTGAAATATCGAAATTCTATAAATATTAAAAATATATAACATTTTTCTATACAATTTTACTTGTCTCACTGGAGTTCAGAATTTAAAGTAAATTTTTCAAATATTAAAGTCCAGCAATAATTTACGGTAGTAGTTTTTTAATAATAAAGTCAAAGATAGTTTTGAATGCACAAACGATGTAATTTTTTTTACACATCATCCAATCAAATCACACAAAATAAATGTTTATAGAGAGATATTAAGAATCATACAAAAAATGGTATTATAATGTAATTTGATCGGATGTATCTATAAGAAAATCACATTGTTGATACATAAAATTGAATCTATAAAAAAATATAAATAAAACTTCTTTTTCGTTTTATTCATATTCATACCCATCTTTTAAGCAATGTAATGCAACAAAATATTGAAATTGGAATTTTACTGTAACTTCTTGTTGGCTACAAAGCCCAAAGTTCTTTGGGTCTTGTAATCGGGACAGTATGACGAACGGGTAATGAACCATAGTGAGTTACTACCTACCTACACCATACTTTTCTATTTGCAGTCCTCTCTCGATTTTTATGTTATTTTATACAAGATAAAACTTGCATGCATTTCAAAAGTGAGGGAAGAGGACTAAGTGTGTGAGAGGAAGAAGTAGGGAAGGGGTGGGATAAAGAGGGGAAAGAAGTGCAAGTACTAAGCAATATTGAGTTCGTCAAACGCTAGTTGGGTCACAGATGTTCACTCAAAGGCGTCTCTATTGAATACCATTGTAAAAGGAAGGCAAGAAAGGAATAACCCCACTCAAAATTGGAGTAGAAGCAAAAGAATCATGGTACTCCTCGAAGTTCTTTGACGGATTTTGGAGGAGGACAATATGAACAAAATTTGATTAGAATCAATCTTATAAAAATATGAATAATAATAATAATAATAATAATAATAATAATAATAATAATAATAATAATATCACCACTTTAAACTCAAACTTCAACAAATTCGTGAAAGTTTTAGAAATATTGACTAAGTGACACTTTAATTTATTTTTTTACCTGAAAATGAATTTGATCTTGAGAAACAATCAGACTACGAATAAAAATAACACCCTTCTCCTTAAAACATTTTGATAGAGGACGGCTAACCCAAGGATCAACACGGATCCGGTCCCTTTCTTAATAGGGTCATGTTTATCTCTTATTCTTAAAGAATTGTTCTTCTCCTTTTTAAAATTGTTTATTCCTTTAATCCAACAGGAGTTAACTCACGTCAGTCATTTTTCAATTTGAGTTAAGTCACACTGCACTTTTAAGGTCGGTTGAACCGACGTAAAAAGTGATTGAGTCGATCTAAAAAGTGTCGACGTAAGTTAACGGCCGTTAAAAAATGTCAAGCGTTAGTTAACCTTTGTTGGATTGAAAACGAACAATTTTAAAAAAGATAAGAACAACTTCCTTAATTGTATGGGTTTGGATCAAAGTCAAACTCGACCCAAAGCTTACATGTTTGAATAAATAAAAGGACTGAACCGCATTTTGTACATCGGTATAATCGTATTTAGAAGAAAAACACAAATTGCCGTATGGCCACGCTACAAAGACTAAGAGCCATGTTAACCATACGATGTGGGTCTAATATTTCCGCTGCTAGTCTTCACTGCCCCTTTCTCCATTCAAGTAGGGTAAGGTTGTATTGATTTATTTGGTTCTTTACAGATCAGCATACAGCGTGTAAGATGCATTTTGTTCTGATTAGTGTCTAAGTACATCTCAGAAATGTGTTTTGCTTCACACACGATTTTTTACTATTCAAAATCACTTTTTTATGATAAGGTAAAAAAAAACATGGAATATATAATTGATATGTTAAAAGAAATTTGTTGGTTATTATTATTGTACTTATGGATATAGATTACGGTGAGTGTTAGGATGAAATATTTAAAAATTATTGTCTAAGTCTATCGTAGATCGGTCGTTAAAATTATCAAAAAATTTAACAACATTTTTTAGAGGTAATATTTTTTTGACTTTCCTGTATTTACGGTTAAAACAATGATTTGATTGACGTCGGTTCAATAAAAGTTATATATATGTTTTTTTTAAATCAAAATAGTATTAATTAAATTATTATCTCAACGACAAAAATATGTCGTCGTTGTAATGTAATTCTTGTTGTTGAAAATATAATTTAAATATGTTTATATTACATTAAGGGTTAATTAAGTAAATGATCACTATGAATATTTATAATTTTGTTTTTAGTCCTTCAAAAAACGCATTTTTTTTGGTACAAAAAAAAACGTATGCTTTTTTTGCTCCTAAATATATAAATGAAAGAGTAAATTACACTCCCCTCCCCTCTTATGTTAAAATATACACTCCCCTCCCCTCTTATTCAAAATATATTAGAAAATATTTCATTCCCCTCCCCTAAGAGAAGCTTGAATTAC
>Ga0099826_10003972_pt1 | contig 10242 bp, 8 predicted proteins | sample Mtrugardesep15_FD_76830 | JGI IMG/M metagenome (GOLD analysis project Ga0099826, IMG submission 76830) | Root nodule microbial communities of legume samples collected from California, USA - M. trunc garden sep15 | ecosystem: Host-associated > Plants > Roots > Nodule | place: USA: California...
AGGAAAATGGACTAGAACATTGGAGTTCATTAAGTGATGGATCTTTACTGCTACTTTCATTAAAACCTGAACCAAACCGTAAAACTTCAAGTGATGGGACATGAGACCTTGCTTGATGAAGACGATGACAAATATCATTCCATTTCTTTTGAAATCCCAGTATCTTATCATTCAAACTTGTATTTTCTTCATTTGCCTGCAGATGTTTGAGTTATAAAGATATAAACTCAAGAAACAAAATCTTACGGTTCTTCGTGAGAAAAATAGAACTCCAAATCATTTTATAGGTTAACATTCTAGAATAACTTGCAGATGTTTTAAGAGTTATAAAGAAAATATATGATTTTCTTGGTTCCCAATACTGATAGCAAAAAAGTCATTTCAGCAACTGCAGATTTATATGGTATAACCAAAACTAATATAGGTCACTATACTAGTGGATGTTGAATATGCTATCTAGCTTTAAAGTTTAGAAAGGCCTAATCCATGCCCATTACTTGATAGTGATATAAATCTAAATTTGATCATCGTAAGCCCATAGGCTCCACAAAAGAATATTCACAGGGAGAAAATAAAAAAGAAACATTATGTTTTTATTTGGTTTTTTACAAAGGAATCAGCATCAAATTTCCACCTTTTTTATTGATTGGAAAGGTTTTTGTTACCTTATTTGGCTTCTTTAAAGTGAATGGGTCACTTAGGAGGGCAAAATAAGCTAGCTATTGATTCTAAAATCAATAATTGGCATATAAACTTCATAGTTTGTCAAACACTTACATGCATATGATCACAATCTCAACCATTGATTTCCAAATAAATGACTATAATTACTTACTTCTCACTTTAGGGCAGCGAAATTACTTTAACCAGAATAGGAAATCTAGCAATATTGATACCCTTCAATTATTTAAGTAGATTAGTACAATAATTGCCCCCACCATGTTGCACACATTATGTGTACGCATGTGGATGCCAAGTATGCACAAGACAAGAATATCTAAGATTTGGCATTCATAACAAACCTTTGCCACATCAAGTCCTTCATGTGTATTCACATCAACAACCTTTTTAAACCAAGGCAAGCTTGTTGAGTAATTTGATGCCAGAGTAGCAGTATCTACCTTCAAAGCATCAGCAACTTCTTGTTCATACCTTTCATTGCATTTGTCACAGCGAGTAAATGATGCATTTGTAGAGCTAATGGGACTTTTGCTTTCAGGAGGTGTAGAAAAGAATCCACCAAATGGAACAAAGGACCCCATCAAACTGTAAGTTTATCATGAGCATGGAACTGTGAGATACAATTGGTACAATAGTCAGAAGCTAAAGTGCACACAGTAAGAGAGACTTGTAACTTAAAAGCACCGTATACAAAAATAAAGTATATCGTAGCCAATATGTATTTATATAACAGACTAATGAATTTTTCGAGCTCACAATAAGAGTTTGAAAAAGGAAAACTTTCTAACAATCCATGCTTAAAATCACAACTTTGACAATGCCAGCAAGTAGTACGTTAAATTACAAGGACTATCTTTCATTTTACTATTGAAAAAAGAAAAAAGTAAAAACATAATAGAGGTTTGAATTGAGTAAGGGAGATTAAAGTGTGTTCATAAAAATTCCACTTCTACCAAACAACCCTTCTAAAAAAGCAAGAGGGAAGATTAATAAGGAAGACATAAGTCAGAAGAAAGCAACCAAAAATAGCGAAAACCCACAACATTTGACACAAATTAACAAACACAAAACCAAGTCACAATCATATTCATTAATTTCTCTATGATATCACGTACCATTCCAAACATGCATTTCCTTAAATACATGATGATTCTGAAATGTTTTTATAAACGTATATTGATATATGTGTGTATATGAACCTACAAGAGGCCTGCATAGTACCTATGTGTAGACTTCAACCAAAATCATGACAAGTACAAACCACAACCAATAGACATCTATACACTTCTATTCAATGTGTCTGGTGTCTAACATGTGCACATGGTCACATGTGATTACATTTAATCACTTTCAACTTTTTAAATTATTATCGGTATCTATGTGTCAGTGTTGTGGTGTGTTGTGTCTGGTGTCCGAGTCTATGCTTCATAGATAGAACTAACCTGGATTTAGAGTAGAGTCCTTCCATTGAAGGAGTAGCAGATGTCATAGTAACCAAATGCAAATCCCAATCCTTTTCCACACCCGGAAACAACTTCAAAAACTTCGAATAAGCCTCCGAAGTTTCAGCCGCACCCATCAACCAAACCTTCTCACCATAAACCTCCAACAATCTCCCCAACTCCGACACAACAAACTTAACACCTCCACCGTCCACATCATCCCCAACCAAAACCTCAATCTCTCCAAACCCAACAACAACACCAGCACCCAAGCATTTCTCCACCTCACACCCCACTTCCTTAAACCTCAAACCCATCTTCTCCTCATTCCCACCATCCTTAACAAACTCAACAATCTCCTTTTCAACACACACAACACTCAAGCCAGACATCCCTGGTGGAAACAACCCACCACCTAAGCCCTTTTGTAACAACTCAACAAAATTCTTAAAAGCATCTTTTGCATAAACACCCATCAACAAAGGATTCATCTTTTTACCTTTCATTGCTATAACCTCAGCTATTCTTCTTGAATTCTCATCAACCCCTAAAGGAAAAGGAGTTAAACCGGTTCGACCCGGTTCAAGATTACAAAGAAAAACCGGCGGTGAGCATAAAAACCGGGTTGATGATTGAACCGGTGGTTGAAGTAAAGCGAGTTTAATATCACAACTACGAAAACCAGCTTCAGAGAAAACACGGTTCACTATTGGATCATCAAGAATCGATAAAACGAAGTGTTTCAGTTCAACTTTCAACAAAGACGACGTCGTTCCGTTTTGGTTATAGAAATGAAAACTCTCCGGCGACCGGCGTTGATTCGCCTGAGACCGTTTGATCGCCGCCATGAGTGAATTTGAAACCGGCGGTTCTTCTACCGGAGTTGGTTTTGACGACGGGAGGCGGTCGAGGGATACGCCGACGGAAAGCTCAAGTGCTCGGAGGTGGAGACGGTGAGAGAATGACGGGAATCTAACGGCGGTTCGAGCTCGGCAGATGGCGTCGCGGAGGGATGAAGATGGGAGGGAGAGTAAGGCGGAGATGGTGTGGAGGGAGGTTGTTTGTGCGTGGCTGCGACGGCGTGCGACGGCTACTGCGTCGTCGAGGGCACGCGCCGCTTCGTCGGTTAGGAATTGACGAGCGGAGCTTACCGGCGTCGGCATCGCCGGCAACCATATATAAAAATAAATAAATAAATAATAGCAATAATAGTAATATTATATTTTATTATGACATATAATAATACTATAGTATTGAATTGAATATTGATATATGTATAATGTGTATTTAAGTTACCAGGTTTTGGGGTTTGGATTTTAGTGAAGAGATGATGATGATGATTGAAGAAATAAAGTAGTGTGAAGGTTTATTTAGTTTGGGTTTTACTTGTTCATAGTGTGGAATATTATTGGAGTCATTATTTATCAAGTTATGACAACAAGAGGAGAAGAGGGAGAAAAGACTCAAGGGTGACTCTATTTTTGGTTGGCCTTAGTGATGGTATCTCTTGTCATTAACTGCACGGATTCACAAATCATCTGTAATAGTTTGATTGAGATCGGACAATTTAGATTTTAACTTCTATGATTTTAATATGAAAAAAAGTTAAAGTTAACTTATAGGTCAAATGTATTTAAAAGTTCTTTAAGATTTTCATTTTTTATAAAGTGGTTTTTTAAGTTTTAAAAGTCTCAAACAAATCCTTTTAGTTTTTGAATCGTTTCAAACAAGTTTTATTGTAGATAACATAGTTGGTAATTGTTTCCTTGAACTCATCTTTTGGTACCAAATCTGACTCCTAACACCCACTAAAAATTAGTCATCTTTTTAGGCATGGCAAATGGTGGATAATGCTTTTTGTTGCTATCATCTAAATCATCACCATCATCCTCTAAAAGGATTTGTTTGAAACGAATCAAAAACTAAAAAAATTTGTTTGAGACTTTTGAAACTTAAAAGACTTGTTTGAGACTTTTGAAACTTAAAGAACCACTTTAAAAAAAACGAAAAACTTAAAAGACCTTTAGATGCATTTGACTAACTTATATTATAGATTGTTTGATTGAGATCAGACGATCGAAGATGTTCTGGTTGATGAGGGTGAGTAGTTAGTGACAGTTGGAAATCCAATTTGGTTTTTAGATGTATCTTTTCTTCCTTTTTATGATGGTGGTGATGTGGCAGATTAGATTATGATGTATTTTTTGACATTTGTATTTGTTTGTGTGTGTTTTATTTCTGGGGTTGATATTATGGTGGGATGGATTAGTTTGAGTGGTGTGGGACCATTCACTTTGCCTATTCATAATCAAACAGATGGTGGGTATAGATTCTTTCAGTGTGGAAGGGAAATAAGTGAGTGAGTTCCCTGTTATGTTTCCTATTCCATTGCCTTTCTTTAGGACACTTTGTGACTAATCCACATAGCCTTTATGTACATCCTTTTTTGCAAGCATATTTTGTAGATATATTGTCCATCAATCTAAAGTGTGATAATGAAGTATGGGTGACAAGTTTACCTTGTAACGATGTCTCTGCACTCTAATTTTTTTCTTTATAAAAAGGTTTTACAAACTTTTTATCCTATTCTCTTTTGTATTACTCATATTATGAATATGAATTACAGACTTTTAAATTTTGGGAAGAGTAGTTCACGTTGAGTTAAAAAATTTAAAAAGATAAGAAATAAATATTTGACATTCGAGTATTGACAGTAAAAAAAATTAGTATAGTAACTAATATACTAACATTTATTATTTGAAAAATAATTGTTCAAAATTTTCGTCGTATACTCTTTTGTAACATAATTTAAAGACTAGATATGTCATATTATATGTGTTGAATGAAATTTAGAGAATATTTTACATTAATAAGATTATTTTTTTACACAGTAGCATTAATATTAATGTTATATTTTGTCTAAAAAAAAATTAATATTAGGGTTTCAAGGAGAAAATTCCTTATTCTACCATTCTCACCCTCTTCTAGGGTTTGGAGAGAATGAAGTATAATGTCTTTTTCATTGTTTAAATCGTGCTATTCCATCGGTTTTTCCTGCCTCTCAATCACCATCGCTATGTCACATTTCTACCTTCATCTCTATTTCGATTCACATCCTAAATCACCGTCAATCCCAACTCATTTACATCCATAAATCACTTTTATCTGCAAATTACATTCAACCCCAAATTACTTCCGGCTTTAATCGCCTTCACCTGCAACCCAATCCATTTACAACGTTGTTCCCCTTCCCATGAAATGTGTTGTGACTACTGGTTTGTGCTTCCCCTGGTTGTGCTCTGACGGTGAGATCAATTCATCCACGCCTTATTCAAGCTTTCCTCCAACGGATCGTCCACCACCTCCTTTGTATCTCGTTGTTATGGTTGTCATCCCAAGTGAAAAAGTCGTATAAGCGGCCCCCTTGAAAGTCACCATGGGCTACTCTATCTTCACCGGGTTTGAGATTCAATGTCTTTGTGGTTGTTTTATCTGTTTCATTGTTCTATTTCTTGTATTACTTAATTTGTTTCAAGTTTGCACCTTATATGTTTGCTAAAATTCTTGAGAAGGACTCACTTCAAAGGTACTCTATTTTGAGTAGGGGGCTTATGACGGCTATCGCTAAATTCAATGTCCTTTCAATTACACAAATGTCTTGTCAATATGTGGCATAATTAGTCATATAAGAGATCACAAATAGTTGATTTGTGCGAACACATGCAAATATCTTTTTTCGAAGTTGAATTACATCAAAGAATGTGAATCTCGATTTATTATTGACTTCTAGTCACATGAGTAAGAATTTATCATGGTTGTTAGGATTTGAATTTTATTTTGATATTGCCTTAATGTCTTTTGAAAGTTTGACACGTACCCTTAGCATCTATTTAACTATCTTCGTAATTCCTGATATATGGATGGGAAATGTCCCAATCTATAATCCTTTTGATTGTATTGTTGCTATTTCAGCAATTAAATGAATGAAGCTTATTTCTTGTAAAATAAAATAAAACTAATGTTATACTTTTACAAATAAATAAGAATATATGTATTCATAAAAAATAGAGGTTTTCAATATTTTATTTATTTATTTTTGGTCATGTTGTTAAATAATTAAATATTTTATTTTTTAAGATGAATAAATGAAGAATTTAGGATTTAAACTTAAACCCTTGCATATATGATATACTGTTCCTATCAATTGAAGTAAGAACACGAGGACTTGAATATTTTTCTTTAGAAGTAGAAGAAAGTACTATATTTAAATAGTTTTGCTCAAATATAAATAATTTTTATTATAGTTTTTAAATATGATAATATCTATATTAGTGTGAACCGTGTATTTTGTAAATAAAGAAGAAAACTCAATAGTAAGTCAATGAAACTTACTATATTTAATCTTTATTATAAATTAAATACATTATTTTAATTGATTGATCCATGTTAGTGGAGATGATAGAATTAATCTTCAAGATTGATGGGTCCAACTCAAACATAAACTATATCCTGAAAATGAAAAGTAAGGTGATTTACGTTGATTTTCTTTGATCAAATATTTGTTAGTGCTTGTCTTGTCTGTCACGGTGGTTGAGTTTAAACGGACCAACGCCGTGCCCACTTAATCAAATAGGTTAAAAGATATCACTTTCTCATTTTTGAGTCTACAAGGACCTTTTTGTTCTTCCTTTTTTTTACCCGAAACTCACCCTTTTGTCTTTTGCTATTATTTGTTCACTAAATATGCCATTTCAGTCAACTTTAATTTTCTTAAAAAGTATAATATATATGTGATTAATAATATAAGATGTAATACTCAAAAACATGGATATTACAAACATAATTATTAACATTTGTATTTAAAAAAATGGATATGTTTAAAAAAGAAAGACTGGTTAAGATTCATGAAGAAAAAATTCATCATGCATCTTATTCTATACTTTAAAGATCGTGCAATATTGGCTCCAACAAATACAATTGTTGACTTGGTTGATAACTACATGCTATCTTTGATGCCTGATGATGAAAAGACTTATCTGAGTTGTGACTCTCCGTGTAGTGCTAATTCAACAATTGGTGGTCCTGCTGATGTTCATACTCCTAAGTTTTTGAATACTATCACAACATTCGGTCTTCCAAATCACCTTTTAAAATTAAAAGTAGGAGTTCCAGTTATGTTGTTGAGAATTGTGGACCAGAATTTGGGGTTATGCAATGGAACCCGATTGATTATCACAAAGATGGAAAAATATGTTCTTGAGGCAAGGGTTATCTCAGGGAGCAATGTTGGTGATAAGGTTTTTATCCCGAGGTTATCATTGACACCATCTGATAAAAGAATTCCATTTACTTTTCAACGGCGACAATTTCCCGTTGCTGTTTCATTTGCTATGACCATAAACAAAAGTTAGGGACAATCGCTCAATCATGTTGGCGTCTATCTCCCACAGTCGGTCTTTTCGCACGGGCAGCTATATGTTGCTATGTCCAGAGTTACTTCGAGAAAAGGGCTGAAGATATTGTCGACCGATGACGATGGGACAGACATAATGCACACATCTAATGTAGTTTACAAAGAAGTTTTTCAAAATGTTCTTTGACTAATGCTTACCATTTCTTATGATACATGTATTGACATTTATAATTTGTTAATGTTTTGGTCTTTTTTTTTCTTCTTTTGTATTTTGTTATGAAATCCATATTTTGATCATCCTCGCACGGGTTTTCGAACTAGTTTGTTCACTAAAATGCCATTTCAGTCAACTTTAATTTTCTTAAAAAATATAATATATATGTGATTAATAATATAAGATGTAATACTCAAAAACATGGATATTATAGGGGATGTGTAATTTGGTTGAGCTAAGAAATTAAAGGGTGGGTTAAAAAGTTAATTAAAGGTTCAATGGTTTGAATCCTACTAATCGAGAAAATACAAACATAATGATTAACATTTGTATTTAAAAAAATGGATATGTTAAAAAAAGAAAGACTGGCTATGATTCATGAAGAAAACGTTCAAACTCATTGTTTAAAAAATAAAGGTGATTCAATGACTGAAGAACCAAATAAGGTTTGTTACAAATGGTTTACTCAAGTTAAGGGGATTTATTACAAAGAGATACTGAGATACTCTTATTTGTTGTTAAACATTGTTCCATACGGGTATTTATGGCAATTATTAATCAATACAATTTTGAATTGGAACAAATGGATATGAAAACGGTTTTCTTACATGGAGACTTTGAAGAGACAATTTACATGGAGCAACCAAAGAGTTTTGTAGAGGACAAATCTAAGGTAGGTCTATTGAAGAAATATTTGTATGAGTTGAAACAAAGTTCAAAGTAGTGGTATCCTTGGTTTGGTAAGTTTTGTTTGAGGATCGGTTTTGTGATAAGCATGTATATTTTGTTTACATAATGAAGAGGGATGGGAAATCATTCTTTACTTACTTCTATATGTGGAGGATATCTTCGATATATTTCGTACTAGTACCCAATATCGTACTTGTACCTATGTATCATGGATGTAAGCAAACACGATCAAAGTCCCCGTAAATGCGTGAGATTAAAGATCATTGCTCTTTCATTATTCTTGATATTGGTTACATGTGGAAGAAATTAGTTTGAAAGAATTAAGATTTTGATTTTTTTTTTAATGTCTTTTTGCCTTGTGAAATTTGCACGTGTATCTTTAGCATGTATTTGGTCTTAGTGTTGATCTCAAAATACGACCGTAGAATGTTTTAATTCATCATCAATTTGATTTTACTATCGTTATTTTAGCATTTGAATGAAACTTAATTTACTTCTAAATATAGTTATAATGAGCAAAATTTGAGAAATGTACCCATCAGCCCTAATAACAGTCAATCAAGCACAATTTGATGAGAGCATCTTAGGGAGTTTATATAATCAGTCACTAAAGATAGTACATATTCATGAATGTACAACAAACATTGACAAATTGTACTCATTATTTATATGTTCATGTGTTTATATCCTTCATAATACAAACACAAATGCACTACTAGTGATTATAAAAACGAAATTGGATTAAAAGCCTAACATGCTTATAAGGTTCACCTTTGCGGTTACACAAACGAACACAACGAATTCCTTTTCTTATCTCTGATACAGGTAAACATGTTTGTCCAGCAAAATCATGTTGTCTAGAAAAGTCACGTTCAATAACTTTAATGTGTAATAATGCCAATTCTGGATAAGTTAATGGAAAGCTTAGCTCCTCATTCCAAATTGGGACCCACTCATCTTCCCTGGTCCTTGTTAATTTGGTGACTGTATCAACAGGAACACCATGAATACCAACCTGCACAATATTGACACGTTATAATTGAGGAATTTTAGCTAAACATCTAAAAGTTGACAACATATTTAATATCGTACTAAAATACATTATTTGTAGCTATTGATTTGATTTAAAGAAAGATAGAAAACTAATGAAAAACAAAATTGTATGTACATCGTAAATAAATACAGTTTTTGGACATCAAAATTGTTAATAACATTTCTCTTACAATTTTCATGTTTGTGGGGTGTGCTCATACTATAATTTGTGTAGAGTAAATGAACATTTTTATTTTATTTGTTGTACTTGAAAGAAACAAGAGTAGGACCTCAAAACAATGACTTCACAATTACTCATTTCAAGGTGTCATTTATTTCAAATGTATTACGGTACATATTTTAGCACAATGATTTTAAGAGTAGTTGACATGAAAACATTACATTGATTCGTAGGACACTCCCGTACTTAGAGCATATATATAGTCTTTGAAAATTAAAGTTCATGATAAGGTAAATAAAGTCTGGCTAAAAATTGTTTTATTAAATAATTAAACTCAGATTCTTTTAAATAATTCGTCCTTATATACTCATAAAACTATTTCTTAACGGAAAAACATATATTATGACTATTGTTACATTACATCTATTATAAAAATTATGAATTTCAGTTCCGTGAACTTAGTTTAGTTGGTAAGAATATTGTATAATTATATGTAGGAGGACACCCTACTTCTCCACATTTAAAATTGTGAATATCAAACTATGGAAATTACTTTTTACCTCTATTGTTTTCATAAAAACCTCACCCC
>Ga0099826_10003973_pt1 | contig 10241 bp, 4 predicted proteins | sample Mtrugardesep15_FD_76830 | JGI IMG/M metagenome (GOLD analysis project Ga0099826, IMG submission 76830) | Root nodule microbial communities of legume samples collected from California, USA - M. trunc garden sep15 | ecosystem: Host-associated > Plants > Roots > Nodule | place: USA: California...
GAATAGTTTTGCAAGAGGAGTGTTGTGTTTGTAGTAGGGTGATCAATGAGATAGACTTTGTTGAGGGAAAGGTGGTGTGGGGTTGGTTCATCCCCCCTTCCATTGAATGAATCACATCAATTAGACTTTAAAGTAGATAATGCTGTTAAGCTCAGTTAACTTAATTTTTCAGTATTGTAGGAATCTAACTCTAGTTAAATTTGGACACTATAGTTGTCATTATTAGTTTGTGATTTTGGCCTTCAGTTTGTATTTGCTGCATTATTCCTACTTAGAAACCTATCTAGCTTACATCTTTTGTTCAATTAGTTGTTCAACTAATTAGATTATAATTAGACATCAATTATGGATAAGTATTAGCCTTAGGTGTAAAAGTTTGTTAAACTAATTAGTTGTTCTTATATAGCCAATAAGAACAACCAGAAACGGTAACTAATTAATTAGTTTAACTAATTTTATATCTAATAGTAAGAGTAGCAGAATCATTCCTTGCAATTTTATTTTGGTTGTTATATTTGACTATGGTTGGTCAACCATGACTGGCTTCTAAGATGTTCCATTTAATACTTTAGTTGACTTATTCAATCTAGTTATTAATTCAACCCACTTTATTCTCATGTTCATAATTTGTATTGGATGACGATGAATATTGTGGGAAATTTTAATGTGATTTCATCATCTTTGTACCAATCCCCAAGTACTATAGTACAAAGCACAAGTACATTTAAATTGTCCTTAACAATTGTGGTTTTTCTTTATGCCTTTGCTTCTTTAATTTTTGCTTTGGTATAATACAATTACTTAGTATTCTCACTTTATAGTGTCTCAACCAAGCATCTCTGGATTCTTGGATGAGCATAGGATATAAATAGTACTTTATCTAAGTTAGATTTTATCATGGTAGCATAAAGTCCCTTGTAGATGTTTGTTGCTCCATGGGTTTCTAAGTAGGAATGATGCTAAGTGAAAGGGAAACAGAAGGAAACCTAAAATTCTTGAATTTTAGAATTTAAGAATGTTTAATCGTGAGTCGGGTTTTGTCAAATTTGATCAGACAATCATATATACTCCAAGTAAACCCTAGGACACTTAAGCGACAATTCAAGTTTCTGTCAAATAGCTTAGAGTTATAACATTTGATGTTATATATTTCTCTATTCATGAGTGAATGCACATCTATGGTTCAAGCTAATTTTGTTGAAGAGTGACTAATTTATAATGTCTACACAGTTATAATCTGTTGCATTGTGTTAACATTAATATCATTTGGATATCAACATAGAAGAGTTATAAGTTGATGAGAAATTTGATTATACTGGATGTGAACAAGCTCTCCTCATGGGCATTAACATTTTCGTTCATAAAATATTTTATCTAGGTTTTGTTTAATTATAGGATTTTCAGAAGCATATTGTTTTGTGCATCATATTTTATCTTAAGAGATATACTCCATTTGGTCTCTATTATAAACAAATCGTAGGAGATGTACCTAATTTGTTATCGAATTTGATGTAGAGATTTAGTATCAAAAGCTAATGGTTTCAACTAAATTGTTAAAGTTAATATGCTCTTTGCTTTAAAAAAATGAGAGTTGTAAAATAATTTAAGCTAAATTCATCATGAAGTTTTTAGGTTTAATGTTTGTATTGGATTAGTCAATTTATTTATTAGTTTCAAATTGTCATTTATGTCGGTAAAAGTGTGTATCTAATCTTTTAGTCATAAAATATATGCAAAATTATTTTCTTTCCATCAAACTTAGTTAAAAAATACTTATGTGGACGTTTATTACTAACTTGGTAGGTCTAAAATTACCATTCTCTAAATTATGGTTTATATGTGTATTATTTAGTATTGGTTTTGGTTTGAAACAAAATTGATAAATTAATGAAATATTTATCTTGTAAAATTTGAATTAAATTAGTAAAACAATAAGATAAAAATATGTTAAGCAGTCATGTATGTTGGCATAAACACTTTTTGAACCTTCCGCCTCAATGTTTAATGGTCATGTAAACATTTTTTTAAAAAAAAGTTAGATGAAAAAATGGATCAATTTGTTGCAATATAAATAAATAAATCAATAATTGACTTTTTTTTTTAGGGCTAACTTGTTCACTTTCACTCACACAAATTACCAATTTGCAAACCAAAAGGATGAATTTGATACAAGTGTTGAACTTTTTTTTTGGGATTACAAGAGGGCCAAAGCCCAAAGGAAAAAAAAAACTACCACTTAACTACCTGCAGTGTAGAAATACCAATAGAATCAACTAACATTAACAATTTAGTTTGAGCAGGACAATGCTCATATTTTTATATTAGTTATTTTAAAATAAATTCAAAATTTAGAAAATTTTGTCTAGAGAGTTCAACCAAACTCTAGGGTACTTAAGAATTTACCTTATAGTTGCACTCAAACTCATGAAGTAGTTGAATACATCAATGTTAGAGAGAGCTTTGCCAGGAGTATTAATTAAAAAATTAAATAGTATAACGATACAATTGTTGTCGAAGTGTTTAACTTCTTTATAAAATGATATTTATATAACTATTTTTTAACAACTTTCTCATACTTATATAATTGTCTTTTTTTTTTCTCTCTATTGTTTTTGACTAATAAAAAAATAAAAAAATTTATCATAAAATTGTCACAAATAGTTATTTAAACACCAGTGCTCTTCTTTTATATCATGCTTCTCTTATTATGGTTATTTAAATATCACTGCTCTTCTTTTATATCATGCTTCTTAAGAGGTATTTCTAGAAAAAATAAATAAGGGTTGTCATGTGTTGGGGGATGAACTCTCAACTGAGCATTTGATAAGTCTTTGAGGGTTGAGATTGGTAATCGGTGGGACTTGGCCTTTGGGTCGGCCAAGGGCCATCACAAAAGGGAGTCAACTTTCAAAGTCAAGAGTATTTATTGTCTTATGTATTTGTTGTGGCTTGTAGATGTAAAATGCTTTCAGTACTTGATTTGGTATAGGGAAGACAATGGATAGAGTTTTGGTACGACATCCGTTCCTTCCTATATCAGAAATTTGAAAAATATTTCCTCATACCCGTATTCTCCCTATATCTACATTTTGGTGAGTTTTGGCACGACCCTTTATATTATTTTGGTTTGTGTCAAAAATTTAAACTTTTCTTATTAGTTCTAAAATATTTTATCAAATTTCAATCCCTCAAATATTTTCGATCATCACTTTTTATTCATACTTTTAAGTAAATTCATGTGTATTCTTCATGTTTTTTGAATGAATTTTAATTGAGATGTTAAGAATATCATAATAATTTTTTGCAACAAAATTTATAATTTTTTTTAACAAAATACGAATTTGTAAGCCTTAATAACTTTATGGACCAGAAATAGTGACGGAAAATATTTGAGGGACCAAAACTTCATGAGATTTTTCAGAAAGACTAAAATGCGAAATTCTAAAATTTTATAAGGACAAAAAACTTATATGACCCTATTATATTTAATAACAATTTTGTCATTTTTTCTTCGTGTTTAGGTCTTTTATCATTAAAAATGACACACTAGTAGAGAATCAAATCGAACAAGGTAAGAAAAAAAATTACATAATGGTTATTAGAATTAAATCAAATAATCTGGTCATTTTGTCTTCATATTTAGGTCTTTTTGTCCCTCCAATACTTCCTGTCATATATAGATGTGGTGCTACTCGAGAGTTATATGCATACTCTACGAGATTGTCCTAGAACAATGTCTACTTGGATGCATGTTTCTCCCACATATCCTAACAATATTTACATGCAGGATTGTCAGATATGGTTTAAACACCGTGCTAGAATGGAGGCGGGTACTAAGTTCATAGTAACTTGTTTTGAAATTTGGAGAAATAAAAATAAAGAGATTTTCTAAAATGCGAAGAAAGATACTTGTTACTAAGTACACTATCTCGATAACTAGTAAACATCACGTGACTCATCTGGTTCGATGGAAGATCAATGTAGACGATTATTCTTTTCAAAATCTCGGTAATGCAGGTTTTGGAGGTATCTTGAGAAATGATAGAGGAAGTTGGATTCAAGGTTTTCTGGTTCTTTTAGTATAGCTACTAATTTTTTAGTTGAATTTTCAGTTATTTGGAGAGGACTTCAACCCGATTGGGACCCTGGATATGGATCTATCATCATGGAATCTGACTCTCAGACAACTCTAGACCTTATTGCAGATACTAATCAAAATGACTTTCATCCTCATGCAAACTTGCTTTCTCTAATTAGGAAGCTATCTTCTCTTTCTTGGGTAGTCTCCTTTAATCATACTTTGAGAGAAGAAAATGAATGTGTTGAGTGGTTGAAAGTTTGGCGTCGACGATGATGATTTCTGAAGATGTAGATATCTCCTCTCCTCCTCCTCAGTTAAATATCTCTCTGCTTGTGGATTCCTATGAAATATTTAGGTAGCATATTGCTTAGTTTTTCTATTTTATTTTCCCTTTGATAAAAAAAAAGATTTGTAGAATGGTAGATAATCGAACAATGTGAAATAACAATTATTTTTCAGACCAAAAATCAAATAATATGAAAGGAAAAATAATGTGAACTTTAGTTTATTTCCCAATATTCGAGTGGTTAGTCATTTTTGGAAATGGGAAAATAATGTGAAAATGTACAATGGTAGAGAATCGAATCGAACAAGGAACCATTGTCAATAGGGTTTATAGCCTAACCGTTGAAACAATGTAATGATTTTTTTATTTAAATTGAATGTTATACATGTATAAAGGTTTGGTTTAATATTGAAGAAACTTCTAAAAAAGTTGCCACCCTTCACTAAATAGAATGAGTTTCGCCATAAATAAAGATATTTTAAGACAAAAAATAAAACACAGAAGTCACAGTTCTATGAACCAATATTTTGCCAAAGTTATATCATAATCATTTCTTCATTTTTCTAGTGCACGAAAGTAATTAATAAAACTTTATTACGATTGATAGACACACTTGCACTCAGCATGCAATTCACAAAGATTCCATAGTATCTTGAAGAAGATTCGTGGTTGTCTTTGTCACATCCAGTTAGCATAAACGGGTAGTGAAAATCTTACTCAAAGCTTAGAGCATCTACAACGATGTTCCTAATAGTGTTCCACGACTTCTAGAATGTGTTGTAGTTTTTTGTTCCATTGGAGTTGGCTGACATGGAGGCCAGGCTAGTGAACCACTCTTTAGGGAGAACAAGTTCTAGCAGAAAAAGGGGTCAGAAAAAACAGAGGAAAGGGAGAGAGAAGAAGCAAAATCAGAAACCCAAAAAATAAATCAAATAACTAAAATCACAAATCAAACAACCGATTCCAACATTGCATTTTTTTCCCCATTTATATCTGAATTTTTTTTTCCTTAAATTTGAGTTATGACTTTTTTTCTTCAATATAAGTTTTTCCCTTAAATTTTCTCTCAAATCTAGTATGAAATATGTAAGAGAACCGTTTAAAAAGAATGAAAATGAGAAGAAAAAAAATAGGAGCCGGTGATGGATTTAGGAGTGGGAACTATAGTGTGATGGGTAGTGGGTATATGATTCTAGATCTATTTCTTTTAACAAAATTAAATTAAAAAGACATTTTTTTATTATAAAAGAAACCTTTCATTAAATTATTGGTGGAAAGAATTGTAAATAGAATTTTTAGCATATTTTAGGTTAAATGTATTTAAGGTTAATAGGTCTTTACCCCCTGTAATATAGGTCATTTTCGGTTTTACACACTGTAAAATATTTTTTTTGATTGACCCTCCTGTATTTTTTTTTTCCCCCTAATAGGGCAAACAAAAACGAAAATTTCTTAAAAAATAAAATAAAATTGGTTTTTGTTTGGCCTATTAAGGGGGTAAATCAAAATAAAAATATTTTACAGGGGTGAATTAAAAAAAAATTACAGGAGGGAAAACCGAAAATGACTTATATTACATGGGGCTAAAGACCTATTAACCCATATATTTGTGTTACCGTTGGAAATAATCCTAGATTAAATATATATTATGTTACCGTTGGATCTAATGTTACCGTTTTTAATAAATTTCTTGTTAAAAATTGTTGTTCACACATTTGATAGGGCTGAAAACACATATAAAAGACGAAAATACCCCTCGACAGTTAACTGCCGAGGAAGTAAACCGGCTGCAGTTAACTTAACTACCGAGGAACTTAAAACTTGAAATTAAAAAAGGAAATACACCTAAGTTTTTCCTTAATTAAATTTAATTCTTTAATAAGGAAATATTTGTAATTAGTTTCATTGATGTCTATCATTATTTATAGGTTTGACTAACCTATTATTACTTTATAATATTTCATATATTATTCATCTCCTTTTCAAATAATTATATGAGAAATTATAAATGGTACTCAAATTTGTCGACAAAAATAAACGAATTAGCGGAAGCTGAATATTTTTTTTTAGGGAGGAAGCCGAATATTTTTATCCTATACACATTTTCAACTAATTTGTCATACCATTCACAATTTCCTATATAATTATTTGAAAAAAGGATGAATAATATCTGAAATATTATAAAGTAATAATAGGTTAGTCAAATCTATAAATAATGATAGATATCAATGAAATTAATTACAAATAATTACAAATATTTCCTTATTAAAGAATTAAATTTAATTAAGGGAAAACTTATGTGTATTTCCTTATTTAATTTCAAGTTTTAAGTTCATCGGTAGTCAACTGCCGAAGTTTTCCTCGGCAGTTAACTGCACCCGATTTACTTCCTCGGCAGTTAACTGTCGATGGGTATTTTCATCTTTTACATGTGTTTTTAGCCCTATCAAATGTGTGAACATCAAATTATATTATCGTTTGTTACCAAGTCCAATTTAAATGAAGGTAAAATTGGTCCTTAATGTCAACTTCAAGAGGTATAACTTTCTTTTTTTGGGAGAAGAGGTATAACCTTCTAGGCTAAATTGCATTTTTGGTCCCTTAATTATTTAGGTAGTATCGTTTTGGTCCTTTAATTAAAATTTGATTTATTTTGGTCCTGTAACTTCTCTCTAACTTCTCTCCGTTACACATTTTGGTCTTTTCCTTTTAATTCAAAAACGGTAGGTTTTCTTCATCTTTTTATCCTCTTTTTCATCTTCATATGATCTCCATCAACATTCAACAACAAGAATCCCATAAAAATTCCAGAAAAAAATGAAGAAAACCTAATGTTTTTGAATTAAAACTAACGAAAATGACCAAAATGTGTAACGGAGAGAAGTTAAGGACCAAAATAAATCAAATTTTAATTAAGGGATCAAAGCGATAGTACCTAAATAGTTAAGGGACCAAAAATACAATTTAGCCAACTTTCTATCTACCTTTAGTATGTTGAATTGCTGAATGCTAAAAATCACCTAATCGGTACATTTAGTATTTTTTCACAATTTCCATTTGATTACGGTGGAAAGGTTAATTTTTTTCATTGACTCGTGTCTTTCTTCATATAAGTCATATTGGAGTCAAATTCGAGGTCAAATTTCTTTTAAAATAAGGGAATGAATAGGAGCTAAAAGGAGCAAATAATAAGGAAAACAACGAAAATTTCAATTCAAAACTTTAAAATAGTTGTTAGTTTTATTTGTGTTTGCCATGAATTGTGCAATTGTTTTGTTTTATTTTAATTAAACTATTACTTTTTTAACCATATGAGTTTCTCGCGCATCCTATTCAGATTTTAAAATATAAAATATTTTAATATGTTTTTGAGGTTTTTATGGGGTATTTATGCCGTGTGGATTCTATAATCCGAACTGCATAAGACACATGAGAAATCAATATGGTGTAAAAAGAATAAGTCTTTTAATTAAGTATTGCAAGTCCAATGGGCCCATGTTAATCTTTTAAGGCCTTTTTAGGTATATGGACTTGAAAATTGCTCTTATTCCTTTTGTTTTTGCTCATTCATGTATCCATGTGAGTTAACTCGCGTTGAAAAATTCCCAATATGGCCTAACTCACGTTGAAAAATCTAAGCTTGAGTTAAATCACGTTAGACATAATTAACGAAATGAGCAATTTTGAGAGGGAGAATAACAATTTCCTATGGACTTTTACTCTATAAGTACTCTACTAAGGGCCTCATTTGTAAACTATGAAATGAATTGATTTCTCTAATGAGATCTTGAATGGTTGCATAATAGGCCTCTCAAATTACTCAACAATCAGGTTGTAACTTTCGATCAACTTTTTTTTGTTTATATAAACTTTGATCGAGTCATAACTTTTGATCGACTTTTTTCATAAATGTGAATAATTTTAAGTGACCTTTTGAACAACCATCGAGATCTTGTGAGTGAGAATTGACTCCCCTTTGGTTTTTCTATTAAACCATATTTAATTCTTATCAATGACATCTTTGCTATATATTATGGTGAATTTCCCTTAACTTATCAATAATCTATAATGATGATGATACGAGCAAGGATATGAGCTACAATGAATTATGATTGAAAATTGAGTCCAATGAGTTAGGGAGGTCCAACAGGATCATCATTAAAAGTGGAGTGACTATGTTGCTATTAAGTGACGACTCATTAGTTATAAAAGATTGGTGACTCACTAGTATGTTTGAAAGAATATAAAATAATATTCCCGATATAAGATATTGTACTCTCTTTTATAATCATAAATGAAATTAAGTATATTTCTCTTCTCTTCAATTCTTTAGAGGTTTTCCTCCGGCCTTACAAATCAGAGTGAACTCTATCAGTTGAAATTTATTCTAGATTCTTCCTAACAACGAGTCATCATTTAATAGCAACATAGTCACTCCAGTTTTAATGATGATCCTTGAGCTTCCCTAATTCATTGGACACAACCTTCGATCTTAATTCATTGCAGCCCATATTATTGCTCGTATCAGATGACGTTTTCTTCATCTTCTCAACTTAATACATTGGTTTGTTTCTTCTTTTCCATTTCATTAGCAAATTTGATTCAAGAAACTGAATCTACTTCATTCATGTCGGAGTTTTCCCCCCAAAGAAACACAAAAAAAATGTTATTTCATAAAAACTTGACAAGTAGATATAATAAATTATGTAAATGACTAAGTTAGTTTTTAATAGTGACACAAAATTTTCCTCTAAAAAGGGAAAGCCTTAAGAATGATTATTGACAGTTATGAACATAGACACGTTTGTCATTCCCTTTAATTTCATCCAAAGTTGATTGTTATTTTGGGACCTGGATCCTCTGCTATGTTTTCTCTGTTGTTGTCTCTCCTGCTATCATTTCAGCCACTCATCCATGCTTTTCCCCCTTTTCAAAACTGTTGTTTTTCATTTATTTATTTTTTATGAACTCTCGATCATTGGATGAAGCACATGAGGGATATCTCAATAATAAAAGCATGAGAGGATCTATTTTCGTTATTTTGATATGTACTACGTTATAGAGCTTACGTGACTATTAGAACTTGCGAGCGTGACCAACAATTGATTGATCCAAGTGACAAAGGACTTGTGTCTGAAGGTGGGAAAAACACAAGAAGGGGGGGTTGAATTGTGTTTTCAAAACCTTTTCTTTCTTACTAAACAACAACTGTTCTCAAGATCAGAGTCTAATAGAGTTCAGAGTCTGATAGAGTTCAGAGTCTTAGTGCAGCGGATAGAGAGTAAGAAAGCAGAAAAACGAAAGAAGAACACAAGCAATTTATACAGGTTCCTTCCACAATCCGGAAGTAGTCATGTCCCCCTTGCATTTCTAAGGAGAGTTCCACTAAAATGTAATATCAAATTACAAGTTGCTCAAACACACAAGTAAGAGACTTCTTTTGCTCAATCACACAAGAAAGAGACTTATATGCTCAAGGACAACTCCAAGAGACTTCTTTGCTCAATCACACAAGAAAGAGACTTTTCTAAACAATTAGAAAGAATTGAAAAGAGTTTTGAATACTTGATATACAATCAGAGGTATTTACAAAACAATACGAACAGAACAGACTCTGTTTTTCTCGACACTTAGAAATTCTAAGATATGAACTTTTGTAAGAATTATCTAAGTTGTTGATGAGCAGTGTTTTCGACTTTTAGAGAGTATGAATATCACAGTCTTAGCAAAAGCCTTGTTCGTGTTGTGTATTTTTTCCTTCAAGTCTTTATCCCTATTTATAGAGGATTTGAGAGACGTTGGGAACTAGCCAGCTCATCAACTTGTCTTGACTGAAGCTTTGATTCTTCACCATTGATCTTTTACCTGATTTGA
>Ga0099826_10003975_pt1 | contig 10238 bp, 7 predicted proteins | sample Mtrugardesep15_FD_76830 | JGI IMG/M metagenome (GOLD analysis project Ga0099826, IMG submission 76830) | Root nodule microbial communities of legume samples collected from California, USA - M. trunc garden sep15 | ecosystem: Host-associated > Plants > Roots > Nodule | place: USA: California...
TACACTACAACCAAAACTATATTCGAATCCCATCAAATCAATCAAAAGATATGTCAATACATGATGAAAACTAAGGATCGTCATAACAGAGATATCCAACTTCAAATCAAGTAGATAAGATAACCTTCCCGTTAAGGCTTGCTTGAATTGACTTATTCAAGCTTATCAACTGACATAAGTTTTTTTAAACTGTTTTATACATTTGTTCATAAGCTCTTTTCGCGTTATTTTCGTAAGTTCTCCAAGATAGCTTATGAAAACAGCTTATAGCTTATACCAAAACAATTTAACTTTATTTCAACCTTTACTGTAGAAATAGCTTCTACGTAAGAGCTTATTCTATAAGCCACAAATAAGATGAATTTTTTTTGTTAATTTACAATATCAAAGGATTTTGCAATAAAAAAAGATCAATCATGTTGAAAATAATAAAAAAAACTGCAAAAATTTAATGACTATTGATAAGTTCATAATCGAAATTGAACAGTCCAATTTTGAATTTCAATTTCACGAGATTCAGAGCAAAAAATAAAAAATAGAGTTTGATTGATGATGAACGAACCTGCGGGAGTTTTTCTCTTTCCGAAGATGAAACTCATGGTGTTGATTGAATCGGAGATCTATTCGATGAGAAAAATCTAAACTTAATAATCTATACGATCGTGGTTTCCGAGAAGTGATTATTTTTGGAAGCGATTCTGCTTTTGATCGTGTAGCTTGCTTACGCGGTAAGCGTTGAAACAACGAATCATCCACGAAATAATTGAGGAAATAGGTAATTACTCCTCAAATAGTAAGTTTTGTCAATTATTTTCTTGAAATTAACAAAACTTCAAATAGTCCCTTAAAATTACACGACGTTAATCAATTTATCCCTCCGTCAAATTTTTCTGATAGTAAATATGATGTTTCGCAAATGCCTCCTGAAGTTTTGTACTTATTTGCCTTATGTGTAAAATGTTCCCCGAACTTAATTTTTTTTTTCTTAAACGCAAACAATTAACTGTTAAATATTAAAGCTAACTGTTAATTTTGGAGTTTGGGAAAACTAGATGCATATATACATCAAAATAAGCTTGTACTTGTTTTCTTTTGTATAGTTTTTTTTTTTAAAAAAAATAATGGGAAAGGAAGAAATGTGTATTTTTTAAAGTGACAATAATGGTTATTTTTACAAGAGAGAATTCACACTCATTACTTTGAGTTTACCAAGCTTAGGCTTAGCATGAGTAACAATATGGAGAAACAAAGTCACAATTAAGAAGTGTGCACCATCTTCACAAGACAAGAACAAGATTAGTACATAATTAGATGTGAACTAATTTTCCTATATAAAACATGACACAAAACCTTTTTACATTTTGATACTAAAACAAGCCAAGAACCTTGGAGCATAACTCACACTTCATAGAATAATACAAAGGTTTTTCATTTCCCAAATAGTTCACATGGTCTAAGATTTAAGGTTTATGCATTTTTCTCTAATATGACATGCAATGTGAAAAAGAAAAGAACAAACCACAAATTAGTTCTTATTTTTAAGATGATATCATTCATTCACTTCTCCATATTAAATTTAATAAATTAATCATCAAGAAAATCGCTATCTTATCTTTCTATCCTATTTCCCTCCAAATAAATAAATAAAAAAGAACAACAATAGTTCTTATTACACATAAAAAAAAAATCAAGTTTGGGGGGCATTTTGCACATAAGTGCAAAACTTTAGGGGTATTTGCAAAACATCACGTTCACTAACAGAAAAATTTAACGAAGGGGTAAATTGATTAACGTTGTGCAATTTCAGGGGGGTAATTGAAGTTTTGTTAATTTTAGGGAGGTAATTGACGAAACTTACAATTTCAGATGAGTAATTGACTATTTACTCCGAAATAATTCGTTTTCGTCTTTTCTCACACGTGCTCCAATCTATGTGAGACCTAACAATAATAGTTTTTTTTAAGGTGGCCTAAGAATAAATATTTTAGAATATGTTAGTATTCAAAAATATAAAGTATGTTTCCTAAAAAAAAAAGAATTATAAAAGATAAAATAATTTTAATTAAGGGTAAAATTGGAAGAAAACAAAATGTCATATCATATTTTTTTTAGTGTAAAAATGTTTTACATATATATCTAATGATGTATTGTCATATCAAATTTAATTAAGAGTGCAAACTAAAATGCGGAAGTGAAGGGAAAAGAAGAGGTTCAAAATGTATATAAAATATGTCATGATTCTGGAATTCGAACACATCAAAGATGCTTCGGATCTAAGAATCCAAACATAAATAGTTTTGGAATACAGCAAGACGCGAGAGACGGAAAGAACTTCACCTTTGTTTATGGATAACGTTTGTACTTTTAAAAGGGTAAACAATCATTTTGATACTTAAATGTGTGAGGCGTTATCATAATCATTAAATGTATCAAAATTACAAATATATTCCTAAATGACTTTATAGTCTATCATTTTTGTCCTGGTATCTTATTTTTGTTCCTAAAAATCGTTATGCAATTTTGGTTAATTGAATGCATTAAATTGCAATGAAAAGAGACGTTTGAGGATGTATTTATCATTTTAAAACATTTAGTATTTATAATTTTGAAACATCCAAGAACTATAATAAAACGCTTTACACATTCAGACGAAAATTATTGTTTTTTTTTTCTTCAAAATAAGAATTATGAATTATTAAATTTGAAGGGTGTAATATCCTTGAGTTAAAATGAGCATCCTAACTCAATTGAGTTTGTGAAAGTATGCATTTTGTCTTACTTGCTCATATTGTCTATTTCCATTAGGTTCCTCGTGAGTATAACAGAGTATAACCGATAAATGACTCTTCCTACTTCTTTGACGCACTTATGATACTTTATGGTGTTCTTTGACGCACTTATGAGTATAACCAATATAATGGGTCATGTTAACATCTCTATCAAAGACGTATGGTAAGGATTTCATAAAAAGGTGTAAGTTCATCAAAACCAGAAGCACCTTAGGATGAAGATGATCACAAAAAGGTTCTATACGACAAGAAGGCCAAAAGCTTTCTTGCGTTCTCTTTGGGGATGGATGAATTCTTTAGGGTCTCAAATTGTAAGACAACCAAATAAATATAGGATACTTTTGAAGGTGAGAAAAAGAAAAGAAGGGGGTTGAACTGTATTAGTCCTTTCAAATTTTCCTAAGTGTTTTACTAGTCAAAGTCTGACTGGGTTTAGACTATGGTCCAGGTTATGAATGTGGCAGATTAGTTCACACACACACACACACGGAGAGAGAGAGAGAGAGAGAGAGAGAGAGAGAGAGAGAGAGAGAGAGAGAGAATTGGTTCCTATCACAAACCAAGAGTAGTCCAGTCCCCTTGCACTTTCAAGGGATTTTCACTATAATCACTAAAGATTACAAATGCTCAAGCACACAAGCAAGAGACTTTCAAATGATCAAGCATGTAATCAAGATACTTCTAATGTTCAATCACAAATTAAAGAGACTTCTTACAATGTAATTTAAACAAATAAAAAATTATTTGGCTTTACACATGACATACAATCAGAGGTGTAAACAATTACAAAACAAAGTAAGACTCTTTAAACTTTAGAATTTCTAAGATTTAAACTTGATAAGAAATTCTTAAGTGTTTATGCGCTTATGACTTTGGCAGAGTAATGACACTCTCAAATTGTGTAGAGTCTTATATATTTCTTCCAGTCTTCAGCTCCTTATATAGAGAAGGAAGATGAGAGGTGTTGGAGAAGTGCCAGCGCATAAAACAAATTCTTTGAGAAGCTTAATCAAAGACGTTAGAATGTTGTCTTATATGGTTAATGGTGTTGAAAAGACATTCACAATCCATTTGCTGCAATTGGAATTACATGTTTCATTCCTTTTATCCTTGAGTTTAACTTAGCATGTTATTCAGAAAAAGACAATTTGTACTTGGTCAAATGCTGAAAGCGACCCTTCTTTAGAATAAGACAAAAGCTAGCGTGGCTTATGAGTTTCTTCAGAGCCTGGATGACTCAGAGTCTGGCCTTTAGAATCTTCTAGATGCATTTTTTACTTCTGATAAAAAAAACGTTAACTTATGGTTGACCACACTTTAGATCCTTTATAAAGTCTTTAACTTCTCTTGTGCTTTATGTGCTTTTGTATATTTTCAAAACTTGATAAATTTTAATCTATAGTCCTGCACACTTAAACACATATTAGCATATCCAACAGTTCTTCAATACTTTGTTATCATAAAAACTTTAGAGGCATGGTATAAAACCCATTTTGTTTCAACAATCTACCCCATTTTAATGATTACAACTTGAGTATTTAGAACAATTGTTGTTAATCTAATTAACGATTTGATTACAAAGTCTGAGGTTTGTAAGCTCCCCTTGAGTCTGATAATCTAGAGGGTGAGGTTTGTAAGCTCCCCCTAAGTCTTATTCAGGTTAATTAAATTAATTTTTTAATCAAGAATTACGCTTATCAAAACCTATTTACCAAACTGATTAATCCTCATAGACTCTCCAGAGTGTAGTATAACTTAGCAAAAATTAATTAATCAAGAGAAAAAAATTTCTAAGTTCATTTGTTTTTTGCTTTCAGACTCAGAACTTAAATACTTTATACTATTCCCCCTTTTGTCATCAACAAAAATCCATTATACAAGCAGAATGTACTAAATAAAACATTCATTCAGAATCCATAAATTATTCAAAGCAAGCATAGTTAAGGTACATAACTAGAAGAATTTGTTCAAGAGACAAGTGCAAAAACTGTAAAGAGGGAATAATAAAAGAAAATATAGGGTTTATTCTTTAGAAAATATAGAATAGCATTTAAAGAAGTCTTCAATTCTTCTTATCCTGCTACCATAGTGTAGTTCCCTCTTAGTAGTTCCCTCTTAGTGTTGGGTATCTCCCTTAGTTGACTTCCCATGACTTTTTGCTTTGCATGTTGGTTATCCAATTTATCTCGTATTTCTTCTTCAAATGCTACAAGCTCAGAATTGTCAAGAAAACTCCTTTGTTGGAACAAAATGTGTTTAACATTGCCACCTTAAGTTTTGATGATAAAGGTATTAAAAATTCAATTGGATATGCTAATATTTGTTCAAGTGTGCAGGACCAAAGATTAAAATTTATAAGTCTTAAAATAAGGATTTGGTTATGAAAGAACAAGTGAGAGCAAGTAAATTTACAAGGAAGCTTTGTTGCAAGTCTGAGTCTGAAGACAATCAAAGTTTGAAGATCATCAGAAGCTAACTACCATAGTCTGATTTCACCCAGAGTCTGAAGTCAAGAACTTAAAGTTAGTTATATTTATTGAAGACACAAGTGTGCAGAAGGAATGGAAGCCTAAATCAATGGCAATTTCAGAGGAATTAGAAGGCATTGGATGCTTATCCACTGAAGGAGCTCAGAGAAAGGACAATAGTGCAATTGTACAACCACTACTCCACTATTGTTTGCGCATAGTACAAGCTACAACTCTATCTCAGCTGGTTAATTCTCCAAACAAGAAATGGATTTCAAATTATTCCTTCCTAGAACATTAATCAAATCAAGCAACATATCATTGGTATTTGATCAAGCTTCGTAACGACTTTTCTGATGTGCTAGAAATTCTCCCACGTATCTTTCATACATCTATATAAAGGAATGAAGACTTGAAGATTTGAAGAGAATCTACAACGTTTTAACTGTGTCAAAACTCTATTGAAATTGTTGTGCATCAATCACTTAGAATTTCTTAACAACTTTCATATCTTAGAAATTCTAGAGTCTTAATAGTCTGTATCTTATTCTTTGTAATTTGTTTGTTTATAAGTCTCTTGCTTTTGTGCTTGAGCATAGGAAATCTCTTGCTTGTGTGCTTGAGTATTTGAAGTCTCTTGCTTGTGTGCTTGAGCATTTGTAATCAAAATTTGATTTTTAGTGAACTCTCCTTGGAACTGCAAGGGGGACAAGACTACTTCCGGATTGTGGAAGGAACCTGTATAATTGGTTTGCTGCTTTAGACTATGAACATTGTTATAGACTCTGAACTTAGCTCAAAAAGAAGAAAATGCTAACACAATTCAGCCCCCCTTCTTGTGTTTTTCTCACCTTCATCCTTTTGATGATCATGTGCTCAGGCAGAAGGTCAGTGTTGTAAAGAGATTTCTTGGCAGAGGAGGCGGAATAGAGGGTTCTCTTAAGTTATCTTATGTAGTTGGATGTTTAGGAGCCTCTATTTGTCTAGAAGAATTCCTTCTGAGATCCACTAGATCCATTTGATGAATGACTTCAACAAACCATTCACGCATTACAGCTCTCTTGGCTTCCACAGTCTCCGAACAAGAACCTTAAGATTCTTCAGAGCTTCATCGACAGTGGCTTTCATATCATCCCACTAAAAGTCATAATCCTCAATCTGATATGATATGAGTCTCTCAGCAAAGAGTTCATGCACTCTGCTATAGATAATTGAACATATTTCCTCAAGTTCAAGATTGTGAGGAGATGGGTTCAGAGTTAGAGTTAATCTGACTGGTGAGAATGGTTGTTTAGTTGATGCTTTAGACAAAGACATGACTACAATATTAAAGTGAGATTTTGATATAACATCTTGTGTTTTATTTGTCTCCAAAGCAGGTGCAAATGTGGGGTCTGTTTTGGGTGATCTCAGTTGCAGGTTGAAGTATTGTAATTAGGTTTTCGTCATTTAATGGAGGGATGGTTTGGTTAGAGTCTGGTTGAATTGTGATGTTTGGACCAACATTCGGTTGGGACTCTGATTGTTGAGAGGTGGAAGGAACGTCATATATTTGAAATAAAATATTGTTATAAACAATATTGACATGTATGACTGCAAACAGTTGTTGCAAGGATTTATCAACTTCTATTTTGGGGAGAGGATGGGGTAGGTTATGAAGTCTTTGAGTTAGTTGGTCAATTTCATCATGGGTGGTGTTATGGAGATTATGTAGGGTTTCTAATTTATCCATATACTCATGAACCTCAACAAAATTTTCAGTTGTACTTTCAGATTTAATGTTAGAGTGAATGGATGGATCAGATGATATAGTTTGTACATAGGGTGAGGAAGTTGAAGCCATGTTGAGAGGTTCAAAAACATTTATAGGTTCAGGGTGGTGTGGATGAGTGTGAAGAGGAAAGTACAATATCTACAACAAAGTTAGGATTTACACCTTGCTGAGTTTGGTCAGATTTCGCAACCTTTGAGTTCCTTCCTTATCAACCTCTAATGCTTCAACCTTTATATCAATGGCTTCTGATATCCTCAATTTCAAGTTCTCAAGTTCCACAGACTCAGCTCATGCAGTCTCTTCTTCAACATCTACATCCTTAACAACCTTTAACAAAGCTTCTGATATACCTTCATCCATTGGATTCACCAGCAATTCCTTGCCCACTTGTACAGTTGTTTCATTTGCCTTCTTGGGAGTGATTATCTACCTTTTTGATAGGGGTTCATCATCATCATCTGTAATGTCAGTATTCTTATTTTATTTTGATTAGAAGGCTCATGAGCCTTTCTCTTTGGTCCAGATGAATCAACAACCTTTGATTTTTCTTGTACTGTATCTACAAAGGCTCCACTTTTGGTCTTAATTTTCTTAATCATAACACCTTCTGTGATTTCCTTCAACTCCTTTTCCACATCAATCTTCTTCTTAGGATCCTTTTGAGCTTTGGAAGATGCTTTCCTTTTCTTGGACTTCTGCAAATCCACTTATGCATCTAGTAGATCATCATAGGTTAGATTTACATTTGCTTCATCCTTTGCCATCTTAAAGAACTCTGGTAAAACTTATGGATTGTCATGCTTGGTGAAGTATGTGAAGTTCTCTATGTATGATCTCTTCTCATTCTTGGCTCTGAACTCATGCTCTGGCTTGACTACATCCTTCTTAGCCAAAATTCCAATATACCCTAGAAGTCCTCCTGACATTATGCTTCTACATTCTTCTCCAAGTTTAGAAGTAGCAAACTTTTTCAAGGTGTCTATCAACCTGCTTTGATAGAACAATTCTAATAACATCCTTACATATGGAACATTCTTGGATTGTTTGTTTACCGTGTTCTTGATTGCTTCACATAGGTGGTGAAATATGTAAGCAATCAGATTCACCTTCTCAGATTTGGTGAGGAAGAGGATAATTTGCTTGTGATCCCAGGAAACTTGATCAGTACTTCCTTCTCTGGGAATCAAATAACCAACGATGATCCTAAAAAAGATTCTAGAGTCTTGGTTCATGATTTTAGCCTTATCAAAATCTGAAATAAGGTTTTCTTGATTGCTTATATGTACTTGCTTGTCTTAGAAACAGTTCCTACTTCAAACATCTCGTAGTTCTCAACTCCCGTCAATCTTAAAATGTATGACTAGGAAATCTTCACTTCTATACCCATAATTACATATCATACTTCTGTTTCTGTAAACACTTTCAGAACTATCTTTGCTATCGTCTTAACATTATTACTCTTGTCTTCTGCAATCTTAGCATTGACTTTTCTTTGAGCATCGATCTCGTTAAAAACTTCAGCTCTAACCCAGAAGTCCTTCACCAAGTTCATGTAGCATAGACCATTTAGCATATCAAAGAAAGGCATCAAACCTTGAGTTTCGAAGTAGCCTTCCATAGGAAATCCATTTACCTTAAATGCGTTGAAATCCACAATTTGTTCCTTGATTACGTTCAACTGGTCTTCCCTGACCCTCATGGTCCTCGACGTAGGTCATATTGGTCCTCTAGCGTTAACTACCATTTGGACTCTCTAAGATGCTGACAAAGAAGAGAAGCCAATTATGAATTTAGGGTTCTAGAGAGAATTTTGAAATTTTGGAGAGTTTTCAAAGAAGGCTTAAGATACAAAAGTCTAGGAAGTGAGTGAATAGTGTGTGAAATTTTCTTAAGTATTTAAAAAAAAAACTATTGAAATTCAGATATTGAAACCATAAATAAGTATTAATGACAATGAGGGAGTGCGGGGATATGAGTGGGACATGTGTCAATAAAGTAGTTGAAAACCTTTTTCCACTTTTATGTTCTATGAGAGTCTACTTCATCCACATTATTAGTCAGCCAGAGACTCTGGTACTTTAGAGGCTACTTTTGATCAGAATCACTCTCTCAAAGGCTTTGATTAGAGTTGCTTCTGAACACCTTCAGACTTTGAGCTATCATTCAGAGGCAAGCATCATTCTGATATAAAATGCATGTTCAGATTCTTTTTAATAAATTCAAATATTTCTTTTGTTAAGAGTTTTGTGAAGATATCAACCCACTGATGATCAGCATTAATGAAATGTATATCTAAAACATCTTTATAAACATAACCTCTTATAAAATGATGTTTTATCTCAATGTGTTTGGATCTTGAATGCATAATAGGATTCTTAGACCAACAAATAACAACAATATTATCAAAATAAATTGGAATATTGTTTTCACTTATCTAATAGTCTTCTAACTAATATTTCATATAGAGTAGTTGTGTGTAACAACTAGCAGTTGAGATGTACTCTGCTTCTACTGTACGCAATGCGATAATGGATTGTCTTTTACTACTCCAAGATATCACATTCTCACCAAGGAATTGACAATTTTTATTGATAGATTTTCTTTCAATTTTATCCCCAGCATAGTGAACATCACAAAATCCAATTAACCTATAATTCGTCTACTTTTAAACACACACTAATGAGCATGACCAAGAGTTGAGATTGAACATAACCAAAATTTAACATGAGGGAATCTATTTTCGGAGAAGGGGGGATGATTTTCTCACGTTATAAATACATGAATGGAGTGGTGATGGTCATGTTTTTAATCTCTACTATATAATCAATCTACTTTTAGATACACACCCTCTTTTTATGGCGAAGTGTTGAGATTTAACATGACCAAAATTTAACACGAGGGAATCGATTTCTAAAAAAGGTGAAGGGATATCCTATCATATTTGAAAAACAAAAGGGGTCATGTCTCTAATTTCCACCATCTAATTATCCATATACTTTCAAAGACACATACTCATGACCAAAGGTTGAGAATCAACATGACCAAAGTTGAACATTGAAAATCATTTTCAAAAAGGGGGAAGAGATCTTCTCATATCGAAAGATTATTTTTTTTTTGAGGGAGGTCATGTTTTTAATCTCCACCAATAAGAAAGGCATGAGTTCAACTCATTCCACTAACAAATTTTTTAAACAATATATATATATA
>Ga0099826_10003977_pt1 | contig 10236 bp, 5 predicted proteins | sample Mtrugardesep15_FD_76830 | JGI IMG/M metagenome (GOLD analysis project Ga0099826, IMG submission 76830) | Root nodule microbial communities of legume samples collected from California, USA - M. trunc garden sep15 | ecosystem: Host-associated > Plants > Roots > Nodule | place: USA: California...
ATCCTCATAAACGGTTTTTTCATAAACTACCTTAAAAACTTATAAATAATACATAAAAACTCATTTATTTGCATAAGCTGTTTTATATAAGCTCAAAAATAAGCTAATCCAAACGGGCCCATAGTGCATAAGTTTGGAGCTTTTGGGGTGTATTTGTAAGGTTTGAAGTTAGCTCATGTCTCAGGGTGGAGTTTTATGTTGATTCTTAAGTAGTGGTTAACTTTATTTCTTTTGCAAAAGGTGGGTCACCTACCGGTGGACCTTGATTCAAAATATTAGAAGACTTTTGGAGTTGGATTGAGAGGTTAAAATTTAGGGTCTTGTTAGGGCACTTGTTAAGGATTCAAAAAATAGAAACAATTGATAACTTTTATGTAGCAAATGTTATTCAAGACAAAATTTCCATTTTAAACCTCATATCAAATGCCCTAAAGGCACTTGTTAACGTTTCCCTAAAATTTATCATTCATATAGAGAAGCAAACTCTTATGCATATGCTTTGGCGAATTTGGCGTGTGATGGTGGTTTTACCACAATTTTATATTAGCAATGTCCTACTCAAGTTGGTTCCATTTATTTAGTTGATGTTGTTGGAGCTTATACTCTACACTTAGTCGTTGGTTTCTCTCTTTTTGAACTTTAACCCTCTTGTATTCCAAAAAAAGAAGATCAAAGGTAGTATTAAACATCATTGAAATTCACAATAAAAATTTAATAAAACATCTCTCTCTCATTCTGAAACCATAGTCGTGTAAATCACACTTTCGAATTGGTTTACCTTCGTTATAGTTAAATAAATGATATTCACATATTTCCAATATATTTTTCATTCGCTTTACTGATTTTGTCATCTTTGCCAAACTTTATTTGTTTTGATTTTCCGTCTTTATGCGGTGTTTATTTGATTCATATTGAAATATTAACTTTGAGCATGTTGAGAATTCGTTAAAATCACATCAATAAGAACTTGATGTGTGAAACAAATTAATTAAGCAACCAATATCAATGTGGGTGACAATTATAACCCAAGCAAAAATTAAAGCAGCGAGAGAGAAGAGAAAAACACAACAAAATTTGTTTACCCAGTTCAGACCAATATTGCCTTACTATAAGGGAGATAACATTTATCCGTTCCACTATAATGATAAGTAATTCTACAAAAGATTCCAAAGGGTTTCCAAGAATTAGTCTTCAAACTTAATTCTACCCAAAATATTGAATCTCTTCATGTGACCAAGATAATCAATCATATCAGGCTTTGCTTGGGAGTTTGGAGGGGAAGGAAATGAAAGGCTTTGAAGGTTGCAAAATATGAGGAGAAATGGAGAAATCTTTCAAAAAAATTTAAAAAGTAGTTTTTTAGAGAATGATAAATTTGAAGAACTCACGTTAACTCCCCAAAATCCTCATCCGATACAATTTTCCAGTTCCCCAAAACAAGGAGGATTTTGTATTATAATGAAAAGTTAAACCCCTAAATCCCTCCCCTTCCATTTTCCTCGATTTCTTCCACTTGCTCATTCCTTTTTTACCAAGCCTTTAAAGTCTTAATGTTTGTTCAAGGTGAATCATTGATAATTCAATCCCAACCTAGTGTTTGTTGTCAAGAGAATTATTTACAAACCCTAGTTATATTGTAGGCTTCCAATCCTTGTTTTTTTACTTCTCATATTTCCTTTAATACAAGATATGTATTTATAGAGAAATATAACTCGTAAATTTGGAACAAATATCACGCTAAAGGTATGTTTCATTTTTTTTTCTCCTTCGGCACAAAATATAGTTGCATCAAATCTTCATTTGTACGGTACAAAAATATATTTATTGTCCATAAATATATTTTCAGCAACAATCTTCTAGAAGCACAAAATATATTTGAAACAAATCTTTTATATTTTTAACAACAATCTTCTTCATCTATCGAAATTTGAGTCATTTTCAACAGAGCAAGTGCAAATTAATCAATGATTTTGACATCGTCAACGTTGCATATCCGGATACATGATTATTGCATAGATTTGAATATAATCATATTTGTAGGCATAAATATTTTGTCGTTTTATGCTATTAACATGGATGATGCGAGTTTGTTCGCATATTCGTTTCTTTTATTTTTAACGACTTTGAATTTGTATTATATCGATTTACTTTATCAATTTAAATGAATGAATATATTTATTTATGTCAAAAAAAAAGTATTACGGATATATAATGCACTTTTAAACCCAAATTATGATATGTAATTTAGCAATATTTTGATTTAGGTTATGACAAAATTTATGTAGTCAATTTTCAAAAACAACGATAACATTTTATCGTATACTCTAATCCAACGTTCCAAAAATTAAATTTCCCCAAATTTGAAATTCGAAATGCGCCAAACACATACCTATCTCTCTTCTTCTCACTTCACCCTCCGGTGCTGACATCATCGACGCTGTGAACAATGTCTGCGATCGAGAAACACTTCGTTCAGATCTTCGATCGGAAAAAGCGAATCATCGAGCATGCTCGTCAGGAATCTCGTCTATGGGAGCATCACCTTCTTCCTAAACTCATCCTCAACGGAATTCCTCCTCCTCCATGGCTCACTCACTCAGATCCCAAAGGTTCTCTCTCTCTCTCTCTCTCTCTCTCTCTCGATTTTCACTTGTTCGGATGAGTTAGGGTTTACAGTGAAATTATGAGTGAGAAATTGCAATTTTCATTTAGTTTTAGGTTTATAAGATTTTACATGCATTATAGTGATATTGGATAGTAATTAACTCTAATTGTTATTATTTTCTGGTAGATCCTTGATCCTCTTAAGTGGAGCATTTTAGATTTTGCTTAATTTTGAAAATCTGAAATCAGGTTGTTTAAATCTATGCACATTAATATGAATGATATTTTAATTTTCAGTTACGATATGGATTTTCTTTTCTGTTTTATATAGTTTTAATAGAAGGATCTGTCCAATACGATAGTGGCTAATTGTTATTATAACAACGATTAATCTGCACAATAAGGTTTTTTAAGGTCACTTATTTTGTTGTAACAAATTCTAAGCCGATTTGAAGTTGGGAAATTCGATCCTGATTTGTTATAAATCATTTTGCATCGTATACAGATTTAAACAGACATGAAGTTGTTTCTGAAGGTTTACTATCACAAACACAATTTGCGATTCCTTTCGCTGGTCAACAATGCAGTCTATACAGCAATCTGGATGCTGTTTTCAATGATGTTCAGTATCCTGTTGGTTTACGCAATGAAGTCTGTGCTTTTAAAAATGACGGTGATATGGGGCGCAGGCTTTCAAATTTGCCGGATTGCTCGGTCAACAATGCTGGATGTGCTTCAAGTGATCCTCCAGAATTGGATTCAGGTGCTATTTCACCTCAGAATCAGATAGAACCAAGAGTCTCTGAGAGTTTCCATGACCCAGCAGTGTCACTAGCAAAGTTGCAAAGGTCAAGGTCGAGGCAGAAGGCTCTCGAGGAACGTAACAGTGCAAAAGCATCCAAACGGTTGTCAGGAGATGGTGATAATGCTGGTGATTGTACTGCTGCAGCTACAGGTTCTGCACCACCGTCTCTACAAGAAGACCATATCAAGGATTTAAGCTTGGTCAATGAGTTTCACATATCTGCAGGTAGCCAAAAGGAACCTCACATATCTGCAGGTAAAACAAAAGAACAATTAAGTAGAAGTGGTTCTGGAAAGGCATACTTAACCAGAAATTCAAAGTTTTCAAAGCCTCCAAATTCAAGTGAGCGAAGTGCCATCCGTTCTGAAACCGCAGGTAAGAAGTCTCAAAATGTACAGCAGACCAAACTGGATCATAGAAGGTTATCTGCAAGTCCAAAGCATTCCAAATTAGATGTAGAAATTTCAGTCATTTGTGCAGAGAAGGAGAACATTGCTGAAGTTGGTGCTTCTAGTAATACAAGGGCTGTGACTAGTCACACAAAAGAAGGGCCGTTGAGCTCTTCCAGCATAGATGGTGGGTCTTTACTTGCAGAATCATTATACATTAAAGCAGCTGTTGCTGAAAAGAACTTGGATGTCCAAGAAAATATAGCATCTGATGTGAATTCCACTGATAATGCCGAGCACCGATCTGCAGCAACTAATGCCAAAGTTCATCTTGATTTTGATGGATTAGTTGATAATGAGCCTTCTTGTTTGGGGTCTAGACTCACTACTGCCAACCCTAAGGTTAGGGAGGATGTTTCCGTCTCAAGGCTTTCCCCTGATTTTGCTGTGTCTGTGATTCCTAAGCAACTTGTTTTTGATGATGGTGAAGAAACCAATAGGGATGGAATAACTAGCCTTGATTTGAAAGAAGGATGCCGGGGAATGTCACCAGATAATGAACCGTCGGCTTTGTCGGAACCATTGAAGTTACTCGATGACATACAGGAAGTTCTGGCAGATTCTTTTTCTGAAGCAGTTACTGAAAATGGTTTGCTTAGACATTCAGACAAAAGTGTCACAAACATTAACGTTAGGTTCTCATCTGGTTCTCCTACTGATGACACAAATGTTGATTTGGCACAACAGGCCCCAAATACCATTTGCTTGGGTCAAAATGGTGACTTATTGCCGCAGGTGCTGCTCAGTAACAGAAAAGTTACCAGTTTTTCAACTGACTGCCATAATTTCAAAAGTTCCACAGATAGTTTTACCGATATTGTGGAGCATTCATGCTCTCAGAATAAGAGAAGGAAGGTTGAAATTGAAACAGAGAAATTTCTTCCCGACTCTACACTCTTGGCGAAAAAGCTTGTTGATTCCATTGACCAAATGCCTGCAAGTGGAACCTCAAGTATCAAAGAAGACAATCCTGAGGCTGTCATTGAAGTTCAACATTTGGCATATGATCAGGTGGGTGGTATAGGAGATCAACACACTAGTAATAGCCCAACAGATGTGATGGAAGACACCAAGGGAAGTCAAAAAATGGAAGGGTCTTCAGTTAAAGTGAGAAAAGAAGAGGTAAATCTATTATGTTCTACATTATTAATAATTTATTTCAATATTTTTTTCTTCTGAAGTAGTTACTGAAAATGGTTTGCTTAGACATTCAGACAAAAGTGTCACAAACTTTAACGTTAGGTTCTCATTTGGTTCTCCTACTGATGACACAAATGTTGATTTGGCACAACAGGCCCCAAACACCATTTGCTCGGGTCAAAATGGTGACTTATTGCCGCAGGTGCTGCTCTGTAACGGAAAAGTTACCAGTTTTTCAACTGACTGCCATAATTTCAAAAGTTCCACAGATAGTTTTACCGATAATGTGGAGCATTCGTGCTCTCAGCATAAGAGAAGGAAGGTTGAAATTGAAACAGAGAAATTTCTTCCTGACTCTACACTCTTGGCGGAAAAGCTAGTTGATTCCATTGACCAAAGGCCTGCAAGTGGAACCTCAAGTATCAAAGAAGACAATCCTGAGGCTGTCATTGATGTTCAACATTTGGCATATGATCAGGTGGGTGGTATAGAAGATCAACATACCAGTAATAGCCCAACAGATGTGATGGAAGACAACAAGGGAAGTCAAAAAATGGAAGGGTCTTCAGTTAAAGTGAGAAAAGAAAAGGTAAATCTATTATGTTCTACATTATAAATAAAATATATTTCAATATTTTTTTTATGCACCCAAAGTAGATAGTAATAATAACTCTAGTAATCCGATCTCGGGGGAAACATCATTTTAGCTGTTGTTTCTCAATAACTTTGGTAAGCAAATTATCTACATCGAATTGAAAAAATCTTAATATATGTTCTTACATTGTTTTATTTTCCTTCCAACTTTTGGCATCTTCGTTGTTTGAAATTAGCTGAGAGTAAACGACGCATTTTAAAGCAATTGAGCTAGGGGAAAAGTTGAATTTGAGTTTTGATTGCCCTTTAGTATTGAAATATAGTAGTTCTATGCAATAATACTATAGAAATATATACTCAAAACTATAGTAATGGAACTCTTCATTTCTTTTGAGAAATGAAGAGGATCCTTACTGAGATTGGTGGAGAGGATGGGAGGGTACAAGGATAAAGGGAGAGGTTCAAGAGAGCATCCTCGGTTGGTTAATAGAAATAAATCTTATCAACTCTAACAGTAACTTTGATGCAAGCTGGTATTAATTTAGGAAAGAGAAATTGAAAACATGCAAGCTACTGATTTAACCTGACATTGGTTCTTAAGACTGGAATTTCATTGTGTAGATATATATCCTTTTCAATTTGTCTGTATTAAAAGGAATATCAATTAGTTTTTTATTGGTTTCCTTGTCATAAATTGTGACACTTCACAGCCTTATAGTATGAGCCATCTCTTCTAAAATCAGACAGTTCCATTATCAGGCTAGTTTCTAAAGTTATCGTTTGGGGATAACCAGTGAAAGACTATTTTCCATGAGCTGGATTGTGAATAATAAAAGTTGAGGCAAATGAGAATGAATTTTTCTATTGATTTATAAATATTACACTTCAAGATCTGCCAAGTTTTTCTGGCTCTCTATTTGTCATTTAGCTTGTTTTAAAATCATTATATTTAACTAGAACTGCACTGGCAACTGAACATTTATAGAATTCTGTAATCTCCTACTCTGCAATGAATACGTGCAGGTGTATAGTTGTAAAAGTTGCTTTTCCATTTTACTGATTTGTCTGACTAGATTGTGCTTCAATGATTTTCCTGTCAGCAGAAACTTATATTGGATGGAAGAGGCCGGAGCTCAGACACCCTTCTGTTGCCAGAAGCAAATCCGTTCAGTTTTAGTATTGACTCAATGAGGTTCAGCATGGACGAGAAGGCGGGGTCATGGCATCTTGAGGTTAATTCTGGACAAGATAGTGCAGAGCATCTGACTTGTGTTGAAAGAAGCACGTCAAGTAGAAGAATCAATCCCGGAGGTGATACTGAATTCTCAGATGGTTTGTCTGTTTCTCCAGGATTACGAGATTTGAATTTGATTGGTACAGGCGAAGCTTTACCAGAGTTCGAAGGATTCCTTATGCAGACAGATAATGAGCATTCATGCACTGCTCGAGACGATATGGAATTGGAAAGTATGAGTCTTCATAGTAACTCCGTAGATTATACATCGCTTGGTAGATCTAGATTCATACATTCTCCATCATGCTATTCTTCTACTCCATACAAGTTGGATGGCCTAGCAAACCTTCATCAGTCTTTACCTAATGGACTTCTGGAGGGATATGGTCTAAGGACTTCCCGTCCTGCGAACGATGGGAGTCCAAGGTCCCTTTCTGATTGCCGACCAAATTGTAACGGTCAGTTTACATCTTCGGTCCAAACTCTTTGGGATCGATTTAATTCAAATTTCGGCAGTTCAGGAAAGCGTAAGAGTTCAAAACCAGAGCTACCCTGCATTAGTGAAGAAAATGAAAATGTTGACGAGATTGCTGGTACATTCCAAAAAGGCATTGGTTCAGAAGGAATAACAAGGTCAATTACCAGGGGACTACTAGCTGATATTGTAGATAATGCCGAGTCAAAAATAAAGATTGTAGATAATGCAAACCCTTCAACATCAGTTTTACAAGATGCATTAGCTAGTGGACGTAAGGATTCTGTGAGCTCAGAATTTAACTTTGACGGGACTCCCAATAAAATAAAAAAGAAACCTGACATGCAGAATGGAAATGGGATAAGATTTGCAATTAAGGGGAAGGAAAACAAGAGTGTAGTAGATGGTGCCAAGAGGAACTCTGAATCAGTACGTAAAAGATCCAGTAGGTTAAAGTTATCTGGAAAAAATAGCATGAAAGATCCAGTAAATGGTACCAATAGGAACTCTGAATCAGTACGTAAAAGATCCAGTAGGTCAAATTTATCTGGAAAAAATAGTTTGAAACAACGATGTCCCACTTTTTCTGGAGGGAAGTCTACACGCAGTAATATTGTATCCAATCTTACTTCCTTTATTCCATTAGTGCAGCAAAAACAAGCGGCAGCGGTTTTTACAGGTAAATGGTAGTTATTTAAAAAATGAAATTTGTTTTTCTAATATATAGGTTGCCTCTTTTGGATTTTGCTCGCAATGTTGTCAATGGTGGATGGCCAAAATTCCACCAGATAAATGTGGGTTTGATCCCATGGCTTTAAAAAATTGCTTATGGCGGCTGGCACAAAATACGCCACCCTATTCCGCCAGGGTGCTGCCCTGACGTTTTATGTAACAACAATGAGTACAAAATTACCATCTTAACATAGAAATACAAATGATTGATCTTTCTTATAGTTATTTTAACCCTAACATGTGAACATGTAGGCAAGAGAAATATCAAAGTGCCTTCTCTGATTAAAGCTGAGGCTGCCAAGCGTAATGCTGACATTAAAGCGAATGAGCAAAAGAAGAGGAAAGAGTTCATGATGGAGCAGCAGAAGAAAAAGAAGGAGGAAGAAGAAATGGCAGCTAAAGAAAAAAAACAAAGGGAAATTGAAGAGAAAAAGGAGAAAGATAGAAAAAGGAAGCCTGTTAATGACATGAAGCACCAAGAGCATGGGAAGATACATGCTAAGAAAGCTAGAGCTGCAGTAAAATGCCTCTTTTGCCAATAAAATAGTTTTTATCTCTCTCTCTTTTGATTTTGTGAAAAGGCTAATATATAGATTTTCTGGTCTAGGGTGAAGAAGTCCGTGAAAGCAGGAAAATTATAGAAGAAAGAGACAATCGCAACAACTTGCCACTGCAAGAGAATAATAGACAAGGCAATGTGCAGAAAATTTCAGAAACTGAACCTTTGACCATCAGCGATTCAGCCAATAACAAAGCCAAAGAAAGCTGTTTTGATAAGTCAGAATCTGTGAGTGAATGTACCAATAAAGGAAAGGTAAAATAATTTTCTGATGCTCTATTCTATGTTATCTTTAACAATTATAGTTGGAAGGATTTCATAGCAGTTTGGTCCTGGCTAGGAAAAATCTTTTCCAGTTCTACACAAGAAGTTCTTTTCTTCTAACAATGCAGGCTGCTTATTTTTTAGTCAGTCAAATAATGCTTTTTGTTTTAATTGCTGTTAATATTAATGGTTTAAAGTCAACTGTTTCCTAGTATTTATAGTGCTCAACAATTATTTGAAGGGATATATGATTTATTTTATCCACTTGCTGTTAAACTGTTTAACCAAACATAATTCTCTCGTGTAACGAGTTCAGCTTGTACGTGTGCTAAGCAGGGGTTGACTGAACACTAGTCTTTACAATGATCTTCTGAAGTCTTGTATTCTTTTATATGTGTCATTTGGTTCCTTTATAACCAGTGTGAGATTTAAATATCTTTATAGGCAAAAATGGTTGATTTGATCAAAGCTGTTGAAGACAATGTCTCTATCATCGAAAACTCACTTCAAGAGCAATCATACGAGATGTCTCCATATAGATCAGATGATGATGAAGATGATGACGTACCAAATAATAAGTTTATGCCATCATGGGCAAGGTTTGTGACTGTTCAAGTTTTTGTAGCGTACCCACTTAATAATGTCAGTTATGGTGGCTTCTCTCAATGTGATTTTTGGGGTTTTCAACCTTTCATGGCGCATGTGCTTTTGTGGAGCATTTTTTTATTCAAACTCTAACAAGGAAAATAAATTAAACAAAAGTTTTAAAAGCAATATGTGGTTGGCACCAATAATATTAATTGCGCAAAACAGGTACCCCTGTTTAGGTTCTGGAAATAATGCAGAAGATAGATTTACTATTGCTTTATTACAAAATAATAAGGAAATTTCGGCTTATCGATTTACCTAAAAGCATTGAGTTTGGTTGCTTTCTGCAGTAAACATAGCCTGTCAATGATTATTTCTTCCCAGAAAATGGACCCGGAAACAATATTTCCTCGGCAAAGTTTTTGCGATATTGCAAAAGGTAACTTCAAATGTTGATTTTTTAAAATTATTTTTATATATATTAGTTGTCTACAAACTAAGCACCAATTGCATTCTTTTATAGTTCTCCTACCTCGGAGGCTTCTGTTATAGTACCAACTCAGGAATCAGGACGTAGTGATTCTCCCATTCATTTCACAATAAGGGATTTTGTGTTAAGGTATGCTGTCTCTTGACATCTTATACCTTGTTTGCATGGAAAACAGCATTGTATTCCCTTTTAATTCTTGGTATGCATTTGGTTATTTCTAAGGGTCAATACTTTGTTTTATTATTCTCAGTTTGGAGACTACTTGTAAATAATACTACCACCATTGCCATTGCCATTGCCAT
>Ga0099826_10003978_pt1 | contig 10235 bp, 8 predicted proteins | sample Mtrugardesep15_FD_76830 | JGI IMG/M metagenome (GOLD analysis project Ga0099826, IMG submission 76830) | Root nodule microbial communities of legume samples collected from California, USA - M. trunc garden sep15 | ecosystem: Host-associated > Plants > Roots > Nodule | place: USA: California...
CTCTTGGGGTAACTTGAATGCAAGTTTATCATCTTGTTCATTCCTATTATTTCCAAAGTTCCATTCCAGGTCACAAAGTAAGTCATGCAACTTGATCTGTTTTGTTTGCTTATTTGGAAAGAAAAGTTATCATAATTCCTTATGAAATCGCACTGCAATGAGCTTGTTTCTACCATGTAGTACATGATTTCTTTACAGCTTAATTTTGGAACTATAATCACAGAATTGTAATGCACTCAGTTTGTAGAGAAGCTATCTTGTCGTTTTGAGAGAATTGTGGCCTTGGGACAGGGGGTTGCACTTGCAGATCCTCTAAGATTTGCCATTTATTCTGTAATCAGGGGACGCCTTCACTAGATACTCTAATGGAATACACGTTCCTATCAACTGGTATTAGAGCTCCGATCTTGGAGAGGTGAGATTGCATCTTGAAAATGATTAAGTTTACAGGATTTATCAGAAAGGAGGCATTTTGGTGGCTTATCAATGAAATCAATATTGTGAGACCATCAGAGTACTCGAAGAGAAGCAATCATAGGTTGTGATGGTGCTGAGAGGGGGAGGTCTCAGATGTGGTTTTCTTGGAAAGAGATCAGCCAAAGTGCAGCATGATGGACTTTTAAGAAAGCATTGCTCAAGTGGTTTCAGCTGGAATTTGATCCACATATTCCAGTCTGGGTTGACTAGGTGGAGCATGAAGGGGGCTTACTTTAATGTGGTGTCATTTCGCTATACATGATGTGTTTGATGTTTAAACCTTTTGCTTGTCAAGTTACACAGAACTTAAGAATAGAATTTGACTTCAATGGTTGTGCGGCTTTTTCAATTGCTACCAATCACTGAGGGTAGTGCAAAGGTTAGAGATGGAACTGTGGTTCGAAGGTCCCAATTTATTCGCTGACTGCAGAAGTTGCAAACCATGAACATGTGACTGGTGGAAGTTTCTTTCCACTAGTAGATCATTTAAAGGTCATATATCCAAATCTGTAACAAAAGTGGATGGTAAATGAAAGTTGGTCCGATGTTATAAACATTTTAAAAGATAAAGGACTAAGTTGACACAATATAAAAGACTACATTTGATATGATATACTTGTATTGATTAGGTCAAGAAAATGTGCCCAAATGATCCTGATGCAACAAAGTTACTTGTGAGCAACTTTTTTGTGCTGTGTTTTATTATCCCATGATGCAGTCATGATATGTCTTGACTTATTGTATATTTTGGATCTGTTTGTGTACAAGGTTTTATTATCAATGTTTTTCGTTTATTATTTGAAAATTTGGTACAAGGTTTCCTGTTATGAGGGTCTTTTGATGTTGAGTTACCATTCTTTCATATAGATGCATATTTTCAAGGATCCTGGTATATTTAATTTGAAAATGAAGCAATTATGTTTATTGTCATTTCAACTTTATAATGAAGTTGTGGATGTAACATTTGGGAGTTCATTCAAAGAAATCTCTAATATTTCGACAATTGAAAGAAATATTAGGGAGTTGATTGAAATAAGTTGAAATCAACTTATAGAAGTTTTGCAAGCTATTTTTAACGGTTCCCTTAAACACTTACACAAGTGCTTATGTGACATGTATCCAAATAAGCTGTAAAGTAAGCAAACTCTTCCAAATCCAACCTAAAAATCAAATCAATAGTTGCTAGGTAAAACACATAATTAAATTGGTAAACCTATCTATGCCATTCATGTAACCAGTTTCAACCTTAATCACTGCTTGTCTCTTGGAGCCAATGGTGATGCAGGTTTCCTTACACTTGTTTTTCCAAAAGAGAGAGAAAAAAAAAGTGGCATCATTTGGAGAGGGAAAAAATGAATTCCAATGAAATGTTTATGCCAAAAATATTATACAAAACAAACTGTGATCAACATGCACCAAATCTTCTCTAGCCACTTTCCAAAATCTTGCCCTTGTGCTTAAAACATAGACATTTCAAAGCAGCATCAATCATTGGCAGTTCTTCTCGACTTCTGCAAAGCAGCACCAATCATTGGCAGTTCTTCTCGACTTCTAGTCAGCTTATATACGTATTGATCATTAGAACCATCGGTAGAAGTTGTTTGCATAAGCCATTGGCTTAACATCAGGGTGTGGCTGCAAATTCAATAAAGTGAACCAATCCAAGAAGAAAGTATATCACCTCACAAATTGAATGAAGATATGTATAATTTAATCGCAGTGCAATAGAATGAGTGTAACATAAAATGAAGAGTTATATAATTTTGTTCATTATTTTTATTGTTATCAATTGCAGATGACAGATGAGGGCGGAAAGCCAAGAATTCAACATTTTAAGCTGCCATATACACCACAAAACACCGTGGTGCCACCATCATTCACAGATTGGCAATATGACAGTTGTGAAAAAAATCTGCCACCGCAATCCGCCATGGTGTTTCAATAGCCGATATTTGACAATGCTGATTCTTGTCCTTCTTAATTTTTTATTATAATGACAATGCATAATATAACATTACAGAATTCAAATTATGAACGATGATATAACATGACAGACTTCAAATTGTGAAAGATACTAACCACTGCTTCAAATGTAATGATTTTAGGTTTCAAATCAGGCGCTTCAAATCGAATAAAAGCACCTCTGTTACCCATCTACAAAAACAATGAAAAATCAGGATACATATATACTTCATAGGAGGATAAGTGATTACTTAAATAAATACATTAATATAAGAAGCGTGCGGCACGGTCACAACTCACAATAATTTTCCTGCACATGCCGTAAATTATTCAAGAAAGAAGGTTGCAACAAAAGAGGCATGGTTACCTGATCACAGTAATTTGGAGCAGAAAATACAGCTATGAGTTTACCGTCATGTTGAATCTCATAACCCTTGCGCTTTGATTCATGAGATCGCACAACTAAATCTGTAAAATGATAATTCATATCAAGTCACTGGTGAAATAAGAAATTAAGTATCAGACCAATGGAAAACATACCTAAATTATTATCCTTCAAGAACCTTTTCGTAACATCCTCACCAAAACAAAAGAATTCATAACCACGCTTGCTTGGTCCTCGTCCAGGGAGATATTGTGGATCACTCCATAGCAAGTCACACATCAACCCTACACATACCAAACATAGATACATAAATAAAACTACAATACAACGAAGGATTATGCTGAAAAGAAAGTAATAATAATAATAATGTGTCTTGCCTTCATTAGGAGGCTCACAAAACCGATTAATTGATCGGATATCAGAGAGTTTGACCCCATCAACACTAAAAAGACCTCCATGGACGACGAAAACTTTCTTGTTTATCACATGAGCCAAAGGTAAACAGCAGAACACTTCTGCAAATAGTTTGACAAATCCTCCATTCAACTTTGAGCGCACCTCACCCTCAAAACCACATTTCTTGTTCATTCTCTTGCTCTCATGATTTCCTCTACCTAGATATATGGCTGACAATAATATAGAAACAAAACAAGTTACAACATCCTAGGTAACTAAGTGAAGTTGAAAAAGGAGTATAATACAATAGCTACTAAAAATCACAATAAGCAATAGCATGCTTTGGTAAAAAAAAAAAAGACTAATAAAGAACTAGGGTTTACCTGATGGAGACATGCACTTAAATGCAAACAAAGTGAGGATGACTTCTAAAGAAAACGATCCTCTATCCACAAAGTCACCATTAAATAGATATGGATTTTCTTCCGAAGGAAGTCCATTGAGCTCAAAAATATTCAAAAGATCATAGAACTGCAGGAGTCATGAAAAATAAAATTGAACATTAAAGAAATGCAAATCTTGTATTATATATTATCTACTTAAATTTAATTCATTTATTTATGTTTTTTTTTATCATATCTATATCAAAGTTATCTAAATTTATTAAATTTTACTTTGAATTTCTCTGTTTTTAAATTTTAGTTATTTTGTAAAATTATAATGTTAGTGGAAAACTTGTTAGCAACAATTTGTTTAAGCATACAATAATAATAAACCAAGTATATACCAATTACCTGACCATGCACATCGCCACAAACAGTAATATGTTTTCCATGAGGAACAGTTATGTCGACAAGAGAAGGCAAAGCTTTCAAAATCTTTTTTGTTTGCAACACAATCTTGTATGCATACCTAAAACAATGAACCAGGATATATGTGAATACATTTCAATAACACTTTAAGAAAGTAGAAACAGTTATACAACAAAAAAATCTTATTCCTTCAGTACCGTCGACTATGCAAGTACTTCGGATTCTTGAATTCATCCATCATTATCTTTACGAAATCCAAAGTAATAGTATCCTCTTCTATTCTTGATCCTGAATATCGCGGTGTGACATCTATTATTGAAATAAAAAAAATTAAAATTTATTCATGTCAAGTGAAATCAAATGCATACGCAACAATCTTGTAAATGGTGTTATAGTTTTTTTGTTGTTTTTTCCATGTTGCTTTTTGTCGTTGCTTTCGGTTGTTTTGTTTCTGTTTCGCGATTTTCATGGACTTCGGTACTTCTTGTACTCGTTGTATGTTTCCTCCCTTTCTCATCTAATTTCATATTTGTCATTCAAAAAAATAAAATAAGAAAGTACACACAATATAGATGGCTTGTGCAACAAGTAAACTGAAAAGTACATAGCATCCACCGTCTCGTAATGCATTACTGATAATGATTCCACTTGACTTGTTTCAAAAATCTCAAATGAGTTAGGAACAATGAATTGGTTTTAGGTCTTGTTTGATAAGCTTATACCTAGGTCTCGTAAGTATGCAAAACCCTAAAAACCAACATGCATAAAAGTCTCCACTCTCAAGTACTTATATGAATTTAGTAAGTTATTACCTTTAAAAAAGATGAATTTTGTAATAGCCGATACCAATGACAACACTCCAGATCCTGTTGGTTTTATGTGACCATCATCATCATATTCATCATATTTCACATCATCTATGGATAAGCTACTCTGCAATGCCATGACTCTCTCTGCTACCAGTCTGAGATAAAAAGTAGCATATATATGTAAAAGAATATAAATTATCAATGAAAGAAGAAGAAAAACAATAGAGAAAGGAACATAAACATACCGATTCTGCAAACGTTTGCTTTCTCTTGTTCTTGTTAAACAATGTTAGTCGCTTATTTATAAATTTTTGTTTTGAGGGGAGTCGCTTATTTATAGTAATTGATTAGGGCTAAATCTAAATCATATATTTTTATTTTATAAACATATCTTAATGGAATAAAATCTGTTATGTTACATTATCAAATATTTTAATTAATTACTTAAATCTAATCTATTCTCATTCTCATATAAAAAAAGATACCGAATCAAAATTCAAAAACATAAATAAGAGGCCATTTGCTATACTTAAAAAAAAATCACTTTTAAGAGTATTGGATCAGTTTGTTACGGTTTTTAAAAAAATCCAAATCTAAATAAAATCTAAAAAATACTTCAAATGAGAAGCTGTTTAGAGCAACTTCTCAAAAAATAATTTTTTTTAGAGGAGAGAGAAAATATGTTTTAAAATATTGAACTAATTTTGTAACGAAAAATCTCTTTTATATAGTTGTATCCAAACAAACTAAATTATTTGTTTAAAAAAAGTGATTTTTATTACGTTAAACAAACACAATATATATTCTGATTTTTTTATAAAATCTCTAAAATATAATCTCTAAATTATTTTATATCAAAATCATTTTTATTTTAATCTGTAACAAACGGGTCCAATCTCTAAAAATTACTCCATCCGTTCCTTTTTTAATTGTTGTTTTGGAATATTAGCACCAAATTAACAAAGTGTATTTTTGCACATTTACTTCCTATTATACCCTTATTTTAATCCGCCAATATATTGTTACTTTTTTACACACTTTCTTTTTCCAGTAAATTTAATATGTTATCTTTCTATTTTTTTTCTCCAATAAATTCCTCTTGTTTTGCACACTTTGTCTCTCTCATAACAAACAATTGTCAATTTTAAGATAGCAATAAACAAACTTTGTTTAAAAAAAACAAACAAACTTTATGAAATGTGAAAACACACACATCCCTAAATAATGGAGTTGAATCCGCTTTTGTCGATGGTGATAGATGACTTGGAGGTGGGAAATACTTGAATGACTTTGCATTTTGGTGACTTTGATGATTTTAATGTATTTTAGATGAGAGAGAATGATAAATGAGTGATGAGAGAGAACTTTTGATTAGAAGAGAGATAGAGATAAAGTCACTCGGGTCACCAATCAATGAATCTACAAAAACATAGGCAAGTTGGTAAGAGATAACATGAATAAATCTTGTGTATCAAAGAAGTAAAAACATAGGCAAGTTGTGATGTCACATAGTTTTATGATGCGATGCGCTCGTGATATAATTTTCGCTAGATTGAGCATTTCCCGTAATTTTAAAAATCAATTCCGGATTCTAAATTACAATTTGCAATTGTGTCGTAATATAAAATTTTGGAAGGTGTAAATAATTACATTATGGTTCTACTTTTCCAGAGTCAAGTGCTTATAACTTTTTTTTATTTTAAAGGAATTTTATTATGTTTCCCAAATGGATAGTAGGAATTTTTTCACCTTAAGCTGGTTGTTGGACTAAAGCTACATTGCATTTTTCGAAAAAATTGGGAATATACATATGGTGCAAATAATCTATCAAAAATTTTAGAGCTATATTCCAAGTGTGTAACTTGGAATGTGATCAAATATGTATGTGGTTATGGACACCAATTGTAGTGAGAGGTCACAATTCAGTAATATTTTAAGATTCATTTGCTGACTTGGATTTTAAATTTCTTTATAGTTGAACTGAGACATTGTACAAAAGTATAGCAACATGTAGCTTGCTAATCCAAGCTATCTTTATTAGTGTTCAAATTAGACAGAGACCTCAAATTTTGGGTGAGAGCAGAACCTTCTAGCTTGTCCCTAGACATGGATGGATGCCTAATAACATATGTTATACCTTGGTCATTTATTTGAAAGAATGGCGGTCCTCTTTTTCTTCTTCTTCTCAAGCAATTCATATTTTTCAGTCCACTGTAATTTAATTCTTGTAGCTCTCTAACATAATTGTGGTTTCTCAGTCTGCATGGGCAGTAAGACATTGCAAACGACATCATTATCATGGAATCATAATTGTTGCAGTTGTATTTTATCACTGATCATCACTACAACCTAAGAACATAGTTTTATAACTACTGTAACACAATTTAAAATGATATCCAGATTAGGAGTGAATATTCTAATGGATTCATTTTTATAATGGCAGCACTATATTCTAGAACAGTAGTTGTTCGACTGTCAATTTCAAATTTATTTAGTTTCCCTTCCTTTTCATGTCTCTAATCTCCCACACCCTGCATTTTGTAATAGTATTATTATGCCATCCTATAATATTAATTTTGATCCATAAAAAACTGTTTTTATGGATAAACTAATTTTGTAATAATATTAATTTTGTATTAAGAGATATCAATAAACTAATTTGCTATATTTATGCCATAAAACAGTTTCCCATGCTAGGGTTCCGTTCATATTAGTGATGCAACTCTTACCGATACCCAACTACCATTGTCGCAACATTGTCGTCAATCTAGTCCATTGCCTTTAACAATCCTCCCCAACAACCTTATCGTCGAAACTGTATCCTGACTTACGAATGCTTGAGTAAGTCATGAAACACTCTTATCTTTGATCATGAATTCGTTAAAGTGCATCTTAATCGATTAGCACGAAACTCACACTCATATCTAGTCTCTTACCAAAAATCCATATGGAACGGTGATTACAGTTTCGTACCCTTCTCTGTTAGTGGTTTATTCAAAAGTCGTTTGCTCACCATTCCTAAGGATCCTTACTATCGATTGGTTGACAAAGGACTGTCGTAAAGTTGTTGGCTCTTGCAATGGATTGGTCAGTTTATGGAACCTCACCATCAGGACAGTATCCGATAAATTAGGATATTTTCGTGATGATATATATCATTTGACATTTTGGAAGTTATGTTTAGTCATGATAATTCATGTGACACTTACAAGGTTGCAGCATTACATAGTGATAGTAACAAGACAATGGAGGTGCAAGTTCTTAGTTTAAGCAATAATATTTAGAGAAATATTCAAAGTTTCTCTTGTAGGCCTATTGAGTCGTTATTTTCAAAAACCAATACCAGGGAGCATGGTGGTGTACATTTGAATTGCACCGTTAATTGGTTGACCATTATTAGTATTAGTAATGGTAATTGCGATTAATTCACTTAATCTAGGTACAGAGACACACACAGTTGCGATTAATGAATTCAATTTGTTTTTATCACGAACCGATTTTGTTACATGAAAGATGATGGAATTTGGAGTTTTGAACTCAATTACATTAATTTTGCTTTCACATCTCTAGAAGAACTTTTAATGTGGTCACTCGTGTTTCAATCTACATGTGAATGGTGGTACACAAGTGCTAATGTGATATGTATCCAAATAAGCTGTAAAGTAAGCAAACTGTTCCAAATCCATCCTAAAAATCAAATAAATAGTTACTATACAAAACAGCACTGACCAACATGTATCAAATCTGCTGTAGCAACTTTCCAAAATCTTGCCCTTGTGCTTAAAACGTAGACATTTCAAAGCAGCATCAATCATTGGCAGCTCTTCTAGACTTCTAGCCAGCTTATATACGTATTGATTATAAGAAGAATCGGTCGAAATTTTTTGCATAAACCATTGGCTTAACATCAGGGTGTGGCTGCAAATTTAATAAAGTGAACCAATCCAAGATGAAAGTATGTCAACACCACATATAACCTCACAAATTGAATGAAGATATGTATAATTTAATCACAGTGCAACAGAATGATTGTAACATAAAATGAAGAGTTGTATACTTTTGTTAATTATTTTCAGTATTATCAATTGCAGTGGCAGACGAGGGCCAGAAGCCAAGAATTCAACATTTTAAGCCGCCATATCCACCATAAAACGCTCTGACGCCACCATCATTCACAAATTGGCAATATGACACTAGTGAAAGAATCTGCCACCGCAAGCCGCCATGGTGTTTCAATAGCCCATATTTGACAACACTGATTCTTTTCCTTTTTCATTTTTTATTATAATCACTATACATAATATAACATGACAGATTTCAAATTATGAAAGATAATATAAGATGACAGACTTCAAATTATGAAAGATACTAACCACTGCTTCAAATGTAATAATGTTAGGTTTCAAATCAGGTGCTTCAAATCGAATAAAGGCACCTTTGTTACCCTTCTGCAGAAAACAATGGAAAATCAGGATATATATATACTTCATGGGAGGATAAGTGATTACTTACATACATTAATATCATAAGCGTGTGGCACGGTCACAACTCAATAATTTTCCTGCACATGCCGTAAAATTATTCAAGAAAGAAGGTTGTAACAAAAGAGACATGGTTACCTGATCACAGTAATTTGGAGCAGAAAATACAGTTATGAGTTTACCGTCATGATGAATCTCATAACCCTTGTGCTTTGATTTATGAGATCTCACAACTAAATCTGTAAAATGATAATTCATATCAAGTGACCGGTGAAATAAGAAATTAAGTATCAGACCAATGGAAAACATACCTAAATTATTATCCTTCAAGAAACTTTTCGTAACATCCTCACCAAAACAAAAGCATCCATCGCCACGCTTGCTTGGTCCTCTTCCAGGGAGAGGTTGTGGATCACTCCATAGTAAGTCATGCATCAACCCTACACATACCAAACATAGATACATAAACAAAACTACAATACAAAGAAGTATTAAGGATTATGATGAATAGCAAGAAAAAAATAATAATTATGTGTCTTACCTTCATTAGGAGGCTCACAAAACCGATTAATTGATCGGATTTGAGAGAGTTTGACCCCATCAACACTAAAAAGACCTCCATGGACGACGAAAACTTTCTTGTTTATCACATGAGCCAAAGGTAAACAGTTGAATACTTCCGCAAACATTTTGACAAATTTGTCATTCAACTTTGCGCGCACCTCACCCTCAAAACCAAATATCTTGTTCATGCTCTTGCTCTCATGATTTCCTCTAGCTATATACATAGCTGAGAATAATATAGAAGCAAAACAAGTTACAACACCCCAGCTAACTGGGTGAAGTGAAAAGAGGAGTATAATATTTACGAAAATCCAACCACACACAATAAGCATTATTGATTATACAATTC
>Ga0099826_10003980_pt1 | contig 10233 bp, 6 predicted proteins | sample Mtrugardesep15_FD_76830 | JGI IMG/M metagenome (GOLD analysis project Ga0099826, IMG submission 76830) | Root nodule microbial communities of legume samples collected from California, USA - M. trunc garden sep15 | ecosystem: Host-associated > Plants > Roots > Nodule | place: USA: California...
ATATATATATATATATATATATATATATATATATATATATCAGATCTATTGACACGAGATGTAAATTGAATGCATACAACAATACGAATATATATTTTTCCAATCACGTGATTCAACTCAATTTGTGAATTAGCTCTCACTGAAACGAATTGTTAGGAAAAATTTGAGTTCAGTCATTGGTAAAAATAATTCTTGAGCAAACTTTACTTAACTTGCGACCGACTTTAGATTACTACGCCCTTTCCCTATAAGAATCGGAGCGTTAACATAAAAAGAAATTTATTTATTATGACAGTATGTCGCATAACATTGACCAATTCAAGTATGACATGCAAATAAGTCAAAAATGGGTCGTTCCAGTAGCCCACTTGTTGGGCCCGGTCGGGCCTTAAGTAGGTAGCCCAAATATACTTGGGCTTTTTTGACCCAAGTCTATTTGACCCGTCGGAAAATTGGGCTAGGTCGGGTTAGTCATCAGGCTTCGGACCGACCCACTATCAATATTTACAGTTGATTTTTGTTTTGAAATACTACATTTCTTTAAAAAAAAAATATCAACTAATTAAAAACTATTAATAAAATGATATTTTAATAAATATGTAAACTTAATAAAAATGGGTAAATTTTTCTAAATGTGTGTGTGTGAGAGAGAGAGAGAGAGAGAGAGAGTGAGTGAGTGAGAGAGAGAGAGAGTAGTGTCACAATTGGATTGACAAATATCAATGAAATTCTCTCCTTAATGATACATGAGTAATGTTCACCTAGCGTTTTTAGCTAGGGTGGGAGCAGGTGGGGTTGAGCCCGACTTTGCTTAAATAGGTCATACCTTGTTGAAAAAATTAAAACTCAAGTCTAACCTATTACTCTGACAAAGGTTTTATTTTAAGCCTGACCTGACTTTTTTAAAAGCCTGATATAACCTATTAGGTTGTCTAAAAGTCTAATATGTACTAAAAAATTTAAATAGAACATTTGACCTATTTATAAAAAGACTAATAAGCATATATGTCTTAAAATGCCAATATGTCAACAAAGTTTTGTAAAGCATGTACATCCATTTTTTTGCCACTGTATAAGTATATATGGCATGTATATCCAATAAACTTTTGTAGAGTATGTACATCTATTTTGTAGAGGCTAATAAGCGTGTATGTCATAAATTTGATATATTGCCTTTTATTTATGTTGTTAATATAATTCTTTACTTTGTAATTTGGAATAAAATTAAAATGACAATAGTAAGAGATTAACAGAGTAATACCCAAAAATATGTATACTAGTTGGAATTGAAATAAGAGAGTAATTCCAAAAGTTTTTAACTCATTGGAAATCCAAAATGCAAAAATATAAATAACGTGTTGCATTGAAAATTCGGAGGAACCAAAAATTTATTAATATAATGGAGTATATATAATTAAACATATATCAGCTAACATGATGGGCCTAGTAGTTTTTTTATTTTTTTATAATCCTTATTCTAACTTGTTTGAATTGACGAGCTTTACAAAAAGTCTGAGTCTAACATATTACAAAAAAGGCCAAATCGATCTTTAAATAGACCGGACTATAAACTCCTGACGAACGGTCTAACTTATTTTCAGTTCTATTTCTAACAATGTTCCTAAAAAAACATTTCCAATAATGAGTGCAAACCATGAAATGATACTAGTACAATACTTTCTTTTCTTATAGAGAAATGATATTTGTACATCCATTTTGTGATAACTTTTAGACAACTTTCTCTCTCATACTTACATGATGTTCTTTTAAAATAATAGCAAAACATAAACGTGCAGTACATCAACATCTTTTAAAGAACCACGGTAAACAACTACTAGGTAAAACAAGATTAATAAAATCGAAATATCTTTCTCTTTTTTTTTTTTATTAAAAGGAGAATGGATATCTTGCTTTGATGATATATATAAGACAATACAAGACACATGTTATAAATTATGCTTGGAAGCATATATCATGTTTTATTAAAAAAAAAAACTATATAATGGATAGTTAATCTTTGAGAGCCTATTTATTTCATGTCATTTTATAAGTATTAGCGAAAGATTAGAGTAAGGTATTAACTTAATTGAGAATCTTTTTATTTGATGTCATTTTGTTCTTGTCTTATAAAAAAAAATTACACTTTGTTCTTTTTTTATTTAACTAAACAATAACCAAATTAAATATCTATATTTTTATTAAAAAGATATTGACTTTTGATGTAACGTTTTTTCATCCAATATTATCCTTTCCTTAAACATTTTTAATAATTTATCCTTAATGTCAGAGAAAACTTCGTCATTCCTAGACTTTCAAGTAAACCAACATCTAATAAGAAATATTGTGTTATACTGACCGGTTGCATGCACTTTGAACCATATCTCAAGATCATTTTTAATACGGCGATTATGAAAGTCAAACTTGAGCTAGTGCCAAACTTGCATGGATTTTGGGCAATTATACGACAAATGTAAAATGGTTTTTGATGATGCACCGCATCTATAACAAGATGCATCTAAAGACAAATCACGAGTGCACCAAACCGTATTGGTTGCCAACTTCTGATGCATAACAATCCACACAAAATAGCGAACAATTTTAGGGAGTTTAAGTTTCCATATCCAAGACAAGCTCTTAACCACCTTTGGTTTAGGCCCCAATATTAGGTTAACCATTAGTAGGCCGATTTAGTGGTATAGCTTCCTGAGATAGATGGCTCTCACACCGAACCGTATATCTTGAATAAGAGGTGTGGTTATGATATCAAAGTTCCACACCTCGTTGAGACAAATGTGTTTGATACAAGGATCAACGTCGTCTTGTTCAATATGATGCACTTGCTCGCAAATACGACCATGAGGAAGCCGTTTTTCATACCAAATGGAGGTGTCACCTCCTCCCGCGCGTGTAGTGAATCTCGATATATAATGACGCACTTTGATCTAGTTTTGACTATGTGTATTTTCCATATAACACACTTTGATCATCTTTTTCTATGGATATATAATAAATAAATGGTACTCCATCCATCACAAGTTATAAAATCGTTTATGAAAAAAAATGTTTCAAAATACAAATTGCTTTATAATACAAATGAAGAATTCAATGTTATTTTTTATATTATATCTTTAACTATTTATTTATCTTCTCTCATTTCAACTTTTATTTATTTTCTCATATATTTGATGAAGAATAATTTTTAAAAATGGCGCATAGTTTTTTCACATCCAATATTAATTATTTCTATTAATTGTGAACTGGTCAAACAACTTCTAATTAGCACAGAGGAAGTAGCATATGAGAAGTTAAATTTGTCTCGATAAGTTTTTTTAAAATATATAATTTTGAAAGAAAACAAATACAAAGAATTTTTTTTCAAAGAAATTCTTTTTTATTTTTTCACGTAACCAGTAATCAAATTATCGGTTGTTTTAAGACATAACTAATAACTAGCATTTGGAAGACCATCATCATAGCAAAATAGATAAATATATTTGTGTTTGGCATCACGATTGATACGTTAGAATCACGATGATCTACTGTTATTATAACATATTCTTAATAGCATAGATAGGTTAAAAAAGAGTCACCCTCTAAAACTGGAGCATAGGTTACCAGATCTTCTTCCATTCTTTCTTTTCTAACACTTGAGTATGGGGTCCTAACCAAAGGTCACATTATTCTGTTACGTCTTTAATAACAACTCAATCAGCAATAATGCTTGAAAGGGTTGATCGAGATGTGTAGGGGAAAGTCTACAGTGCTAGTTTATGCCATTATTAGTAAGTTGCATATACATTCATGTGAACCAGATTTGAGAGATATTTTTTGGCTTTTTGGTGATGAAATCATTCTGCAGAGACTTACATTGGGAACCCGCGAGACAAACACCACACTAGGAAGGTAGCATTGCATTAATCCTCTTTCTAGTTCTAGATTGTATTCACTCTGACGTAATCTCTATATATAGGTAGCCACTATTTTGTGATTTTTTATGTGCTGTTATTGCTGTGAATACGTAACATTATCAAGTCGGATCATGAATCATCGTAATATCCCTTTTGTTATTAACAGGAAAATCTATTAAACTATTTAAAGTAAATAGTAAATTGTTAAAGCATCTTCAATGACAGAAAAATAGACAACCCATTTTGAGTTACATTGACTTTAAGCAACTCATAAATAATTCATTTATATTTTGCTTCATTGATAAAAAAACGAGAGACTTTTAAACAACTCACATTTACCCACTTTGTATGAAATTAAGAGTTTGTCCGTTACAAATTAAAAAATAAATGATTTTAGCATTTAATATATAATAGAGATTTATAAATGACATTCGTGATCTTCGTCTTGTTAGTCTGACTCTCTTGGACAAGTGGTGTTGGCGTATCATTTCGGGAAGAGAGTCTTTATGGTGAGAGATTATAAAAGCACGTTACTGAGGTGACTTTACTCTTGACCATAACAGTGGGCGTGCCCTAGGCTTTCGCTCAACCTCGTGTTGGTGGAAAGGTATTTATTTGTTTGGCTCTAATTTAAAGGATTTGGGTGACTCGTTCTCTGAAGGTATTTCCATGAAAGTTGGTTGTGACTTGTACATGGACTTCTGAAAGAACCCATGGGGTGGGAATGTACCCTTGAGGAGGCTTTTTCCTAGACTGTTTTAGGTATCTTTCTAGAGGAAGGCCTTGACAGAAAGCATAGGCGCTTAGACTGGGAATGTTTGGACATGTGATCTTAGGCGGGTGAGAGAGTTATTTGTTTGATTGATTTGATTAGGTTGTTACTTGAGCTCATTTATAGTATCTCAATCTCTCATGGGGCGGATACCTGGGTGTTGCTCCATGATCTTAAAGGTAGTTACTCGGTTAAGTCAGCCTATGTGATGCTTCACTTTGATCTTGCTAAAAGGTTGAATTAAGTTCTCGTTATTAAAATGATAGAGTTGTTTGAAGTTTAAGCATCAAACATGGCCTAACTAAATCACGTCTTGTTCATTAATATGTTACAGTTTTGGATAAAGATGTAATAATCTAATGATTTGTATGAAACTGCTGATAGCCCAAAATGACAAACCCCATAATATTTTAGACCCCCACTCGTGATGTCCAATCGCTTTAACCAAAATTGTAACACTCGTTGATTTTAATTTGTTCAAGGCAAAAAAGTATTGGTTAAGATTTAGATTTAAAAATGATTTTAGTACCTATATATAATTCATAATCTTCATTTAATTGTGTTTAGTGTCTACGTAAATTATGTTTAGTTGTAATTTTTGTTTTGCTTTTATAGGGATTATAAAAACCCATTATTTGTAATTGTTTTTAAAATAAGGGCAACAATTGAACAAAATTATACAGAGACCAAACTTTAAAAACCATAATTTTATTATTATTGAAAACATTTTTAATTCAACTATCTATACAATCTTATTAATTTTTTACCAATTTTTTTTATCTATATTCTTAAGAATAACTGTTTAAAATAGTATAATTGAAGTTAATTACAATAAACATCTTCTCCGATCCGTTGCTACTTGCAACTTTATAATAGAAGAAAGGACCATGGATTGGATTAGTTGTTAAAATTAGTTGATGATTTAGGGGACTTGATGTGACATAGGGTTACAAATAAAATAAAATAAAACAAAAGGGGTTACATTTGTTTTTTGACAAACAAAAGGGGTTACATGGTTTCCAACTCGTGAGACCAAATAGAAAAAGATTGAAACAATCATCAAATACGTGCGCCTAGTCTTTGGTCGATTGACAGCCGAACTTTGCGCAACAGACACAGTAAGCATGACAAGATAGGTGAACATGAATTCTCTCTATTTCCCGTAGAAATTAAATCAGAGACTTCGACAATTTCTCACCAATTAAATTCATTCGATGGAAGTCGTTATCCAATCGATAATACCAACATTGTTAGATGAGTTAACTTATCTGATATCTTAAATTCAAATTCAAAATCTTTCATTACCTCGTTAACCCAAGCTTTTCTGGTGAAACACAAACAAAAGATTTTCTTTTTTATGATTTGCTCTCAATAAAATCTTAATTTCTACTTTTTTTTTTTAAGAAAAAATCTTAATTTCTTTTGTGTAGTAGACAAAACTTGAACGTGATAGAGGTAGGCATTAGTCTATATATTTTTTTCTTTTAGGAAATTGTATATTCTTTTTTGAGATAAGATGTTTGACAAAATTTTAACATCAAATTCAACAATAAATAGATAGTTAACTCTATTCTTTTCTTATAAGAAGAAATGATAAAAACAAAACAAAACTACAGTTTCAAGCGAGTAACTCCAAGAGGATCATCCAGAAGGGAACGATGTAGTTGCAGAGGGCAAATTATCCAATACTTTAGAGCATTCGAAGAAGAATCGCCATGATTAGCAAGTCAATTCACATGCTCGTTGCTTTGACGGAGGGTATGATGAAAATTAACAATCTAACCTTAATTTTGCAGTTGAAAAATCTGACTAATCAGAAGAGCATGAGAATGATGAGATTGGACACCCGACATGATTAAATCAAATATATGGTTAAGACAGTTCAATAAAAGATTAACTAGTGTAATAAAGTGTAACATGTCATTAACCCAATTTATAAGTTTTTTTAAGTTAATTTATAAGTTATGAATAGTAATTAAATCCTATTTTTATAAGCTTTTTTTTATAACAGTCCAAATCCTATTTTTATAAGCTTTTAAACTTTGGATTAACGAAATATTACATAAAATAAAGCGGGTCCACATGTATATATATTCCTCCCATCGTGCAAATCTTTCAGTTCTAAATAAGCCTAAATCAAAAACACCCCTTTGCTGGCTGTTTCTCTGTATTCTTTTTCTTCCTCTAATAATATTCTCACTGTTTCCATGTGTACCCTTTGTTTCCACATGCAATGCTGTACTCACAGTCTGCATTTCACGACCCTACACACAACCATTATTGTCACTAACTGCTTCCCTTCCTACTTAGGATCCCCTCTATTACCCTATGGTTCCCTGTCCTTGTATCCAAAGACTAGAGGCAGGTCCCATGCATGCCCTTAGTTGAATTCATTTGAAATGAAAACTGAAACGCATGACCACAAAATATTAAGTAATAGTACTTCAAATAAGAAAAAAAATATATAACCTGATTGATGAGTCTACATCTATGAAAATGAAAATTAATGTATTTATTTATGCAAAAACTAGAAAAGAGTTAGTTATATTGTAACCGTGCATTCCAATTCCCTGCAAGCTTGCGTTAGTGCTATACACTGACCTATTATTGAAACATCAAGACAGGACAACATTTTATTTCTTGAACGGAATAAATTCATGTACAGCTATAAGCTTAGCTACAATTATTAATTTTATTGGGACTTTAGGTGCCCACGAAGAAATTTAAATTATTAGCATTAATAATATATATTGGAAGTTGTCTTTGTATGTAAATTTTGACAGTATTTTTAGGTGCAACTTGATAACGATAATTGGTTTTGTTCCCTAAGATTTACAAGGAAAAGAGTTCTGACCCATGCATTGAAGGTTAGACTAGAACTAAACTAGAAGCATAGTAGAGTCATCTCACAACCAAGTTCCTAAAGAGTAGAAAAGGTTAAAAACCTGTCTCTTAATTCTGTTAAAGATTCCACTAAATAACCCCATTTTGTTTCTATTCATATGATTGCTTTTGAGCTTTGAAACTTTAGTTAATTAAGAGAAAATTACTATGATATTAGGGGAAATAATGAAAAAAATGGGGAAAGCTTGTTTTTTTAAATAAACAAAAAACTGGATTAACAAGAATAAAATCAGAACTTGCCAATAAAAATATTGTCAAGTAACATGTTAAATGTGTCAACAATAAAAGAAGTTCCATTGAATTGAAAAATCTTAAAGAATACTGAAACCCTAATTTCTAGAAAGAAAGAAAAAAACTTAAAAGAATTAAGAAAATGTCATAATTTTTCTCTTGTACTCACTAATTTTGATGTTTAGGATATGAATATAATGCATTAATTATAGAGAGTAAAGAATGGTTAGGGATACGACCAAAATTGGGAGAGTGGAAAAAGAGTGTCCTGGTGTTTGAAAAAATAAAATAAAATAAATACAACAGGACTGGTTATCAGTGTCCATGAATGATGCATCAAAATCGCGAAAGCCAGCGTCCCATCTCTTGCGGCGCGTGTGTATGTGAAGCCTACAAGAATTCCTATGTGAGCTGGTGCAATTGTGTGGTATATTAAGATTAAGATGTTGGTTGCATGCCATTATATCAATGATCTCCACAATAACGACACAACAATGATTATATTTTCCTATTCCTAAATAAATAAACAAAACATCTATTGAATTATATAATTTGAAACATACCATATATCCAACCTCATATTCTTTCTCTCCTTTCCCCATTTTCTAACTTTGCCCTAAACTACCCCCTTCAAATCGTAACTTTGACATATTGTGTCATTCTTGTAGTGAACTTGCTCGATTACATCACATTTCACCACTAAACAAAAGGTTAGTATAAAATTTCTTTAACCATTTAGTCTTTAATTTTCTTATTTTATTTTATTTTACAAGAACTAATTTGTTTCAGATTATATAATTCGAAATGTATTGTTCATGATTTCAAGTTCTATAATCTGAAACAGAGTCACATGTGTTGAATCTAAATTTGTTTTAGAATTCTCTTCAATATATTGATTTTTTAATGTATTTTTTTTATTTCTTATAGATATGGAGACGCGCCCTGATCCAGTTAGAGGCAACAAGATGACCATGACTGCACCGACTAGGCGAGAGTGGGAGGCTAGGCAAAAGTGGGCGAGTAAGATCAGTCGTGACAACCCGTACCGTTTTAGATGCCAGAGGCTAGGAATTTCCCTGAGCATATCCCCCAAATCTAAGCTCGAGGCAGAAAATCAGGAGGATGTTAAGATGCAAGATGCATCGTTACCCGCTTAAGATTCATAAATTGGTGGCCTAGAGGACACGTGAGTCCTTAGTTTGTATGTGCACCATGTGGTTAGACGTTTATGGTTAGACACGTTAGATTTTTTTTTGAGATGGTAGAGAGGTTCCTTTAGTGCAAAGTGATGACATTCACTAGACAACTCCTTAAATGCAGGGTTTCGACAAGTCATAACCTCCACAACTATAGGTTGGTTGCTGGTTTTAATGGTACCACATGTGTGTTTTGTGATGCTTCGTTAAAGTCATTTTCTCACCTTCCTGTTCGATTTGTGTTCGTTCTTCTGGTGTGTATAATATCCTTAGGTAGTTAGGGTGAAAGTTTGCATCCCATCTAAATTTGGTTGACATTTTTGTCATTCTTTAAGATGTAAAAGTCAATCGAAGAGCCAGGTTTGGTTGGATTATAGTCTCACATGTTGTTGTACGGTCAATTTAGAAATCTTTTATTGATCTTATCTTCTTTAGAGAGATAACTTTAGGATGAACGTCTAATGAATATGGTTGAATTCTCTTCTTGAAAATGGTTGTTTTCTAAGAACCCTAGGCATTTAAATTCCTACTATGAGTTGGAGATGGAAGATATCTTATGTTGGGGCAGATAGAGGCTTGTGGGTCGAGTGTCATTGGGTCATGTTGGCTTATAGATGGTTATCGAGTGTTGTCATAAATGTCGTTCCCTTTGTTTTTCTTGCGCATGTTGGTTCAATATGACCTTGTGATTTCGGTTGGCAACCCGAGGTCCGTTGGTTGTTTTTGTTTCTTGCTTCCATTTGGTTTTGTTGTTTTCATATCTTTTTACTAAACTTGAGTACTCCCAATATTCCTTGTAAAGTTACACTGATCAATATCATTTTACTCGATATATTTTTTTTAAATTTGATAGTTAAATTGTAAGTTTACATCACAAGTATAAATCATCCATGTAAAATTTTACTTAAATTAAAACCATTTGATATGTTATTGAGACCTATCAAGATTAACGGTTTATGCGTTTTTATTGAACATCGTTCATCTTGATGGGTATCAATAACTTATTAAATGATTTCAGATTTGTGTAAAATTTTACATAAATGATCTGTATTATATAAGCTTATAATTTCAACAGTCAAATTTGAAAAATATATATCTAATAAAATGGTATTAAGCGATCTACATTAATATAACATTAATTAGTATAATATTATATATATATATATATATATATATATATATATATATATATATTCGATTTGTCATTAAAAAAAGTGAAAAC
>Ga0099826_10003981_pt1 | contig 10232 bp, 5 predicted proteins | sample Mtrugardesep15_FD_76830 | JGI IMG/M metagenome (GOLD analysis project Ga0099826, IMG submission 76830) | Root nodule microbial communities of legume samples collected from California, USA - M. trunc garden sep15 | ecosystem: Host-associated > Plants > Roots > Nodule | place: USA: California...
ATATCCAATCAGCCTTATTTTTATAAGAAGGCTGAACTATTTCCCGGCAGTGCTTTTGTAATTGGTGCTGACACAGCAGTGAGGCTTATTAATGTATGAAACTACTTACTGCTTGGATCAATTTTACATGACTTTCATTATTTCCTGTCCTGCAATTTTTCTATACTTGATTGTTTCTAGGGATGTAATCTCAGCTTGCAAAGCAGTCAATCCCTAGATTCTGTTGGACCATGTTACTATCCCATATGATTTTATTTTGTTTGTGGACAGTACTTTAGCTGCTTTGCTAAAGGGCATCGTTTATTCATTGGAATGTTCTTTCAACAAATGCTGCTTATTTTGTCTTCTGATCCTTAAACTGTGTCAATTTGTAGTGGTTGGCTCATGTTTAACTATATTCCTAAAATGGACCGAATTTTGTTAAACAAAATTGTCTTTTTTGTTCAAACATGGAAATTTATGCCTAGCACACTGAAATTGCTATTTGTCCAAAACATTAATTGAGGTTCTGGGCAAATAAGTAAGATGGTTGACATCAGTTCAGAATAATGAGTTTGTATAAATCTGAGTCTGAATTCTGTACAAGTGAAATTGATATAGAATTTTGCAGCATTCTATTTTGAGATAATGTGATTCAAATACACAATGAGATGATGGAAAGTGGGCCAATTGATCCAAAAAGAGATCATAGAATGTCATTGGTGGTGGAAATTGTTGAGGAGTTGTGCGCGGCGAAGAGTTAGCAAAGCTTAGGAACGGATCCCTTCATGTAAGATTTTCACACACGACTAGATCATGTAAAAAATTTGCGTCTATCTCTCGTCCTAAACATTAAATTATATATAGGTGAATCCCTATCAAGTTTTACGAAGATGGAGGATAGATACAATTCCCACATGATCTTGTTACATGAAAATCAATGTTATGTTAAAATATCACATAAGAGGATCCTTTCCCAGCATAGGTCATAGATATGGTGATTGAGTTAATTGTAGGAGGAGATAGTATTCTTGAAATCCCACATGACATTTCTCAAATGTTGTGAATATCCTCTTGAAAACAGCATTATGTCTACAAAATTCAGAGGCTAAACACGTTAAGGAAACATAAGAAAATACACAAAAATAAAAGGATATGTCTTACTATTTATTTCTCATTTTTGCCTCGTGCATGCCAGCCAAACCACAAGTCTGAATGGTATATGTAGTGACTTAATCAGTACCTGAAATTCGCATTCCGTGCTTAATTTGTTAACTGACATTTATATCACTCTTGCAGCCTAAATACTACGATGGGGACTACAACAAGATGCTGAAGATACTTGTTGGTTGTAAAGAAACAGGATGCACCTTCCTTGTGGCTGGTCGGAATGTAGATGGTGCATTTAAGGTAGTACTGCAATAGAAAAGATAAATTCTAATTTTGGTATATTTATTTTTCAAATGTTATTGAGGACATTGTGTGGTGCTACAGGTTCTTGATGATTTGAATGTTCCTGATGAACTAAAAGACATGTTCATATCCATTCCAGCTGAACAGTTCCGAATGGATATATCCTCTACTGAGATTAGAAAAAAAAGTGGGATGTAAATATTTTTATGACTGAAGGTCAAAGGTGAAATCACTTCCTTCATGAAGCACAAATCCGCATTATAAAACTGGTGACCTTGTTCCTCTACATTTTAAAACAATCACAGGAGGTACAGTTTTCTGATCCAAGGTTTTATGTTCATCGACCTATCCTTTTCATTATAGTTTCAAAGAGGAGTCATGTGTGTGCTGGGCACTTATTGAATACTCATGCACAAATATAAGGACGTGTCCATTCTTGAATTTTAGTATATTAAGATCATGATGTATTTTAAAATAAATCGAATGCACCAATTGAATTAAATATACACTCTTGTTGGGATTTGTAACTGGCGTGGTCTACTTTCAAAGGAAAAAAAATTTGGGTCATGTTGCCAACTTGTGGTAACTTTTATTCGGGGAATATTTTTTAGAAACCCAACTTAGCAAGTTATATGCTAAACAGATACCTAGTCAAAGATCTCAATTGCATCTTATTAAACTGTTATAATTTGCTGCAACACTGCTGTACACTTGGTTATGGGATGGACCTCCTTGAAGGGCACCACCCATTGTTACAACTTACATGAAGAAACAATTTTTCAATTGAAGATAAAAAATTTTCCTTGTACAGTCTTAGCAATGGCATCCTATACTATTTTGACTAGAGTTAAAAAAAATCCCTATCTAGTTTCATAGCACTGACTGACAGATGATGATGATATATAGTTTGATGAGATAATATACAAAGGTCAACCACCACATCCTCCACCACAGCCAGCTCCACACCCGGCGCAAGCAGAACCACCGGCATGGTTGTTGGCTGTTGCGCCGGAGGCTTTGGTTGAGGTTTTGGATACTCCATCTGCACAGAAGAAGATAATAGCAGCAAAAAGAGACAGGCTCACTAATACTGCACATAACATGAAAACTAAACTTGCAAACTCTTCAACCAAGCTGCCACCGCTGTCACCACCACCACGGTGCCTTGTCAACCCTATCTCTTTCCATTGCCTCCCCATTTTGTGCCGCGCAAGGCTCCTCTGATTCTATGTTTGCCTCTGTAAACTGTGCGTGGAAGTGGAAAAACCAAAGATAAAGAAAGATGCTACAATAAATATCTTGTCCTTTGGTAGGTTCAAAAAGCTCATGGAAATAGTGGCTCATATATAAAGGAAAAAGAATGTGAGTAAAGGGGGAAGGGAAGGCAATAAAACTTTATTATCCTCTTAAATGTTAATGTCTTAGCTTTTTCTTGGCGGAAAATTCTAAAGTATGTGCGAAGCAAATAATGTGTGCGTGTTATTGCCGGCTGCATGAGTCTGACTGAATTGTGAATGTAGGAACTTAATCTTAATCTTATCCTAAACGGACAAATAAGGAAGTGAGTCAAGCCATATAAAATACTAGTCCTTTGTGCTAAAATGTCAAAGGTTTCACATTCTTGTCATTGAATTGACCATGGCTATTCAATTAGGTGGGTTTTTCGAAGGGCTGAAGACTTGAGTCATTGAACTTAATATATTTCATTTTTTTGTGATAAAGAAATAAAATGGAAAATCCATTTTTTTACTATTTTTGTTTTTTAAAAATGTTTTACTAACTTAAAGTTGGAAGGCCCCTTGCTTAAGAAGAAGTCCCTTTTAAAGACAACGATAGTTTCTTTTATACGTTCTCTGCACTAGATTAATCCTATTTGAAATAAGCCGGATATCAGTGGGAACATATCTGAACCGGTATTCAAACATTGATTCATCATATTATGGAAGTTTAGCTCTTCCGTTAGACCCAACTCCGATGGTGATAGTGATTCTTTTAAATTTACATTTTAAAAAGTGATCATTGACCCGACAAAGTTACAATATATTCGTCAAACCAATGGATCACTTATTGAACCATATTAATCCCAATGAATTTGTCGTATAACCGAATCTCTCTAAAATTTGTCTTTGTATTAAATTAAATTGAATTGGATGACCCAATCTCTTTAAATTTTAGACTTATAAAATGTCTTAAACAAAATGTTTAACTCACCAATAATTTGTAACTACATAGAGGCACCTTGGCTAGAACAACTATAGGTGTAAACATTTTAAATATTTATAAAAATATTTTGTTTTATATACTTGTTTTTTGGGCTAAAGTATGATATATTTTTTTTAGAATCCACACTAACCCATCAAAATTAATATGGGAGAATCGTATATGATACTTTAAGTGTGATACACCCTAATGTTTCAAGTCAACACCATCATACCAATCCAAATGGATTGTACTTGCATCAATTCATTGTTGATATCTTATTCAAACCATAATTGATTCATAAATTATTACGGCATCTTAAATTTCAAATTTTCATAGTGTAACATCACACACTAACAAAATTAATGAAGTTTTTATTTTTATTTATATTTTTTTATAATTTTTTTAATAAAGTTGTGATATTTAAAGATGTCATGACCCATGCCAACCACTCCCAAAATGTACTCCTACTACCATTGAAAGAGGAAATGGATGAGAGTCGCATATATATGACTATGGTTAAAATCTTCACTAATACAAGCAAAGCGTAACAGAAATTGTCATATTCTACCGATAATACATCTATCTTCTAGATCCCTCTAGAAAATGATCAATCACTTATCATGTAAAATATCTCATGCATTTTGGACTTAGTGTATACTTCCTCCGTCATATAATATTTGATACAGTTGACCTTATTACGTATACCAATGCATAATTTTGAGCTTAAATATCTTGAATAATATATTAAAAAAAATTATGAAAATTTGATATTTTGAAAATACTCATTGAGACGAATCTAACGACATCTTATATGATATTATTTATCGTTGTATATTAGTAAAAAAATATGGTTAAAGTAAGTTAGGTCAAAATTGCACATTTTCAACTAGATCATCTATTACGGGATATAGGGAGTAACATATTTTGATCATAACACCTAACCAACCTAACATAGTTTTTTCATGTGAGTCACTTGAGGATCCATAGAATTTTATTTGTACTTTTTCGTATTTTTATATTTATTATTCTTTTTCAATCCTATCATTGGTAAACTCTTTTTCTCTACTCAGCTTACACCCTCCTATTGGGTCCAAAAAAACCTTTATCCTCTTATTTTTCCTATCAAACAAACAAAAGATCTATTAACATTTCGTCAAAAACACTTTTGGTATTATTAATCACTATCATTCCAAAATTGTCTAGGCAATTAGTACCAAAATAGAATGAATGGAAAAAGAGTCCAACTTAGCAAGACTCAAATTTCACACGATGAGGGACATTCACAATCAACTTAGCAAGACTCCCAAGATTGTATATGAGAAGAAAGCTGAAAAAAATGTAATCAGAAATGTCACATAACACGGGACATTCACAACCAAGAATTACGTTTAAAATTGAGGGAATTTAGCGTTCATTTCAAGTCAAGTATTACGTTGAAAATTGTAGGACTCGAAATGATATATACTCCAATCCAAAATGATTTGAGTAAAAATTCACTAAATGCATTTTTTTTTTTGAAAGATTAAATCATGCATGTTGAATGATAATGAATCATGCACCAAAAGAATAAGAATGAAAATGGATCCTATTAAAAAGAGAATGATAATTAAACACATAATCTCATTAATTTTTTTTCTTTCTATTATCTAAATTAACCTTCAACAACTTAGATACAATCGGTAGTAGCAACAATGTTGGGATTAGAAATAAAAATGGACAAAGAAATCCAACACAAGATAACCAACCAAGTATTCACAAATACTACAATTTAACCAATAACATTAGTGATTTTTTTTTCTTCTGAAGAAGGCAATAGCATTAGTATATGTTTCCTACATAGATTAGAAAAGCTTAATGAGGAGATAACTGGGAAGAACTTCTAGCAGCAGTTTGTTCAGAAGCATTGGCAAGACCTTGCAACATCCTCAAAATCTCACTTGTGTCTTCCAAGTAATATTTGGCTTTGCTTGGTTTCTGACCAACAGTGCAAGGAAACACGTCCGCAATAGGCGATAGAGACGCCCTTGCACTTGTTATTACCCCAAACATGTCCTCATCTGATCTGTCATCACCAATGCATAGAACAAAATCTGGAATCACTTCCTTTTGTTGCATTGTTATCAGAATACGTTCTGCAACAATACCCTTACTCACACCCTGCAACAAAAATGTCAAGTGGTTCAATCATAAGAGTGTGAAAAAAGTTTATGATCATAGAAATAAGGAGGTCCTTCAAAAGAACTCATGACGAAAGATTAGAATTAACTTCAGTGAATAGTAGATCAGGGTTGTCAACCGTCGATCAAAGAAAATAGCAGTTTGTTCAATTTGCTATGCTACAAAGCTAACTATAGTGTTACTATAGTCGCTGTTTGACAACATTTTTTACTAAACAGCATATCACAGACAATAATAATTTGTTCAAATTCCATTACGTAGTGGCGCTGCTATTTGACAAACACTGCTTCAAGCAAAATATTAAGAGACAAACAGTTATCAGCCATGCTAGAGTAGCATGGTTCTAGGCCAGATTCAGGTGTCCTTTTATTTTAACTAAAGATCTATAATTCCCAACAATAAGTAGTATACAAACAAACTACTTCAACTAAATATATCTGATCTCAAAATAGATTTGAAAGTGCAAAGACCACTTTTTTACTACTAACCTGAGGTTTAACTTCCACAATGTATGGGCCACTTTTAACTGAAACAGGCTCATTAGCAAGAACACTTTCCAGATGATCAAGAAGCTCCTTAGCTTGACATGAACCGAAATCTCGGTCTGCAAACTCATAATTCCAAACAAGAGCACTCTCTTTGGACTCTATGTTAGAACCATCAGTAGTTTCTGTATATAACTGCATAACTGGCTCAGCAATCTGTTTCCAGTCAAAATCAGGCACAGAAACACAAGCTTCCCATTCTTCAGTATGACTTGTCCTGGAAAAAAAAGGATAAATTTCTTCAGTTTAACTGCCTAACCAAGCTCTATCAAAGAAAACAATTTATTTTTTCCACAACATTCTTCATGCATAAAATGAAAAGACCGAGTTCATTTAGTATAAGGAGTATGACACAAGGAAAAATAACATACTTCACAAAATAGCCGTGTTCTGCAGCAAGTCCAAGCTTTTCACAAGAAGAAAACCATTCAGTGAGAGTGGTTCTCTCCTTTCCACTCACAATGAAAACACAATTCTTGGTATCACTGCACAAGCTGTTCAAGATTGAAACAGCTTCAGCACTAGGTGTTGTACTAATTGATCCAGGCTGCACCATAGTACTATCATAATCCAAAAGAATCGCTCGGTGCTTGGTCCTCTTATAAGCTGAAACAATGTGTTCCACAGATAGCTTTCTAAAGTTTGGATCCAAAGCTATTACTCGAAATCCTAAACCAAAACCAATTCCCCAGCATCTCCTCCTCAGATGATCTCTACAAGACCTTTCCAGATCCTGCAAGAAGCTACGCGCCCAATATGCAACATCGTGCGTACTAACGTACCTATAATGCTTCTCATGACGCATTTGTTTTTCAGACTCTGGGACCATTAAGGCGGAATCCATAGCTTCAGCAACAGCATCAATATTCCACGGATTCACCCGAATCGCGCCGCTTAATGATGGGGAGCAGCCAATGAATTCAGACACCACCAGCATGCTCTTCTTTTGGACAGTTGAGTTTATTCCTAAAATCTCATCTATCTTCTCGTTTCCCTGTCTACAAATGATATACTCATAAGGTATAAGATTCATCCCATCTCTCACTGCTGTAACAAGACAACATTCCGCAATTGCATAGTAAGCGATTCTCTCGTAACTCTGGAGTGTTGTATCGATCAAGACTACAGGTGTGTATCCAGGCCTTCCAAATGTGTCGTTTATCCTTTTCACGGTTGCATAAGTTTCACACTGCACTTCTTGCACATCCTTTCCGCGTCCTCTAGCAGGGTTTGCGATTTGAACCAGAACAACTTTTCCCCTCATTTCAGCATGTTGTAAAAGCAATTGTTCCATTGCCAAAAGTTTTAAGCTGATTCCTTTGAAGATATCCATGTCATCCACTCCAAGCATCACAGTTTGACCTTTGAACCGGTTTCTTAACTCGGCAACCTTGCTTTCTGTCTCAGAAAGATTCATGACTGACTCAAGCTGACCTATATGAATACCAACAGGAAGAATCTTAATGCTAACAGTTCTTCCATAGTACTCAAGACCTATGTAGCCTCGCTTGGATTGATAAGCAATTCCCAACATTCTACTGCAACAGGAGAGGAAATGCCTAGCATAGTCGAAGGTATGAAACCCTATAAGGTCAGAATTCAAAAGAGCTCTAAGAAGTTCGTCTCTAACAGGAAGGGTTCGGTATATCTCGGACGAAGGAAAAGGACTATGAAGGAAGAATCCAAGCCTTGCCCTATTAAATCTCTTTCTCAAAAATGTTGGAAGAACCATCAAGTGGTAGTCATGAACCCAAACAAAATCCTCATCAGGGTTAATAACTTCCATCACTTTATCAGCAAAAATTTTGTTGACAGAAACATAAGCCTGCCAAAGAGATCGATCAAATCGACCACCAAGATCAGGCGACAGCGGAAGCATGTAGTGAAACAAAGGCCATAGATGTTGTTTACAGAAACCGTGATAGAATTTAGTGAAAAGTTCAGGTGGAAGGAAAGTTGGTACACATTTGAAATTGTCAAGCAAGTACTGAGCAACATCATCTTGCTCAATTGGATCAATTTCTTCCTTAAGACAACCAATATAGATTGTTTCAACATCATCACCAAGACCATCTTTCAGCTGTAAAAGAAGTGAATCCTCATCCCAAGTGAATTCCCACTTACCATTCTCCTCTTTCCTTTGTGCCTTCAATGGAAGCTGGTTACCAACAATGATCATCCTTTCTTGAGAAATGGAAGAAGGAGCATCAGAACCAACACTGTTGTTGGTTTCATCATCTAATTCAGATAACACTCCAGCAACAGTTGCCACTCTTGGAAGCCTTTTCTTCTCGCGACCGAAAGACGGCGAGCCACATGAAGTAAGATCTAACAAGTTGGAATATGACCTCGAAGCCATTTTGCTCACTCACTCACTGTCCTACAATTTCACAAATCTCAAAACATGAAATATTCTTGTTATAAACGTTACAAGAAAGATCCATAAAAAAAGAATTTGCATGGAAAATCAAATTGACAAAATTTAAATAGTTTGACCATATGAGAAATTATATTTAGAAAAATACACCATTCAACTGAAGGAAAATAATAGAATTAACAATAATAACACACCAACTACCACAAATAAATAAACAAAGCACCTAGTAATTAACTCTGTGAATTGGGGCAGTGTTTAAGGGAGAGCTGAAAATGAATGAAGGAAGAAGGGTTTTAGTCTTTAGAAGAGCAATGATGAAGAAAGTGAGAGAGATTCCTAAGCTAACCTTGAATGAATGAATGAATGTTAGTTGAAAGAAGAGACAGACACCAAAGATTCTTCTTCTCCGTCAATATCAACTAATAATAGCACTCAACACAACACACATAAACACACTCACAATAGTGACAAATGAGAATAATAGTAACTTTTTTCTTTTCTTTTACTACTTTTTGTCTATTAAACCATAAAGGGTATTCTTGCATTCATCATAATCGTATTTTTACATTACAACCAACCAATTAACGACAAATAACATGTCTTTATACAAACTAAGAAAATGGAACAACTTCACTCTCTCACTCTCACTCATGTGTCATCATCACATTGCATACCAAACCACGGTAACACCTACTTCTTTAATTAACCATGGTTTATTGGTTTGTGCTACCCTACTGATGTTGATTCGATAGTATCGGCTTATAACCTTATAATATGTTTTTTGAGTCTTTTGTGTTTGATTCTCTCGATGTTAATTTTGTTTGACTATCTCATACAAAATTTTGTTAGTAAAATTAGACATCTTATTGTACCAAAAAAAAAAAAAATTAGACATCTTAAGTTAGTGAGTCTTTTTACCGGATAGTCAGTTAAAAAAAACAAAACTATGGTTTGTGTTTTTCCTTAATCAGGAATTAATTAACTACCCTTCTCTTCAGGTATTGCATGTTGCCGCACTCCACTACCACTAAAGAGATTCTTTTTCAATGTTGCTGCTACTACTACAGCGCGTGTAATACACGGCGAGAATATTTTCCCTCGTGATTGTTGTATTATGAAAGTGCGTGTATTTGGTGCGTGTTTGTTTGGTTTTTAATGGAAAAATAGTACTAACTCAAGAAATTAGTTTAATATACTAATATGAGCTTTTTAAATGGTGTTTTAGACAAGATTAAGGACTGATAAGATATGATATTCTTAAAACAACGGCCTGAGAGTTCGCTGTTGGGTTACGCGCAGTGTTGCTCAATCACATTGCAACAAGTGTCCGGTGGATTGTGGAGCTTCTTTCTTTCATTTAATGAACTAAGGATACGTCATTCTTCATTTATAACTAACTCTTGCAGATTACTAACTCTTGCCTACTTTTAATCAAGGGTTACCCACTTACCCTAACAAATATGTTAATGATCTGTTTAATTTGCTAAACAATATGTAACAACACATGTAAAAAAAAAAAAAAATAAAAAAAAATAAAA
>Ga0099826_10003982_pt1 | contig 10232 bp, 9 predicted proteins | sample Mtrugardesep15_FD_76830 | JGI IMG/M metagenome (GOLD analysis project Ga0099826, IMG submission 76830) | Root nodule microbial communities of legume samples collected from California, USA - M. trunc garden sep15 | ecosystem: Host-associated > Plants > Roots > Nodule | place: USA: California...
GTTGTTGTCGTCGTCATATTTTCATTCTCAATCAAAGAATATGTATATTTTTTTATGTTCACCCTTCGGTTCTTAGAAGACGGGATCAAGTTATCCGGAGTTCGATTAAAAAGTAGTAGTTATAAAGAAAATAAAATTATTCCATCTAAAATTAAACTTGGGGTAGCAAAATATATATTATTAGGGGTAGCTTAACATAAAAATATACCTATTTATTCAATGATTTTTTTTTCTTTGGGGTAGCCATAGCTACCCCTCTAACATGAAAGCAATCGCCCCTGGGTATTTGTTGCATAAATAACTTGATGTTTTGCTTTCATGGTCTTATGAAGATTATACTTAAAAAAGTCGGCTCTACCCATAAATAACTAATCTAAATCTTCCCTTATGTACAAAGTTTCTATTTGATTCAGACCCTTTGTTCAATTTAATTGATGACTTCAGAATACGATACAATGGTTCATAGTTATTTGAGTTCGTAGACAAATTTACAATCAGAATCATAGTTTTAAAAACTAGTTCGGATCGACCAGTCCGACCGAGAGATAGTTACAAAATTTTACGATAGACGCTTGACATTACATGTTAGTTGAGGACATGACAATCGTTGTTTGCATTCATTTTGAGTAAAAGTGGACTTTTTTTTTGAAGGAAGTAAAAGTGGACTTTTAAATGCCAAGTCCAAGCAAGCTAATATAGAAAGCATATAATTTTACAAGTATCTCCAGCTCAAGCGTCAATCGTCAAGTAAGCTTAAAACAATGAAATATAAAATTTGGTTTAATAATTCACACCCAACTTTCAAATTTCAAACAATTAATTTAACCAATGAAATTCAGAAATCCAACTATAAGGTCGAGCTTAGCAACTTTCTTTCACACACTGGTTTTCTTGATAACACAATATATGCAAAAGACTTCCAACTTACACAAGAATACTTCAAGATAATAATGTACAATGAACTTATGTAGCGAAGAACATGAAATAGAACTATATATTCCCAAACGAAATGTATAGAAGTTTCTCTAGAGGCAACGGGCTTTTCCTTCGTGAATTCACTAGGAGAGAAATACAAAGTAATTTCATGAGCCAAGTTGCAACATTTTGAACTTTCAACTAGCTGGTTGTCTAGATTATGGGACTCTGAGCTTTCTGGGGTAGGATTGATCTCACTTCGGTAGATGGATTTCCAATCCTCTCTTATCATCCTTATCCGTGTCATCTTCAGGTGATTTGTCAGAGTCATATCGTCATTCTCTTTGCTAGGACTTCCTCCAACATCACCTTTAGGAATACCTAAAACTAGAACCAAATCTGGCTGAGCTTCCACACCAACTCGCCTAAGGCTTTGTTTGCGAGTTAGGAGGGGAAGGGAGAGGAATGCTTGGGAAAAAATGAATGAGCAAGTGGAAGAAATAGAGGAAAATGGAAGGGAAGGGCTTTGAAGGGTTAACTTTTCTTCATAATACTAATCTACGTTGTTATATTATTTTTAAAATTAAAAACATAGAAATCATATGCATTAATTTATCATTCTCTAAAAAACTACTCTTTTAAAAAAATTGAAAGATTTGCTCAAAAAAAAAAGAAGAAAGAATTTTCTATTTTCCCTTATATTTTCTACCCCTCAAAGTCTTTCATTCCCCTTCCCTCCAAACTCGCAAACAAAACCTAAACCTTAAATGCAACTACTACCATGATAATAGGCAAAGGTTAAAACTTAAAACACAAATCCATTAGTATAACATACCCAAAATACGAAAAATTGGATACCTGCATACAATTCATTCATTATATACCTAAAGAGGATTTTTGTTCTAAAGAGGATTTACTACTTTCAATACTCATTCGTCCGAAAATAGAAGCGGAAATTAGTAACAAAATAGATTTATTTGGTCCAAAATTTATACTAAATAGATCAACTATTTTTTTTTAAAGGAACCAAATAGATCAACTATTGTTAATCCATATTTGCTTATATTTTGGGACGATAACTCATTATAAACAATAAATTTATCTAATCCAATTATTAATTATTCTCATAATATGTTAATGATTAAACACATAATCATTTTATAAATACAAAATTCATAGCTATATAATCTAACCATTTTAAAAATAGTCAGAATAGGATATTTTATAAAAAAAGATAAATAATTTAGTTAAAAGTGACATAATTTATTAATTTCATTGGTATATGTAATAACTCTAAGACGACGACTAAAACGAAATTGGGACAGTTTAATGAATAACTAATGTATCTGTCTATCTTGTCAATATCATTGATCAAATACTTCAATTAATCTATTAATAAAAAAATAATATTTTGTTTATAATAGTGATAAAATGATTTATATTTTATGTTTATAAATATTCATAATATATATAATTTAGTGCCAACATATAACACAGTTTCTTAGGCAGGGATAACACGTGGTTGCAGCCATGGCTACTACTAGTAACATGGCACCTACGATTTCTGTTTGCTGGCAGCGTCCTTCGTTGGGAAGATACAAGTGTAACATCGATGCTGCATTCTCTTCTAGTCGTAACCGCACTGATATTGGTATTTGTGTCCGGGACTCCGAAGGTACGTTTATCTTGGCAAAAGTTGTCAGTTTTCTGTGTATTTACTCGGTCGATGTTGGTGAAGCATTGGATTACATAGTGCTATGCAGTGGTTGAGTGACATGCAATTTGACAATGTTGATTTTGAAACCGATTCCAAGATAACTCGTGATTCCTTTCATTCTACTCATGACAACATTTTCGAATTTGGTTACATTAATACTTCATGTTGGTCACCGTTTAGTTCTTCTTTTACCAACTCTGGGGTGGAGTTTGTTAGGCGACATGCAAACGCGGTTGCTCTTGTGCTTGTAGGAGAAGCCACGTTATTAGTTAATCATGCCGTTTATTTTACTATACCTATTGTATTGAATCTATTATTATTAATGAAATGTTATAAACATATTTCCCTAAAAAAACATATAACACAGCTGGCCTGTCTAGTTCGATTGGCCAAGTAGCATTGTCATCTATCCAAACCCAATCATTCAAAAAAATATATCTAAGCCCAAGATCAATAATTATATGGGATTTATTTTCCCACCTATGCCATACTCGCGCGCCCTATAATTTTTCCAAAAATACCCTTTGTCTGGATTCTAAAATCCGAACAAGATTGTTAGGGTTTTTCGGATTCTAAATTTCGAAACTTTACAAAATTCATTTTTTGTGTTGTATTTGATATATGTTTCTATTTTTCATTTCACCACTAACAAAGTACAATTTTTTGTATATAATCATTGAACAATTGATCTCTCATACAATTGTTTATGTGATTTTTCATAAATAAAATTTACAATATTTTTAATGTGGGGTCGATATTTAATTTTTAATAGAACATAAATCAAAATTATTAAAAACTTTATAACAAAATAGTTAATAGAGTGGGGGCACTTGCCCCCATGTACTGCATGTAGATCCGTGGCTGCTTGTGAAATTAGCTGAGCCTCAAATAAGAAACTTGGGACATTAGCTGTGTTTGCAAAGACAAGGTATGAGAAATATAAAACAAAATATTATCACGTAAAAGATAAGTCCTTCTTTATGGCCTACTAAAGTATTAGCATCCAATGCAATGTATAGAATAAGCAAAACCATTCTGTTGTTGAATCAAGATGTTGTAGAAGACCATAGTGAGAGGAAGTTGTGAGAGTTATGATTGCTGATATATAGGGTGCATGTTTAACTAACTTCCCTCATGTTATATCTATCAAGTTTTGAGCAGTGGTATCGAAGAGAGGTAGGATAGTGTTAGAGAAACAGTTGGTAAAACTACGAAGATAAAAGAAATGATTGAAAAGAGTGCTTTTCCCGAGTTGGATTGTTGCCGTGGGACTAACATTGAAGATTGGCGTTTAATGCTTAAGCAAAACAGGTTCTGTTGTCCCTCTGTACTATCTTCACGGGAGGAGAATGACATTTGCACTGCTCCTCTTAAGTTAAGAGACATTTGCCTAGATATTGATTAGAAGCTAGAGGTACTGGTACTTTTACAATTTTATAAATAGATTGTTGAAAAAGCCTTAAGCTTTTGCTTGATGTATGTAAATATATGAAGTTTATAGATTTATAAAGTTAAATTGAGGTAAGAATAAGATTCACTATTCTACTCCGATATGTCAACCTGCAATAACAAATTGTGGGTAACAGAAAGATTAGAAAAAATGCATAGTAAACCAATAGTTGTTTGTTGGAACACCATTTCATAAAGTGCTCAACACATTTTCAACGTGTGATTGGTTTCAAAAGCAAGCTAAACATGACAAACCTGTTGACAAATTCATGCCTTAAACGCCCTATTCTATGTTTCTTTAGTTCAATAATGCAAAAAGTACAAGTTGCTTCAATTCAACAAGGCATTCGTTCCATTGTTCACTCTAATTAAAACTTTTTATTGCTCCCTTCATCGCGCGAAAGCAATGGCGATTCATCAACAAGTTATAGTTAAAGTGGACAAGTTTGCATTCCCAACAGATATGATGGTGACGGAGATGACCGCATTTGACGAATGTCCTGTGGTCTTAGCTAGGGATACCTTTCCTCACAACTACAAAGGCATTGATTGATGTAGAACAAGGGGAGGTGATCTTGAGGTCAAACAATGAGTACTTATCCTACAAAGGATTGTTCTCCATGGCTGAATGTTGCACGGCTAAGGTAAGGAATATGCATCTGGAGGTTAACATAAAGAGGGAGAATACATCAAAAAGCTGTAATATTTTGGAAGAATGAAAATTAAACATAACTCATATCATAATTGAATAAAAGACTTGCATTAATAAAATCCAACTGATAAATAGAGCTTTGTCTTAAAACCCTAATTAAGAGGTGTTTAGGTTACTCATGGTAACAAAAGACATAATACAAAAGAAATAAACATACTCTAAGACAAAGTTGACAAGATTTGAGGCTCCCCTTTTCTGTGGAAGAAGATATATTTATAGGCATATATTTGTTGGCTTTAGGTTAAAATATTGGGCTTTTCCCCAAACCACAGGGAAAATACAACAAAAAACTATATTTTTTTCGGAAGAGCATGTGTGGGGCACGTGACAGTGTGATAGAGAGGAGTAGCTCTCTATCCTATACGCCTGGTGCGCAATGGGCTTTAACTTTTAGGGCAAAAAAATAACTTGGTGAACGAAAACACCAAAGAAAAACACTCAAAGGAAAGTTGGAGAATGAAAACACTCTAAGAACGAAGAAAAAAGACAATTTGTTCTTTAAGTGATGGATTAATAATCTTTGAGTGTTTTCTTTGAGTGAAGGATTAAAAAACCCTTTTTTCTTCGTTCATTGAGTGTTTTCGTTCACCAACTTTGTTTTGGTGTTTTCCTTTGGTTGTTCCCCTTGCATCTTTCTTGGTGTGTTTTCGTTCTTGGGACAAAATTTCTCCAACTTGTAATGTCTTTAAAGCCTTCTTGAACATTAATAATCATCATTTTATATTTTCACATTTTCATAAACTTCCGTGAGGTGGTTTGCTTGTCGAATTACATGATTTCTCAATAAAAACCCAAAACATGTATGAAATTGTCGGGTTTAGGGAAGAAAAAAAATTACATATTGGCTCGATTGAAAACATTACAAAATGTCCATTAGACCATGAACAACTTCTCTAAAACTCCTCCAAAATGACTCAAATGTTTGATAAAGTGACTGAAAAACATATTGAACATAACGTAAGATGATCTGTCATCAAGCAACCCAACTCTCAATAACAGACACATTGGCATGCAAAACCGAAAAAATGCATGTGATGGGCCCAACCATAATGGGATTTTATCCAACTTCATATATAAGCCATCACTTGTGTCCCTAAAATAATAGCCCGCGGACAACTTGTCGCGTCATTTTTCAGAGATCAAGGCTATTTGATTAACTTTTGACTCACTAAATTATTTCACTTTTGAAAAAATTATTTAATTTAGAAGGGGTCCGGGGGTTGGTTACATAAGGGGAAGGTGTTAGCACCCCTTATGTTCGTAGTACTCTACGAGAACCTTTCGACTTTATTTTACTTTTTGTGCTATAAATGCTTATTTTTTAGTTAAAAGAAGGAACATAAGAATAGTGATTAAAGAAAAGAAAGAAGCTTATTATCTACATTTTTTATTGATTCGGAAGGATTAGGTCATTTGCCTACGTACCCGTGAGGGATCAGAACCTCGTAGTTCGGGGTAGAAATTAATGTTTGATTGGTTTTGTGTTTTTTATTAATTTTTGAAGAAAAGTTTTAAAGTAAAAAGCCAAGTGGCAAATAAGAATTGATTTGTATTTTTTATATTGAAAGAAAATAGACTCAAGGTATAATTAAATTGATTTGAATTTGATTAAGAAAATAAAATAAAAACGGGTCACTTGATTGAAAATCAAGTTTATTATGAAAATATTTTTTGCATTTTTGATATATTAAAATGAATAAATAAATAAATTAAAGACAATGCATATTTTTGTGATTTTTGATGTTTTCCCTTCTAAGTGCATATTAATAAATAACATAATTAAAATAAATTACGTGGAAACGAAAAAAAACGTATTTTAATACCTTGGAACCGAAAGGGACAAAAATGAGTAGAAAAAGAAGAAAAACTCGTCAACACAAGTTGAATGAGGGAGAAGAGAGGAAAATCACATGAAGCATCAACTGTGAATTTCGGTGTCCGGATTGCACCGTGTGAGTTCTCTATTTATAGAGAAAATTCACAACTAATAAGTGAGAGACTTTAGGAACAATTAATTCACATATTAGATCTAGTACAAAAATATCTCAATTGAGTGCCAAAATATATTATATTAAGTACAAAAATATATTATTCAGTACATAAATATGTTATTCGGTACACAAATATATTATTGAGTATTAAAAAATATATTTCGGATCAAACACTAAAATATATTAGATTGCCTACCAAAATATTTCAGATTGTGTTCCAAAATATTCTAGATTGCGTTCTAAAATACTTTAGCAAAACTTGGGACAAAGAAAGCACTTTTTAATAATGATCAAATTAAATATTTAATTTATCATTTCCAAATAATAAAATATATATCAATATATATTTTTCTGGTGCTTACTTCGTTCAAAATCATGTACCCCCATTAATTAGATGTACACCCCCACTATAGAATCTTAGTTCAAAAATTGGGGTATGACACAACTGTTTAGATATGGGTCTAAGCCCATCCAATAATAAGTCCCAAAAGACTCTTCCCTAAAGGAATCTAATGACATGTGTTCTTTGAGCAGACGACACCATAAGAAGGTAGCCCAAGCTACCAGCAACAGAGAAGTACACATAGTCAGACGAATAACAGATAGGGTTCGTAGCATAAGAAGACACATGTCAAGGTGAACAATGAGGATAGTTTGTTTCATAGGAGCTCCTACATACCATAGTTGAACAATCGATAATGTCCGCGCACAAAACCACCAAAAGAAAAGTTCTACATTTGTCTCTAAAAGGACAATGAATGTCCTTCCAAGATAACTGTCCAAGCAAGGATGCAAGGGGCTAAAACCTTATCATCCACTGTAAATGTTGTCTCTTAAGCCTGGGGTCAAGTATATTCACTTTTCACCACATAAAACAAATCATTCAACACTCACTAGTTTTTGCGTCGGAGCACGTGGAGGTACACCACCTCTATACGTTCGAAGAAGAAGGCATCATCTGACGAAATTGTTTTACACAAATGTCATTCAACGCCATCGACCTAAGGCCATCGACCTAAGGATCTCAGGTCCGACATAATCAAATAAAATGAGGAGTTTGAAATATTTCCGATTATATATAATCCAAAATATTCAAGAAATTACTCAAATTATATAATCTACACAGAGCTCATGAAAAATTAGTCGGGTGGGAAAAACAATTCTCAAATGATAATAATAATAGCATTAATTAATTAAGATTATAAAGCCCATATGACGGGGACAAGAATGTCATTGCACCTTGATAACGAAGGAGTGTATATAACAGCCTCTGCTGAAAGAAGTCTTTCAGTCTTTATACGATTACTGTACCAACCAGGTTTCTGCCTCCGACGTCCTCTTCTCTTTAACATGTAAGTTCGATTCTTTCCTTCTTTTCTTTCAGTCCTATTATTTTTTTTTCTTCCAAATTATTTCCTTTCATGCTATTATTCCCCTTCCCTTCTCTTCCTCTGATTTTTGGATTCTTTTAGCTTCTGTTTCTTTTTAGATTCTTTCAGCCCTCTAATTTCTTTTACATCATTCTAATTGTCCCGAATGAATTTGTTTTCTGAAGGCTTCTCCGGGAAAATACGAGGAAGCCTACACCATATGGAGGTATGGCCTACGTTGTGTTTTATCTTTGAATTTGTGTTAGTTGATGAATCGATGAAAACTAGTAACTATTTTGTGTATTGTGTATGAATGAACAATTGTATCATTAACATAGGTTATAAGATATTAGTATTACGATGGGTGTATGCCTGTGCTTATTTTTAGCATAATATCCTATTGAGTCTATGTTTGGTTTATGCAACAGAATATGAAATCATACTTCCATTGGACGATGATGATCAACAAGTCAATAGAGAAGATGCATTAGTGTTTATCAATCAAGTTAAAGTTGTCTTTCAAGATAAGATGGAAAAGTTCTATGAGTTTGCACAAGTCTTAAACGATTACAAGGCTCAAAGAGTTGACTGTAGAGGTATCCTTGCAAGAGTGGAAAAGTTGTTTAAGGGGCATTCAGATTTAGTTTATCGATTCAATAAATTCGTGCCAGAGGAATATCAAATCAAACTTGATGAACAAGGTCATCAATTAGCAATAAAAGATACATTTCTCAACCAAGTAAAAGTTGTTTTTCAAGATAAGATGGAAAAATATTTTGAGTTTTTAGAAGTCGTGAAGGATCACAATGCTCAAGGGATTGATAGAAGAGGTGTGGCTGCAATAGTGAAAGAGTTGTTTAAAGGGCATACACATTTAATTTTGGGATTCAACACCTACTTGCCCAAAGAATATCAAATCACACCTTCATTTCAGGTTGATAGTCATGAAACTGGTTAGTAATTTATGATTACTTCACTTCACATGCTTTATATGTTTGTATATTTATTCTATCCACCATGCTTTTGCTGTTGTGCCATCAGCCATATTTATATGCCGGATTTTTAGGTAATCGTCGTTATCTTTTATGTGTTCTAAACTAATCAAATTGATATATTATCATTTCCACAAACTCACAACACCAACATAAACACAAATCAACAATTTCAATGCCACAATATTGAAAAAGTTGTGGCATCCTTTTCTCAAGTGCCCAAACTATAGGTTTAATAGCCAAACAAGCATGAACTAGGTAAGAAATAGACAAGGCACCACACTCAAGAATAAAAAGCAAAAAAGGAACTTATGCTCAACTCACTTTCTAAAGGGAAATATGTTTGGTATACACCTACATGGGGTGATGCATACACCTTGAGTGAGAAAGAGATTAGAGAGAGTGATGTTATAGATTGGTGATTTGATAGGAATAGAGAGATACAGATAAAATGAGGTGTAGGAAAATTTGAGGTGTCAAATTTCATAATTGGTTGGTGGAGAAATTTTATTTTTCATTTTCCTCAAAACTTGATCAAATGGTCTTTGCACACGCCTAATTATAGAGTTTAGTTTCTCTCCTAAATATTAATATTCAAGGAAGACTAATAAGAAAGACAAGTTTAAAAATCAATTAGTATTACAAAATAAATTAAAAAATTCCTAAAATTTATTTCTATAAGAATAAGGGGATATACAAAATTGCGCGAATTACAAGAAAATTAAACTAATGAGTCATACCATGAAGTTATGAGAAAGGGTGGTTGGACAAAGACTAAGAAAAGAGACTCGAGTTACTTTTATAAAAATGGTGGATCGCACATAATTGTTGTGTATATATGTTGGTCTCGATTTTTATTTTAGGAAAAACAATAATAAACGTTTCTTTATCTCCTCGCCTTGCATGATATTATCATACAGACAACATATGCTTTAGGCCTAAATAATAGACTTAATTGCAGTTTTAACCCCCTAACTTTCATAAAGTTGCGATTTTGGTCCCCTAAGAAAAAAAACTACAAAACGGCCCCCTAAGTTTTGCATTTGTGGCAGTTTTGGCCCCCAATGCTAATTTTGACTCGGTCTA
>Ga0099826_10003983_pt1 | contig 10231 bp, 11 predicted proteins | sample Mtrugardesep15_FD_76830 | JGI IMG/M metagenome (GOLD analysis project Ga0099826, IMG submission 76830) | Root nodule microbial communities of legume samples collected from California, USA - M. trunc garden sep15 | ecosystem: Host-associated > Plants > Roots > Nodule | place: USA: California...
CATGAGTGACGCCATTTTGTTTTTTGTTAAGGTGTCAAAGCGATAATACATAGTGGTACATCAATAAAGGTGTGAAGGTAAAGATGCATCTACCTTTGTTGGAACATGAGTGACCCTATTTGGTGTTTTTATTATAAAAATTAGCGGAAAGACCGGCATCACGTACCCTTCTATCCAATTTTTTCTATTGTGTTTCGTCGTAATTATATTTCATGTAATTTTTAACTTTAAATTTGAAAAAAAAAAGATTAATATAGAAAATTTTTTAGCAAATAAATGTTCAACTAAAATATAATTAGTTTTTAATTTTTTTTTATAATTTAAGCATAGATTTAAATTTAAATTTGGAAAAGATTTGAATTGAAATGGGTAATTTTGTCTAAAAAGATGGTTGAATGGAAAGTATTTAACCAATAGTTAACTTTGGAGGTGTCTTTATACAATGATGATATAAATATAAAAAATGTTAACCATTGTCTCTTCGAAAATTGTTAAGAAATCAAAATTAATAAAAAAAAAAATCTTGAAAATTGCGTGGTAAAAAATATGTAAAAAATGTCATTTTAAATATATTTTTTTTCTTTAGCAAGTGTCTTAAAAAGACCGGTTAGCATGACTCATGAGAACAACATATCCATGCTTTATAAGTCTTATGTCAACCCAAAACTTTGTGTATAATATCCAAATTTATACTTGAAGAGAGATATTCATGGCCAACAACGTGCTTCTCAAGCTTTTTGTTCCCATTCTGCTGCTATTTGCAGGCACGTACATTCCCTTTCCAATACTTTTGAAACATAAAGTGCTGCTTGCATATATTTTTTAAACAATAATATTCATCAATGTAATGTTCCTTTTTGTTAAGAAAAAAGTCATTGCAGTAACTCACTCTCTTGTTAGGATAGCAAACTCTTTCACTTCTCTCAAGTTTTTACTATTGTTTCTGGATGTATTGTCAATATTATTGAATTTGGATGTAATGATAAGCCTTCTCTCCATGGAATAATAACATTAGGTTTTTCTTCAAAGCCTTTTTTGCCGTTGAAAATGAATTGAGCGAGTGTAATTTATTTTATTCTAATTTTTAAGTCAATATGTTCTCAAAATCTTGTTTCTTCTCCTTTGATTTTTCATCCAACTCTATAGTATATATAAACTATGAAGCAAGAAATCATTAGCTTTTTTCAAAATTATATTTTAAAAAGTTAAGGAGATGAATCCACAATTGGGATCATATAGTCTATTCAATCCCATCAAATTGATTAATTTGATCTTATTTATTTAGTTCAATGTTTTTTCATCCTTATAAATACGAGAAATTTTGTTTTGAATAGTATTTTATATAATTTGATCTATCTCTAAAAGAATTGTTTTCATTCCTCTAAAATTTTAAATCACTATTTGATTTTTTCAAAACTTTATCATTTTAGAGAAAAATACATTTAACCTTTTATAATCTAATGTCATGGCTCTTTATACATTATGATATTCAGGAGTATTTTCAGATGTGACATTTCATTTTGAAAACATATGCTCACACTCGATATGGCGTGCATCAAACCCAAGTATAGGGGATTTAGAACCAGAGCTAGGTCCAGAAATATACGAAATATTCAACATGGATGATCATTATAGTGGATCAATTTGGGCTAGAACAGAATGCACAACAAATGCAGATGATTATTTTTCATGTGAAACTGGTGATTGCCGGTTAGGGACACGAGAGTGTGCAGACACAACACCTAATTATCCAGTAACACTTCTCAATTTCAATGTTAACCAATCAATTGTTTCCTATGAAATAAGTTTGATTCATGGACAAAATATTTTTGTTAATATCAAGCCTGTTGGTGGAACATTGTTGGATGGGTCAGGTCCATGTCCTGTTGTGAGCTGTAATATGGATTTTGGAAATGTGTGTCCACCATCTTTAATAGCTTATAATGCTAATGGATTTTATGTAGGGTGTAATAGTGCTTGTGATGTGTTTAAGGATGCTGAACATTGTTGTAATGGGAATGGTTGTCAACTTGATGAGTATACACTCAAGTTTAAGCAACAATGCCCTAATGCTCATATCTACCCTGGTGATAATAAGCCTCCTATGTATCAATGTAAAGGGGCTGAAAGTTATGATATAACTTTTTGTCCTGCTATTGGAACTGCAACTTAAGTTTTTTAAATAGATTATTATAATTGTATTTTGTAATTGATTGTCTCTATTGACTTAGGTCATGGATTATGAGACATGAAAGTATAATTGGAGTCTATAGTTATGCAAAAAGTTTATTTATTTGCTGCTAAAAAAAAAAAAAAGTTGCATTAACAATTTGTGATTGTGTAGTGTGAACCTTGACTCAATTATTAATTAACGAGGTATCCATAATAAAGAGAAAAATGGAACGATTTATCAACAAAATACAAATAAATCGAACGAGATGACTCTATTACTTTTATTATCAGTATGATCTCTTCTTTTTATTGTGATCTTGTTGCCCTAAAGTTAATTTATATCATTTATTTTTTTTAGAGGATCATTTATCTTTCTTAACTACGTGAATATTTTGAAGATTTAAATCTGAGGAATTTATTTCTTAGGATAAGGCTTCAATGGATGAACTTTTTTTTTTGCATGGTTTGATTTGAAGAAATCGAGTGTTATTTATGTATGCCTTGAAAGTATATGTAATCTAACAATAATTCATTTGGTAGAGCTTGGTTAGGGATTTCAAGCTTCAAATAGACCTTTTATTTGGGTTATTACGGAAGGAAATCAATTACATGAATTGGAGAAGTGGATCAAGGAAGAGGGTTTTGAGTAAATGACTAAAGGTAGAAACTTTTTTATTAGAGGCTGTCCCTAAATATATTGATATACTATCACACCCTTCAATTTGAGGTTTCTTAACACATTGTATTTGGAATTAATGTTCAGAGTGTTTGGGGATAAAAAATTTTAATGAGGCTTGGTAAAAAAAATAAAAAAAATTAATGGTCGTATTGTGCGCAAAAAAAAAAATCGAGAGAGTGTAGAGAGAGAAACATTGGGAGAAATTAAATGGCCCATAGGAAACAAAGAGAAATGAAACAACGGTATCCATGGGTCTCCAAAGGGGTAAATAGGTGGCGCATGGTGGTCTATGGGCAAGCAAGCGCGATGGTTATTTCTATAATATCGACAACACAACCACGCAATTTTTTTAACGAATTTTTGGATGGGGTTAATGTCTTGAACCTTAGGAAATTGTTCACCAGGTTTAGTCGTATGGGTGAGGTGTTTGTTCCAAAGAAGATGGACAAATGGGGGTCGGCGTTTTGCTATTGTGAAGTAATAAAAGATTGGTAACGTTGAAGATATGAGTGCATAATTGGAGGATGTGTGGTTGGGGAACACCCATTTGAAGGTGAACAAATCAAGATTTAGGAGGAAGGAGAAGAAGAGTACGGTGCAGCAGAGGGAGGAGAAAGTTGGAGGCATTGGATCCTTAACTATTATGTGAAAATCCTTCAAAACTGCAATATCCAAGGAACATAGAAAGGGTACAATCATGGGGGAGGAGAGGTCATGCTTAGAGGTGGTGTCGAGTGAGGAAATGCTAGAGATTTTGATACAAGGTTATGCTGGGGTGCAAAATCAAAGATGATGATATAAAGAGTATACAACAAAGGTTGGTCAGGAGTGTATAAACGTTGTTCATGTGAAAGATTCTATTTCTAAGAACAATGAGAATGTGGATCGGGGGTGAAAAAAGAGTAAACAAACACACTATATTTGCAATGGAAGATTCAATACTCTCAAAATTCAGCAATTCAATTGACGACGACGTTGAATGAAGGTTGTTGAAGATTAAACAAAGTAGAGTAAGAAGAGGAAATTGGCAAGGAGTGATCCTAACCAATTAAGTAGGCCAAAGTTAATGCATATGGTGGATTTGAAGAAAGAGTCTAAAGGGGGAGGGAGACGAAAAGGCCAACACAAACTCAATAAAGGCGCTAAGGGTGATTGATGGATGGGTAGCTTCGCCCCATGATATTCGTAAAGCGGTGGTTGACTATTTTTTAGACCAGGTTTCGACCATAAGGTAGGATCGGTCAAAGTTGGATGGGTCATGTTTGGTAGGTTGTCTGAAGAGGAGAATGGATTGTTGGTAGCTACCTTTTTTGAGATCGGAAATTGAATCGGAGATCAAAGATAGAGACATGAATAAAATTCGAGCGCGGAATAGTTATAATTTTGCATTTATGAAGGAATTTAAGTATTTGCTAAAAGACGAGGTTAGAATTATGTTCGATCAATCTCATGTTGATGAGGTGTTGCCAAAGGGTATGTTGGCATATTTTGTGGCTTTTATATAAAAAGTGTCATATGCGATGGTTTTGAAGGATTATCGTCCAGTTTCTTTGTTAGGGAGGTTCTATAAGTTACTTGTTAAGGTGTTGGCAAGGAGATTGTATGTTGTTATGAATTCAATAACTTCCTCTACTCAATCGGTTTTCCTTAAATGAATGAATTTGGTGAATGGGGTGTTAGTAGTGAATGAATTGGTGGATTATGACAATCAAATGAATCGGCAATATTTAATCTTAAAGGTGGATTTTCAAAAGGCGTATGATTATGTTGATTGGGATTTTTTGGAGTATGTGATGGGTAGAGTAGGGTTATGTACAAAGTGGGTAGCGTGAATGAAAGCTTGTGTGTATGGGGGAAGCAAGTGTATTCTAGTGAATGGAAGTCCAACTGAGGAAATTTGTATCCAAAAAGGACTTAAACAAGGAGATATTTTAGCCCCGATTTTTATTGGTGAAGAAGGTTTCAGTGGTTTCATGAGGAATGTGTGTTCTCTTAATTTGTTTTTTGGGGTCTTCATTTTAGTATTGAAAATGTGGTGGTTTCTCATCTTCAATATACCGATGGCATGCTTTGTATAAGAATGCCAACGGTTGATAATCTTTAAATGTTAAAGACATTATTTAGAGGTTTTGAGATGTCGTCTAGGTTGGAAATCAATTTTTTAAGAGTTGTTTGATAAAGGTGAATGTCCCTAATGAGTTTATGGAAATGACTTGTACTTTTTTGAATTGTATTCCAGGTAGTGTTATTCTTAAGTGATTGGGTCTACCAGTGGGACAAAATCATATAAGTTTATCGACATGGGGACCTTTATTAGAACTTCTAAACCGAAGTTGAATTTGTGGCGTCATAAATACATTAGCCTTGGTGGTAGAGTGGTTCTTATTAATTCGGTGCTAAACTCGATTCCAATTTTTCTTTTATCTTTCATGAAGATGCCAGTGTTAGTTTGGAGGAAGATATTTAGAATTCAAAGAGAGTTTCTTTGGGGAGGAGTGGGGGGACATAAGGAAGATCAGTTGGGTGAGGTGAAGGTCAGTTTGCCAACAGAAGGAAAATTGAGGGTTATGAGTGATGGATGTTTGGGTGGTGAAAGTGAGTTTATTGGCTAAATGGAGATTAAGGTTGTTGGTGGGGGAAAATGCCTTATGGAGAAATATGGTGATAGGGTTAAGGATTTGATGGAGGAGGGGTTAAGCGTTTGGCTGACATATGCCTCTACATAGAGGAAAGAGGTAGCAAATTAGATGATTTTGGCGGCCTTAGCTGGTTCAAAACGGAGGTGGTTATAAGTGTGGCAAATGGAAAATGGCGTGGGGAAATGTCGTTTCTTCTTAAATACCAAAGATTATTTTTGATCTCTAATAAACAAAATGCTAATGTGGGAGAGATTAGAATGGATAATGGTTGGAACTTAGTTCGTAGAAGACGATTCTTAATTGGGAGAAATAATTACTTTTTAGCTTACTTGAGGAATTTGATGGTTTTGTAGGGTCCCAAGTGGAGGATGGGTGCCATTTTTTCTTGGAGCAGGATGGAAGGTTTTTGGAGAAACCTTTGTACGATAAGTTGAAAGGCATGGTGATTGTCGAAGATTTGTGGAAGGATGAGGAAAGGAAGGTTTTCTCTAATTTGTGGAAGAGTTCGGATCCATCGAATGTGGTGGCATTCTCTTGGAAACTCCTTGTAGATTGTATTCTGACTAGAAGGAATCCTACTTTGAGGAATGTCCTTTCACTAGAGGTGTTTAATGTGTTTGTGTGTGTGTGGGGTGGGGGTGGGGGGGATGCAGAGGAATCGTTATTTCATCGTTTTCTTCATTTTGGAGTGGCAAAGAAGTGTTTGGCTAAAGCTAATGACGTGGATAGAGTGTAGTTAGATAATCCCTCCAAGTCTTTTTGTTTATTCTGGGAGTTGGACTTGGGTGGAGAGAAATAAAAGGATCAGGATTTATGGCTCATTTGGCACACAATTATTTGGGTTTTGTGGAAAGCTAGGAATAATATGATTTTAATAATGTAATTGATGTCGTGGAAGAGGTCAATGTCATGTCTTGGGGTGGGGCATTAGAATGAATAAATATTTTCGCTTGTTTATTCTATGAATGGCTTTGGAATCTGAAGGTTTCTCTTTTGAGGAAGCTAAGAGGAGTCTTAGTTGGGTGTCATGGGGGCTATGGTGTGTCGTGGTATATTGTTGTATGGCTGGTGTAACAACGAACAATGATAACAGTGTTGTGCTTATCCAATTGGGTTTTTAGAGGGGGAACAGTCTGCCTCTCTGTTACAGGGAGTGCTTTAGGTTTTTTTTTTATTTGTGGATCTCTTTTCCCCATGCTATCTTTTAGAGTTATTCTCGCGAGTTTGTTTCATTGTTTGGTTATATTTTTTTGATGTTTTGTGGAGTGAATTCTCTTTGGAGTGTATCTTGTGGTCGACCGATATATATACGGTGTCCGCTTTTTTGTTCTTTGTTTTTGTCACAAATCACAATGTTTCTTGCACAAGCTTATTGCTTAATAATATTTGTCGTTTAAAAAAATGGTCTTACTTTGCAAATACTGAAATTCGGAGTGAGTGTTGGTGTGGAGAGTCTTGTTCAATGGAGCGAGGAAGAGAAGATAAGTTTGATGGTTAAGAAAGATGTCATAAAACCAATTGCAGGGTTTATGAGTGAGAGTAATGAAGAAATGAGAAGAATCGTTATGGTGAGATGGCTAATAGAGATGTAGAAGGAGGTTCTTCTAACTCTAATGTTACACTTCTTAGGGTAGATGTTAAGGAACTCGACATAAAAATATGTCTTAAAAGTCGTGCATTTAACTATTTAAAAGTTAAAATATTATAATTATCAAGACCCTTCATCATATAATGGAAAAAAGACAAAACTAAGAGATCTAGATTGATCTTTCTCGGTATAAAAAAATAATAATAATCTTTTTCACTTACCAAAACAAATTTAAATTCTTTCCATGAAATTTTTTTTCAATTTTTTATCACTATTAAACATGGGACAGAAAGTAAAAGTTCGATCAAAAAAGAAAAGTTTTTGTGTCTTTTAGTGTGGAGATTGACAACGGAGACAAATTGAAAAAATATTTAGGCTTAATTACATAAATGGTTCCCTAACTTATTTGTTGTTTTTAATTTGGTCCCTTAACTTTAAATTTTTCCTTTTCGATCCTTCATCTATGCTCCGTTAGTCAAATTGATTCTCTCCGTTAATTTTTTTAATGTCTAATATTTTAGATATGATTTCAACAATTAGATTGAAGGACGATTGTATATAACGTGAACCATATGCACCTCATTTTTTACCTTTCTTCTACTCCTTCCCTCTTATTCCTTTTCATCTTCATCATCTCAAATTTTGTGTTCATATAAACCCAGAATAATGTGAACAAACAAGCCATAAAAAACAAGAACTGATTGAATCATTCACCCTTCACCATTCAACATTTATTGAAATCTCAAATTGATTGAATCCTATTATTAATTAAAAAAATATCTACAATTAAATGAGTTAATATGAAGGAAAAACGCAGGAATAGAAGGATTGAAATTGAACCCTCAAATATATCCATAATTTTTTTTCTTCTGCAAAAACAACAAATCTCATGACCCCAAATCAATACAGGACGACAAGAATCCAGGAATAATAGCAACAACACCAAACATGAATTAACACCAAACGTAAGCAGCGGAAGCTCCGATAGAAACAGATCTGGAACCGCAGCGGCGGTGGTAGTTCATAAATTCCGATGAAGCTCCGCCAACACCGTCGTACACCCCTCTCCCTCTTATCGTTTCACCCTTCTCTTCAAAGAACCTTTTCTACTTCCAAATCCACCAACGAAAACGACAACCTCGTTTGAAATCTTAGTTCACTTCCAAATTTGATTTTGAGAAATTTCTTGAATCTCATAAACTGTGTAAGTTTCTTCCACTTTGGGGTTTGATCTTTTGGTTCATAGTTATTTGCAAAATACAAAAGTTTTTTATGTTGCAGTTGTTTCAAGACTCATGCTTGGTAATACTTTGTTGCCTGAGGTTAGAAATTTGAGTGCAATTTTAAATGGGTTATTGAGAATTAGGAAATTTATATTGGTGTTAAACCTGATTCTGTTGTGATTCGCAACTTGTGTAAATTGATAGATTTTTTTTAGAGCTAAGGAAAAGATAATTTAGGGAGTGAAGAAGATGAAGAAATGTTAATAAACCTGGGCTTATTTGAATATTTTGATGAATGTATGAAGATGAAGATGAAGATGGAAGGGAAGAAGATGAAGAAGTGTTAATAAGATTTGATGTTGGTGTTGCACCATTAGATAGAATGTTCCTGTATAATCTAACCGTTCCCTTTTTTAAAAATAGATCAAATAGTTGAAATTAAAAAATTAATAAAGTCTATGCTGAACTATCTATAAGTTTGGTCCGCCGTAGACATTTGAGGTTAGAATTAACAGACGTGGATTTATTTGATTGACAGAGCATAAATAAGGGACCGAAAAGGAAAAATTTAGAGTTAAGAGACCAAATTGAAAACAATAAATAAGTTAAGGGACTGTTTATGTAATTAAGCCAAATATTTAATAGAGCGAAACCAAATTCGACAAAAACATATCGGTAATTTTGATCTTTTTAATAATTGCATAATTAGAGGATGAAATTTGATAAAAATTGACTTTTTCTTAAAATATAAAATGTCAGTCATTTTAAACTTTAGTATTATTTTCTTAAACAATATTACTTACAAATAGAGGGAATATTTTCCTTCAAAAAAAAAATAGAGGGAATATTTCTTTAAATATATTAAAAGATACAGTTGTCATAAATACATTTATGAAAAAATACAATATTTATTTTAATATATAAAAAAAATGAGTAAAACAAAATATATAAAAAGATAAAGATGTAACAAATACATTTATTTCTTTTTTGACAAATTAGTTTTAAAAAATTCTCATGCGTTCTGTAAATACCACTCAGTTGATAGTTATAACGATGTTAACATGCAGACCATGAAACTCGGGATTTCCAACGTCTCTAAATACAAGGTGTATGTGTTTAGTTTTTCCTTTTTGAGTGAATTGTGTAAGTCTATTTATTAGACTACTTGACCGAAAGAGAAAATATACAGTCTCAATTTTATCATAAAAAATTAAATGTACTAAATTTCTACAATAAATAAATTGAACGATCAGAAAAATAAATTAGTGACAAAAAATAAGAAACTACAACAATCTACTAGTATTTTCCACCGACTTGAAACTTACATGAAGAATTGCTGACAATCTTATCTCACCAATTTGAGAATAGATCATGACAAGGAATTTGATGGCAAGTATCCTAACCTTAAAAATTCATGTTCAATATCAAGTTTTCTTCTTTTCTCTTTTTCCCTCTCAAATATTTTATATTGTATAAATATATTTTCTAGATTGAGCACTACCTTTGATTATATTTGAACTTTGAATCACAAAATGAAAATTGCAGCCTAAAATGACAAAAGAAGAGGCAATGGATTCAACACAACTAAGCAACATCCACTTTGTATGCATCCCTTTTTTGGCACCAGGTCACATTCTTCCCATGGTGGATATGGCAAAGTTATTGGCTAGGCATAATGTGAAGGTAACACTTATAACCACACCCCTTAATGCAATCTCACTCAAACAAACCATCAATAGAGAAATCCAATTAGGGTCACCAATACAACTTCTAGAAGTGAAATTTCCAAATGTTGAGGCTGGAATACCACAAGGATGTGAAAACATAGAAACACTTCCTTCAATGGACCTTAGAGAAAATTTCTTCATAGCTTTAGACTTATTACAACAACCAATAGAAGAGATTATTGAAAAGATGGAACCATTTCCAA
>Ga0099826_10003984_pt1 | contig 10231 bp, 4 predicted proteins | sample Mtrugardesep15_FD_76830 | JGI IMG/M metagenome (GOLD analysis project Ga0099826, IMG submission 76830) | Root nodule microbial communities of legume samples collected from California, USA - M. trunc garden sep15 | ecosystem: Host-associated > Plants > Roots > Nodule | place: USA: California...
AAGAAGCTAAACTAACCCAATTGACACTAAGGATAATCGAACATGAGACCTTGAAAGGAGCACACTCCAAAGTGTTTCAAATTAACACCACTTTGAGTTCGTTTTTAACACTTTATAGATTATTTTTTTAAAATTATAGACTTTAATCTTTTAAATGAAAAAAAGTGAGCCAGCGGTATGCTTGCTCATTGTATGTATACTTTCGCCTCATTGATTTGAAGTTTTTGTGGGGTTTTGGTGTCCCGTATATATGTTGCACCTCTTTGTATTTTTTTCCTATTTTTTCCGCGAGTTTCAGTGCGTCGTGTATATACTCGACGAAAATAATATTTGCTATTTCAAAAACAAAACAAAAAATCACATAAAAAAGTATTCATCCAGTTTTACTCATCCCCGACAACATAAGGCTTAATTATTCATACCAAATAAACAAGAGAAAGAAGTTAAAGAAGAATTACAAGAATAATCCATGAACGATTCTTGAGAAATCTCCTTCAATGGTGTTGGAAACAACCTCCTCTGTGTTTTCTCTGCTAGGACACACATTTCTAAACTGAAAATTGATTAAAAGATCACTCCAACATGTTAAAAACGTAATTATAGCTTAACAGACCCGTCACAGGGCGTCGAGTCTGTTACGCTTCTACTGGGGCGCCTAGCGCCCAGTTACAGGGACCTGGCGCTTATGAATGGTTTTTCTGGCGCCTAGTGTTCATTTATGTGTCTTTTCCACCCCTTTATCTTCTAAATTGCGTTTAGGTGTCTTTATGAAAATTATAGATATGGATGTTAGCTTCCGTTTTCCTTTGGTTGAACTTCATTTGGACATCTACAACTTGATATATGATTAAAATACTACATATGGGTCATATTGCGCTTTCATGAAATTTCAGCACAAATTCTTCAATAAACTCAAAAACATCATTTATTCATCCACTTTTATGCTTACTCGTGACTAGCCTTTTAACTGCCTCCAGTCCTACATGATCAAACTTAGTCTAAACACGTCAAATGTTCAAATATCATACTTAAACATTGCAAAGGGAATCGACAAAACAAAACAACTAAATAGACACAGATGAGGAGAAATAAGTCATGCAAACACTTAAAAGAAACTTGATATAAAGGAAAAACGAAGGTGATAACCAACTTTTTGTAGTTTATCACACCCCAAACTTAAACATTGTTCGACCTTGAGTGATGCAAATAAAAAGCATTGGCTATCGGTTCCTAATTCCTAGCACCATACAAATGAAACATGCACTTTATAAATTTTTGAGTAGAATGTTTCTCCACTTTGAAATGTCATCGGAGACTTCTTGAATCTTCATTCATTGTCTTCCTAATTCTTTATGAGGTGCTTTGATTTGCCGAATTACATGATTTTGTAGTAATTTAAGTCAAAAACACCCAAGAATTGTTTGGTTTAGGGAAAACAAGAATTACACGACTTAAACATTACAAAATGTCCCTTAAACTATAGAAAATTGTTATAGAACTCCTCTAATTTGGGTCAAATCATAACTAAAATGATTGAAAAATATGTTGAAAATAACCTAAGATGACATGTCATCACACACCAATTTATAGAAGTTTTTATGCGTCATGGACCATAGGAAATATGAGTGCAATTTGGACCACCCACAGAAAAATCATGTATTTGACTAGTTTAAATTATATAATAGGAAGCATGCCATACCTTCTAAAACAAAAGATTTTACACAGTTTGAGTGGGTTTCAGATTATATAATCCAAACCAATACTGGGAAGGTTTCAGATTATAAAATCCGAAACAATCCGGAATGTGGATGGTGCCTTGGTCACCAAGGTTGGCTAATTCCATGCCTTTTCATGTGTTTCTTTTGATCGAATTCCATGGTTGACCTCGTGATATAGACTTGCCTTGCATGTTGCTACAGTCTATGTTTGCATTTTGTTTATAAAAGCCCACTCATTTTTCACAATTTCTCATTCAAACTCACATTCTCTTCTTTTCTTTCTTACTTTTATTTTGAGTCATTTATGATGTTTATGTTTCACCATTAACGTTTCATACAAATGTTCATGTCATCTTGGGTTGATAGTAAGAATGGTCAAATGGCGTTGTTCCACTCTGCAAATTTGCACTCCAGATCCGTCTAGATTTGGAATGGCTAATCACAATCATCTTCTTCCACTCTGTCATCTTGCATTCTCATGTTCTCTAGAGGGTGTGCGAGAGGGATGACAAGTCTTTTCCTCCTTCTCCCCCAATCTTCTTGTACACCATGTTTTAATTACGTGTATAATATTTGGTTGTAATAAGAGTTATCTTAATGTAAATGTAATATGAATTCTTGATCAAATAAAAAAATATGTTTAATCTTTGCCAATTTATATTATGTCATTTTACTTTATGCCATTTTAATAATTTATGCCATTGTAATGAAAAGTTTGAGTAAATACAATTCGAATTGTAAAATCTAAAAAATGTCAATTACGCTTCAAACTATAAAATTTGAACGGGGTAAAATGGTTAACATAAAGGGCGTGTGAGAAGTGAGTATGTTGGAAAAGAAAGTCTCTTATTAGAAAATTGGCATCCAAAGGTCAATAATCCATAATTTGGTTTATTTTACTTTTAAACATTTTTTTAAAAATTAATTGGGGTGGGTGTACATTTCATATGGAATCAACCTTTTCAAATGGACCCTTCATGACATGTTTATTTTGTTGGGATAGCTTTTTTTATATGAAAATTGGGATAGTCATTAGTCAAGTGGAGAGAATAAACACTTTATTTATATTAGAGAGGAAGAGAAAAAGATAAGCAAGTAAGCAAAGCAACTTAAACAATAAAATAGTTCCCTTCAATTGGTACTGAAAAACTAAAAGCATGCAAGTGGGGTATATAACTTATTAAACCAGCAACCAAGATCTTAGTCCAAGAATCTTTTAATTTTTTGGCCACACATTAAACCTATTATGATACCAAAAGCTTATAAATCATATCTGTAATCTGAGCCTATCCAAAGTTACAAGTAGGAGGAAAAGTGGTTCTTGTACTTGTACATACATAAATGACTTCTTCTACAAGAAGCTTATCACCACAAAAGATATATAAATTGTTATAAAATTAGTGATCCAAATCAAATAACTATATGCATGAAGAGATTTCTAACAAAAATATATTTTATATTTATATAGGTAAACTACTATTTTTTAAGGACAATACACATATGCTCCATTAAATGTAAAAAATTAAACCTAGCAATCATGTAAAAGATATATCTACTCTAAAGGTTAGATGTCGGCAAGTTTTGTGGTGCATCACATATGTAACAACTAATCATAGCTGTGGCCAGTCTCACAGATAAAAGAGGGAACACATATGTTTGTATGAATCTCATGTCACATGCACAAAAAGGGGGGGCAGGGATTTTGGCCTATGCTTGACATAAATTTCTGATATATAAAAAAAAGTATTTCAAATTTTATTTCGTTTTGCATTCTTTCGTGCTTTGAGAGTTTAAAATTTAAATGCTGGTCTTCATTTTAAATTTTGAGCTTTCCTTCTTCATCCACTCAAGTGGAAATGATTTAGGCTCAATTTATAGTATGAAATTAACCGTATAGATTTCTTTCTTCATTTTATTTAAATAACTGATTTTCATATATATTTACCTTTTCCTTTTATGATTACACCATCTCATGCGATGTTTTTCGTTGTTTTGTTACTGCATTGTTTTGCTTTTCCAAGTTGTTACGGTGTTCGTTCTGTTCAAATTGACAGATTAACTTTGATTTAGTGTAGACTCAATCAATGGCTTTGACGCCTTCAATGTTACAAATATAGAGGCTTGGACATTCCATAACTTTTATTTTGTCGTATTTGTAGGATTTGCCATAGTATAGGCATTTTCCGTTGTATGTTATTATCCTAGATACTTTGAGTTTGTTTGAAGAATAATCATGTTCGATTTTAACTATTTTAAATTTGTGCTATTCAATATATTTTTTATCAATTTAAATGAATAAATGGGTGCTTTTTTTTAGTAAAATAAAAGGGAAAAAAAACTAACTTTAGAACTCATTTTCCAATACTCATGTTATTATTAGATAAAATGGACTTGAGTTTCATCATTTTAGAAATGATGTCCACCATTTTAGAATTAAGGTCCACAAAAATTAGTGAGACTCATGTATTTCTCCCAAATAAAATAGTACATGTCGAAAATAGTGCGTTACTATCACTACTCTTAAAATATTCTTGACTTAATTACACTTTTGGCCCCTTAAGTTTTTTAAAGTTGTGATTTTGGCCCCTTAAAAAAACTCTTTCCAGGCCCCCTAAGTTTACTTTTTGTTGAAATTTTGGCCCCCCACGCCAATTTTGACCCAGTCAACAGACACGTGGGCGCCACGTGTGTAATTTTTTTATTTTATTTTTTAAAATTTTTTAAAAAAATTGTATATTTTTTTTTAATTACAAAAAAAATTGTTTTTTATTACAAATAAAAAAATTAATTATATTTTTTTTTGTTTTTTTATTACAAAAGTTTAAAATAAAAAAAATTATTTGTTTTTTTAATTACAAAATAAAAAATATTAAAAAATACAAAAATGCGTTCACGTCAGCGTTGACTGGGTCAAAATTAGGCTAGAGGGCCAAAATTGCAACAGAAAGTAAACTTAGGGGCCTAGAAAGAGTTGTTTTTTTAGGAGGCCAAAATCACAACTTTGGAAAACTTAAGGGACCAAAAATGTAATTAAGCCAATATTCTTGTTGATGGGAAAAGTATAGTAGTGTGTACTTCTCAATATTTTTAAAAAATATATTATTTGTGTTAAAAAATCAACAAAAAAAAATGAATACAACACTTTGTTTTTGGAGAAGCCAAAATAAAATAAAACTAAAAGATGATCATCCCGCCACAAGGTGTGCATAGAATAGCAAGGAAGAAAAGTCGAACAAATGAACCACAAAGCCAAACCGGCTGAACGAAACAACTGAAGCACTAAGTGAGCATTCCAAGACAAACCAAGAGATTTCTCCACAAAACGTGAAAATCAAATGATAAATTACAAAACTTACCTCTAAGCCGTAAAAACACCAACAAGCTCACCTTAAACACCTGATGAATCCAAACCTTCAAATTACACAAAAAATACAAATATTTTTTTCCTTCCAAAAACTTCAAACACATGGAAGCCAAATAAGATGAACACTTGATTGATTGTATCTTTTAGAGCACACAACCAAACCAGTAAAGTAAACTGAGTAGCATGATCAGAATCAAAAATAGAAAGAACACTGAAAACACCAAACCAATTTAAAATTAATTAAGATCCAAATTTGACCAAACATTTCACAATGAAAAAACAAATGGTCAACAGATTCGTCTAATCCACACCTTCCCATGCAGGCAAAGACTAGAGCTATCATGCATTATTCCACGACATAACAAATTATCCTTAGTTGGAATTCTGTTGTTGAAAAGTTACAAAGAAAACAAAGACACTTTCAACATAGATGCCATGTTCCATATAATATGTGTAACCTCCACCTCTACATGGGTTAAAACCTTTAATAGAATGACCATCACCTAGATCGAGTTGCCAATCTCAACTATCAAATATATACAACACACAACACTCCTCCATCTTCTCCTCCTCCCAAGCATGGAATTTCTACGCCACCTCCACACATCATCCTTGACATCTCAACCTTAACTACACATCTCCGCCACAAACATAAAACAATTTTTATCTAACTAAACAACCTATTAAATCTTAAACATAAAGAACCGCCCTCCAACCAAGGTTCTAAAAGAAAAAAAAGTGTTTGTCTCGTATCCCACCTCTCTAACCAAAATTTCATCGAAGTAACTTGCAAGCCTACCTCATCCTATCACCGCTTCTATTGTTCCACCATAACGATGCTTTAGGCCTCATCCTTCACACGACCTCCCTCCAACCCATACTGAACCACCATCACCAACACCGTATTTTTCTATATTATATTTTTAGTATCAATAAAAATGAATACAACATTCGTACTAATAATAAAATAAATATTCCTTTCAAAAATAAAATAAATATTAAATTTTATACTATAAACAGAGTTTTAAAATATAATATAAAATTCGAGCCGATCCAATAGTTTTTATATAAATATACCAAAATAAATTTAATTAAATTTTGTTTTGAGCGCATTTCAAATTTTTTAAATCGGTTTACAATTTTAATTTAGATAAATTTGAATGTGAACACCCTAATTTAAATTGAAAAAAATATCAATATTACAAATTTGACTAGAAATTGAAATAAACAAAGTGACAAATTTGTAATGAAATAGGTTCTTTGATTCCACAAGCAAGATAATTTACTCCAATTTGCAAAAGAATACAACACAAAATTTGAGATACACAAAACCCCAATTTGGTAAATTGATGTCGGCCAACTTGGTCCCTATTTTAATATCCCCACATGAATTTCATTGAACCCCTTTCTCTCTCTCTCAAAGCCATAAAAGAATACGTACAACTTGCATTCTCCAAGCTTGGACTTACTACTATATAACCCTAACCACATCCCAAACCCAAACCCCTCCCCAGAAAATCTCTCATTTCTTCATCTTCATCTTTAAAACCCTTTCTAATAACACCACTCAAACTATAACAAGATCCATCAAATCTTATCACTACTTATTTTTCTATATTATACAATTAGTATAAAAAAAATGCCTCCAAATCCACCAAAGTCCTCTCTTCTCCTCCACAGGATCAACCACACCACCACTACGACCATCACCAACCACCACAACCTCCACGGCGAAAACAACACCCTCTTCGTCAACCCTGTCACCAACGCCATTCCTAATACTATAGCCCACTATCACACCCACTCCATATCATCCGACCAATTATGCTCGGCGGTTGTCCAAGAGACAACTGCCTCCATCACCGCCGTTTGGTCAGTGGTTCGCCGCTTTGACAAACCACAAGCCTACAAAAACTTTATCAAGAGTTGTAGCCTCGTTGGTGGCGACGGTGATGTGGGCACACTGAGGGAGGTCAATCTTATATCTGGCCTCCCTGCTGCCCGCAGCACCGAACGCCTTGAGATCCTTGATGAGGACCGCCATGTCATCAGTTTTAGTGTTGTTGGTGGTGATCACAAGCTTGCTAACTACCGTTCCGTTACTACACTTCATCCCTCCACCGAGGGCAATGGTTCCGGCACGGTGATAGTTGAGTCGTATGTGGTGGATATTCCGTCGGAAAATACTAAAGAAGACACACACGTGTTTGTTGATACAATTGTTCGTTGTAACCTTCAGTCACTTGCACAAACCGCAGAGAACATTACGCAGCAAAACAACAAATGTTGTTCCTGATTTTTGTTTTTGTTTTACATTGTATAATTTATAATATATAATTTTCTGGTTAATTTTGTTAATTAAGTATTTGTGTATATTGTGATTACTATTACTAGATTGTGTAATGCATGAGTTGGTAAATTGCATGATCAAGTTTTCTTCGTTATTGATTTATTGTTTTATTTTTTTAAGGATATTGTTTCTTGATTTAATTTCGCAAGTGAAAAATACAACATGGTATAATTAGGTATTATACCATGAAAATCAATACTTAACTTGTTGAATTGTTAGATATAAAGAGATAAAGAGATCTATCTCTTTGGATGTAACAGTTAAACCATAGCACCGTGCAAGACGAATATAGAGAATCTGAATATCTTATGGGGGCTAATTCTTTTTTTAAAATTAAGCTAGTGGAAAAGAAGGTGGTAGTAGAAGGAAGATAATTATTGGCACTAATTAATGGGGTGTTTATTTTTTATAAATTAATTTATGTCTTTTTTTGAGGTATTTGTGTTGTTTTATGATTAAAGAATTGATTTGTTTAATTATAGACATAAACTAGTGGTTATTTATGTCATGAATTACCTTGCCACACGTAAATTAAGGCAAACATGACGATCAAAGATGATATATTTTTACATGATTTTTATTTTTTGTTATGAATTTTATGTAAACTTAATAAAATTCGAGACCCATACTCTCTAACATGTTAAGATTTTGTTTTTCTCTCTCCCTTAAATTACTTTTGTAATGTTACTATTAAATCAATCTTAGCCTATATACTTTGAACCTTTTAAACTAACAAGTTTATGAACATGAATGAAAAAGAGAGACAACCTTACCAAATTAAAAAATAAAAACTAGCTGGAATATTAAAGAGTATATACTTTTTACCAACCAACACGTCGTCAAGTAATACTATTATAGGTAAAATAAACTGTAATATATCAACCTTTACTTAATTTCGACCATATATAATTATGTATACTTCCAAGTTGCAAACTTGGTGGTCCATCAAAACATTATTTAATGCGCAAACCAGAAGAAAGTAAATTATATTATATGTATAAACAAAACATGCAAGTTGCATGTAGTAATATATATAGTTTTGCGCACACTCAAGTTTATTTAATTTCAACTTGTTGCATTTTTTTAATTCAATTTGTGCGTGACTAACGGAAAGAGAAATAAATGGAATCAAATGGAAGCATTGAAGAAATAGGTAAGTAGAGAAAGAAAAAAAAAGGTTGCATGTTTGTTATGGTTTGAGTGTGAATGACGATTATTACATCGTCGGTTTGTGCAAGTTGATGAGCAAGTGGGAGAAAGGAAACACAACATGAGATAAGAAATAGACAAGATCGTGTGTAGAGAGAAGAAGCTTTTAATTAATAAACTATCCACTTGCTGAAAGCACCATAACCTTTTAGTTTGTCCACTTTTGGGGTTTTGAATTGAATATTTGAACTTTGAATTGATTTTTTTTTCTTGACAGAATTGAATATTTTGATATTCAAGGTTTTTTTTTCCTTTATATCTCTTTCACTTCACATGGCAATATATATAACTGATCATCTATATGTCCCACTCTAAGTAAATATATCACCTACATAGTACGAAAATAAGGTACCATAAAGTCCTCTTAAATATGTCTTTGAGATCTATATGTAAAGCCAATAAATCATATTTTACCTCAACAACAGAACAATCATGTGTTTTATTGGCTCTACATATAGATTTTAAAGACATATTTAACATTCATATATGTTTTAGTTTATACAATCCGAAATGTGTCAAGTCCCAATAAAACTAATTTTTAGCCACATTAAGATTCACTATATTGATATGTTTCGAATTCTATAAACGAAACATGTAAGATATGTGTTCAACTTATAGAATATAAACAAGGAATCACAGAGAAGTTATCTAACATTAAAACATGTACTCTAAGATAATTGCAACATGCATCAAAACATAACAAACTCTAATATAATCGCAATACACATCAAAATATAATCAAAACATAACAAATTTAACACGTTTATAATCAAAACATAACAAACTCTAAGTTAATAGTAAACCATATTAGGTAGCACAACCCCTACCACCCCCTTCATATGAGCCTCATTAAAGATCTACTCTATATTAGGGTCCCCTGTTGCACATGGTCACTAGATAGTAACTCAGATGATAATGTCCTGGTGTGGCATGTCCATTGGACCAAGTCTGCAATCGGGTTTCCCGCCTTTTTAGCCGTAATCTCTGCAAGTGTCTCCTCTTCCATTGGTAGGAGGGTTTCCCCGAGGTGTGATCAACATGTACAAATATGATATCCTCATATACCATTTCATGCAACCATTGATGTATCCCACTAGTGCAGCCCGTGATATCTTAGGTTCTCTAAGGCCAACACATGATCAAGAAAATTGGCACAAGCCTCACACACATGTTGTCAAGTCGCTAGGGGTGAAAAAGAGACGATTGGATGTCTAGGAATGGTTTAGAAAAGTTTGAACTACCACAACACACGACCTGACATATATTAGATAATTTGAGGTCCATATATGATCAAGCCATAGTAGAGATTTATGTTCTCGAACACGCATGTGTTGCAGTGAGTCGCGTAGGTGTAGGAAATACAATCATAGGATAACAACCAATTAAGGTGATATCAATAAGAGTATGTGACAATGAGACCCTTAAGCGAGACATACATGCATGTTAGCATGTGGGTGTCCATCCTCCATGTACCCTTCCTCAAAATCCTTTGGGCCAACACCTTGAAAATTTTGGAACCATGTTTGCATTAATATATATATATATATATATATATATATATATATATATATATATATATATATATATATA
>Ga0099826_10003985_pt1 | contig 10227 bp, 6 predicted proteins | sample Mtrugardesep15_FD_76830 | JGI IMG/M metagenome (GOLD analysis project Ga0099826, IMG submission 76830) | Root nodule microbial communities of legume samples collected from California, USA - M. trunc garden sep15 | ecosystem: Host-associated > Plants > Roots > Nodule | place: USA: California...
AGTACTGATTAGTGTGTAGCTCATTATATGGCCTAAGTTCATATATTCAGTTAAGAATTACCAAATTATAGCCTAGGTTATGGTCGTATCACGTATGTCTCAAGTGTTTAATACCAATCTTTTTCAATCTAAACCTTTAAAAAAAGTCGCAGGAAAAATGAAGTGGGTAGAGATGCCAGATAATTTGAGGTAATGAGACTGGGTAAGAATCTCCTTGAAGGCTTAAAACATCGCTTGAAATTTTGAGAGAAAGGAAGAGACAGCAGAATATTGCTCCTGAAAAGATCAATTTTGGGGCTTCTTCTACCTTCATCTTTCGAAAGAACCCAGACTAGATATTGTAGTTCAGCTCTTCTTGTTGGTAGCAACGTATAATAGCTCTGCTCTTGCAGTGACCCATCCTGCAGCTGCCTCATAACTCCCTTTGCCGAGTGTTTTGGCTTTGCAGATGTTGTGTCTGCTAATCTCACCCAATTTTTTGGTTTATTTCACGATTTCTCTCTTTTAATCAGAATAGATTAAATACTTCAAAAACCCTTGTGTTAGAACATTGTATGTTTCATGTGAAGACCTGTATCCTTCTCTGTTTCGATGCAATCCCTTCTAGGTACAACACACTGCTTGCTGGCATTGTTCTGGCCTAGCCTGAATTTTCCGGCTTTGCCCAGCAACCCATTTTTCTCTTGCTCGCAAATTCTGGCTTGAATGTTATCTTCCTTTTAGTTTTCATGCAAGCATTGTAGATCTCACAGTGTCTAGCCTTTTATCTACTTATGATCTATTACCCACTCTTTGTTTTATTTTATTTTGTGTTCCGTGTTTTCTAACACAGACCCTGCGTATGCGGGAGCTTTAATGCACCGGGCTGCCCGTGTTTTCGGACATTTATATTAGTCATCAATCATCGTTGACCATTCATGTCCTGGGTGTTCTTACATTTATATCGTCATCTCTTGTATTTGAATGTTTTAGTTGTTTACATTTGTTCGATCCATTGTTTTTTTTTTTTTGGTTTTGTTAATGACCTGTATGTTTAGGTAAGCTCCATACTGTTTAATTGGTATTGATAACTATACTTGCAAGAATCAACAATCTTTACGTGAATTGCATCCCTTAATTCACTTGATTTACCAGAGTGGAAAAAAATGGTCAATGAATTAAATTAACCATAATTTAATTAGATCAAGTCAGTAATTTTAAAAAAATAATTAGAATGGTAGTGAAAGTTTCTCTTGTATGTTTTTAGAATGGTGATGATTGTTTCGCTTGGTGTGTTGTTTAACCACAAGGCCTAGTACTCATATTCAAGAGCTTGCTTTGCATTGGACTGAATTGTCTTCTGCTAGTAATTGGCAGTTTTTCTGTAGTTTTGTACCTTGTATTTTTGGAGGTGCGTTGGCCTGTGTTTTTTACCCCTCACCACCAGTTGTTTGTCTTGTTTTTCAGGTGACCCATGCTGACTTTAAGAAGGCAAAAGATAAAGTTATGTTTAAGAAGAAAGAAGGGGTGCCTGAAGGATTGTATATGTGAAGTATCGTCCACATTTACCCCTGCCTCCTTTGTTTCATTACGTTTTTTTTTTTGTTTTGTTGTCTTAACAGATGTACTCATCAGTATTGTGAATTATGGTCGTTATGAGCCTGAATTATAGTTTTCTTTAACTCCAAAAAATTGGAATTTTTTCCATAGTTCTTGGCAGTAAGGTATGGTGTTTGAATATTGCACATTACCCAAATGCTTTTGCTCATTCCCAAGTGAAATTCTGAAATTGCCTGCGTGAGTTAACTCACACTAGTGTTAAATTTGCATGACTTAAAACACGTAGCGTGACTTAACTTACGTTAGTGTTAATCTCTGCGCGTGTTAAGGACTTAACACTTGCGTGTAACTCACGCTAGTTAAGTGATAGATGATTCTATCTAGTTAATTAATTTGCGGCTACCAGCAAAGATGCATTAAATTTAATAGCATAATTGACTACTAACATTTACATGCTTAATTCTATCTAGTTTTTCAACACGTAACAAAGATGCATTAAATTATTATTATCATTCCAACACTTTACTTATATTCAAGAATCACATGCATACATAGTTAATAATCATGCTATTGGAATCTTGCCTACATGCCAATGGGAGAAGAGATGTGCTTGCTACGTGTTGGAAAAATTAAGCATGCAAATGCTGCTTGCTGCACCTGCTTTTGATTGCACATAGAATTAGAATTCAACCGGATAGTAACTAGAGTGAGTTAAGTCACGTAAGGACAAACTTGTCATTTTACTTGGGAATGAGCAAAAACATTTGGGTTAAGAGTAGTATTAATGGTGTTTTGTTGTGGCGTGTTAGTAACAGTGTTTTGTTGCATATGTTTCCGCGATTTTTGTTCAGTGTTAAAACGAAGAAAAACAGTAACGGATACCATCTATACCTATTTATTCCTAGGGCTAGTAGGAGGTGTATGCAAAAAAATTATTGAGGACTAAATTGATATGTTCACATGTTTGAATGTTTGCTTGAACTAATCATTCACCTTCATACACTTTGTCATTCTCTACCCTTCCACTATTGCTTAACCATTCTCTTTCAATTAACAATGAACTAATCTTTCCACGATTAATATGTCTCGTTTTTTTTTAACGCCGAGAGAACCTGATAAAACAATGCGTTATACAAAATAAATAAAAAATTAACAAACAAACATGTAAATTCCTTAAAAAAAAAAAACTTGTTAATTCTTCTAAAAGAAACAAATATGTTAATTAAAAAAAATATACTCCCTCCGTCCCGCAATAGTTAACACATTTGAAAATCTGCAATTTTGACTTAACTTACTTTGACAATATTTTTCTACTAATATACAAAGATAAATAATATCATATAAGATGTCGCTAGTTTCGTCTCGATGAGTTTTTTCAAAATATCGAATTTTCATAATTTTTCTTATATATTATTCAAAATATTTAAGCTCAAAATTATGTATTGATATGCGTAATAGAGTCAACTGTGTCAAGTATTATGAGATATTAAGCACCACTTTGCACAACCTTAATATTTACCATATCTATGGAGTTCATCGTTTGAAGCAACATGCTTATATCCTTTTCAATTTTTTCCGCCTCCTTTTCTAATTGGTCCAGGTTCCTCGAACATTCTTTAGCAACATTCGTCAACATGCGTTTGCTGTAAAAAAATCAATGAAAATTTAGAAGAAAATGTTTTTGCCTTTAAAAAAAAAATCAATGAATATTTAGAAAGAAAAAAAGAAAAGAAAAATTGGGGTAAAAAGAATTGCCATTTCATAGCTGGTGTCTCTCGTTGATTACCAACCAAGGCACTCCATACGTTGCTGACCCATTCCATCTTCACTAAAATTCACACCAAATTAAAACGAAAACATGAATATCAATGAATAACACCGCAATCGAAACATAAAAATCATAAGTAGGATGGTGCAACTCCAAAAAGAAAACATTTAAAAATGATGGTGCAATTCTCCACTAACCTTTTTTCATAAAATATTAGAAAACTTTTGCAAAAATCGCAGTGAAAATAATCTTGGGGGACTTCTTTTTCTTTTCTTTCTGCCAAGCTTGAATTTGGAGAAAATATAATAATTGTGTGTGATGATTATTGAGAGCACTTTAATCTATATATATACTATATATAGTAAAACAGGGGTTTTACGAGGATATTGGGCTAACTTTTTGTTATTCCAATTATACCATTAAACAACTTTTTTATATAATGTTACATTGTTTGTGATATTAGAAAAGAATTTTTTTTTTTATTATATTTGTTACATTATAGTTCTCATTGATAAAGATAAACATGATTTGTTGAGTTTGTTACATTTGAAAGTCACAAATATCTATACTTCTAATTTTAATTTATATCAACAAAATTATATATTAATTTACATGAAAATTTCTATAAAATATTTTTGATAATCTACACGTGTTAGCATAATAAAAAGAACGAAAAGGAGGACACGTCTTTTCACTAGTTATATGTAAAGAAAATATTTTTTTTTGACTTTTTTATTATTCTAATTATACCATTAAAAAAATCAATAATATAATAATAAATAATATTATTTATATTTACTTAAATAGACCGGTTAAATAGGCCAAAGAGTTTTTTTGAATGGCTTATACCTGCACTTTTAAGTTAAATAAACTTCTAAACATGCATAGACCTTCTCTATTTAAAAAAAAAATCTAACCTAACTTATTATAGGCTAAATTGTAGGCCATGTAGACCGGCATGTCATATTTTCATCCCTACGAGGTCCCCAATTTTTTTTTTTACATTGAAACTATTAGGTACTGGGTCTTAAATGATAAAGACCCTTCTAATGTGTAAAAGAGAAAAAAAGGAAAAAATAAAAAGAAACAAGTTACAAATGAAATCCGCAAGAAACACTTCGCCATGTCATCGATCCGTGAGGAAGGAGTTAATCCAGCATCACAACATGAAAGAAGAAACACCGTCCATCTCAAATTATCAACGGCTGTACACAAACCATACGAGACGACACGGATCGATATCTTCACCCGTTGATTAAATTCTAATCAACGGCTAAAGCTTCCCATCCAACTCGCAACACTCTTCAAATCTTCCTATAAAACCCGAATTGAGGAATCCCCAATTCATTCATTCCAAAATCAATCTTCTCTTTCAACCTTCACACTTCACAATTTCAATAAAAATCCATTTTCTTCATTCTCTGCAAAAATGTCAGGTCGTGGAAAAGGTGGAAAAGGTTTGGGAAAGGGAGGAGCAAAGAGGCACAGAAAGGTTCTTCGTGATAACATCCAAGGCATAACAAAGCCTGCGATTCGTCGTCTTGCAAGGCGTGGTGGTGTTAAGAGAATTAGTGGTCTCATCTATGAAGAGACTCGCGGTGTTCTTAAGATCTTCTTGGAGAACGTGATTCGTGATGCTGTTACTTACACTGAGCACGCTAGGAGGAAAACTGTTACCGCCATGGATGTTGTCTATGCTCTTAAGAGGCAGGGAAGGACCCTTTACGGTTTCGGTGGTTAAATTTAGGGTTTAGTTTGTTCTTGTTGATTTAGTTCTAAATCTGGTTAATATAAATATTTAGTAGTCTTAGATCTGTTTGAATTGTACTTGAATGGTTAGTCCGATTCTAGTATTTGGACTTGTATCTCAATGATTAATGAATGAATTTTCTCTTTGCTGCAATTACTTTGAAACTTGCATATTTGCTTTTACTTTTTAATCTGCGAGAATATAATCTGTTGAATTTTATTGTTAGAGGTGCTTAATCTTGTGACCATGCTTATTCTTGGAGAACAAGTTGAATTTAAGTTAACATAAAATATTAATCAAGAGCCAAGAGAGACACTTATTTTACAATTTAAATTCCTGGAAATGATAAAGAAAACCAAAATAAATTTACTTAAGAAATCAACAGTGCAACCATGGACGTTCTTTTTTCTTAGAGTGCAATGTGATATTAGATAAAAGATATTTGGAATTGTTAATCTATTTCAGTTTGTTGTTCGTTTTGCATTTTTCTGTATTTTGTATGTGTTTCACAGCTACTTTGAAATTAGTTTGATGAGAACTGGGAAACAAAAAGAGTACAAGATGAGCTTATATACAAAGCTCATTAGTTACAGTAACAGAATCAAACAAGTACTAAAGCATAACTAATTCTAACAAACTGTCAAATGGATTTACATAATCAATAATAAATAGGTTTTTATCTAACACGTTGTTTTCAAAATGTCACATTTGAATAATTTCTTGATTGTAGACATAAATAGTTTAGTCAGTCAATAATATGTTGAGAGAAAAGAGAGTGCAAATGTATCTGTTTAAACTAGTGATCTCAATTAGCCTGACACTAAAAGCATAATTAGAGGGGATCAAACCAAATATTTGGGCAAGATTAACAAAACCTATAGACTTAACTAGCACACTCCTAATTAGGAAGACTTTTTTTTTTTCAAGGAAGAAGCTTTCATAAATACTTGTGGAAATATTTTTTGGTACTTCATTAGGAAGACAATCCACGTTTTTTCCTAATCCAAAACTCCACTCTTGTAATTTGAATCAAACCAACAACTAGAAGTAAGAAAGACTAAGTACCAACCAAAACTGCTAAAATTCCCATCATGACCTTATTCCCAAGTTGAAATCCACTGATGAGAACCAACACCACACACACAGAAGCAAAGAAAGATGCAGAGTTGAAAAATATAAATTTCATAAAGTCTGGTGACCAAACATAACCCACAACTGCAGTGCCTGCTTCACAGAAATCATAAGTAGTGCATGCAATTGCATGGTTACCATGTTTTATATCTTTTTGCCAAACACTGCCTGGTGGACTTATTATTGATTGAAATGTCATTGTTGCGATTACAGTTGCTGCTACCATGAATTGTTCTTTTGTCTTTTTATCAATTCAATTACCTTGGTTTATTAGGAATGTTGTGCAGAAGTTCTCAAACATGTTCCATCTGTTGCGTCTCTGTTGTTCATTAGCAATGTTTGATGTTTGTGAGGACTGTGAATTCTTTGGTGATGTTTGTTGGTAGCGGCTGTGGTTGTGGAGAATCATTGTGTGGCGAGAGCTTATGATCTTGTTGTGCAGAAGCTATATTTTGTGACATTGTCATTTGGTGTATGTTAACTTGAGTTGACGAGGAAGCTAGTAGATGTGTTGTGACAATGTTTGTAGCCCTTTGAGCTCCTTCTTTAGCTAACATATGTTCGATTGTAAGACTAATAAAATATCTTGAACTGTGTTAAACCCATGTTGTTCAAATTATTTATAGCTGTGCTCATTTCAGACAGTGATAGCAAGTATTTAATGATCTGCAATGTTACACAAGTTAGTAGAGCCTTTTCTATTGTTTTATGTTGATGAACATGTGAGTTTCATATGGGGTAAATTAATGAGAGCTAAAATGTACATACATTTTGGGATCAATTTTACTTGCGCACATTTGAACATAGGTGTTCTCGGAAAATGTACTTTTGAATGACATATTTTGTATGACATGGACATTTGAAGTTGCGGTGCGTGGGATGTTCCTCCTTAAATTTTAAGTCTATAAAGTCTAGTCGTTTTGGATCGATCCCCCAATCAATACTCTTCACACTGGACCGCGCTCCCAAAGTTCAACATGTTATGAGAACCTAATATCATTAATGGTTTACATACAAGAATTAAGGAAAATGCAGCCTTGAGGCGTCGGGCTCAACTTGAAAACAAGGTCAGATAGAATCGCGAGTGAGGCAATTAAAGAAAACCGAAAAGGGCGGGCTAAAATGGTATGCAGGTCACAACTCACCTAGCAAATCAATTGGAGTTGGGAGGTAAAATATATTGATTGAGTCGACTATAAGCCTGTTTCTTATAGATTAAAATAAAAGTGATTTGATATAAATAATTTGGAGCAAACATAAACTATAGTTGAGAAAACATTTAAGTTATTTTAGAAAAATGACAAGCAGTACCTTTATTTGTGCGCGGCTGACAGCTAAATGCAGAACAGTGTTACCTTCTTTGTCTTTGACATATAAGAATTGTAATCTATTGTTTCCTCTCACCAGTTGCATTAGGATTTTCAATGCCTCTAGATGATTATAGCGAACACACAAGTGCAAGCTTAATGATTTCAACAATAGATTTGTAGCCCTTTTTGGATTTGTCAACAATATTGGTCTCACAATCTGAGTGTACCCTTTTATATTTGCGTTAATTAAACAAAAGATAATATTTACGACTGTAATTTTTTGAAGGAATTTACAACTGTATTTTAGTGTGTAAGTCGCAAATACAATATTATATTAGAGATGGGGTTCAAATCTCATATTCTCTACATCTTCACGTTTAAAATATGTTAGCCTCAACGATTGAGTTATATACAAAAACACATTTCCCTCAACCAAATCGTACACAAAATGTCTAAATTATTTGGCTTGAAGCCATGAGGTACTTCTAGTCTACTTATGTGTGAATTTTTAATATTTTGTTTATTTAAAATCACTATTTCCATTAGACAATCCGTTATTTTTCTTAATAAAAGTTGTGTGTTAAAAAATGGGAATTAGTGAAAAATAAGGGAGATACTTTTCCACGTCATCGATCCGTGAGAAATGGTGAGCTATTCAAGAATTACAACATAAAGGAACACCGTTCATCTCATAACATTAACGGTTGTGCACAAACCAAACGGAACGACGCGGATCGCCACCCTCAACCATCGATTAAATTCTAATCAACGGCCAAACGTACTCTTCTAACTCCCAATCCTCTTCAATTCTCCATATAAAACCCGAAATCCAAATTCATTCATTCCAAAATCAATCTTCACACTTGATATTCATTTTCTTCAGTGCAAGCGAAAATGTCAGGTCGTGGAAAAGGAGGAAAAGGTTTGGGAAAGGGAGGAGCAAAGAGGCACAGAAAGGTTCTTCGCGATAACATCCAAGGCATTACTAAGCCTGCGATTCGTCGTTTGGCAAGAAGAGGTGGTGTCAAGAGAATCAGTGGTCTCATCTATGAAGAAACTCGTGGTGTTCTCAAGATCTTCTTGGAGAACGTGATTCGTGATGCTGTTACTTACACTGAACACGCTAGGAGGAAGACTGTTACCGCCATGGATGTTGTCTACGCTCTTAAGAGGCAGGGACGGACCCTTTACGGTTTTGGTGGTTGATTTTAGGGTTTCATTTGCTCTAGCTTGGTTCAGTCTTTTATTATTGCGTTATTGTTTTAGTTCTTTTGATTAGATTAGTCTTAGACCTAATTGATTCTGTGTTGTTAGTGTGTGGATTTGTATTTCAAGGATGAATGAATGCGCATATTTGTTTTATAATTTCATGTGTGAATACGAAATGCATAGGATCTTCAACTGAACTTTGTTCTCAATTATTTCAATCATGATCTAGAACATACTTAAATTTACATAAGAAATCAACATGGAGAGCATAGTGACTTGAGAAATTTTAGCTTATGTCAAAGTACTAAACAGAAGACAACCTACCACAACCACTGCTCTCTAAGATGCCAACTGGTGGATTTATTAACATTTTATTGGTTTTAGTTGATGCCATGTATAACATGTAGGTAGAGTAAGAATGGGTTATTTCATTTCATGAAAAAAGTGTTAACCAATTCACATTGGTTGTCTTTATGCTTGATGAATCATATCACTTCCAAGTACTTCCCAGAGTGTGGCAGAGGAGTTTCAGAAAGGATACCCTCAACACATCAAGCTTAAATTGATAGGAGTTGGGCATATGCCAATGTAGTTTTTGGTTCATGAAAGTGTTATTTAGGCAACCTTTTCTACCTTTAACTTAGATCACCACTGTCTGAATGTGATATATAAAAGGGTTTTAGTTTACCTTCCTCGTCTTTGTGTTTTATTAGTGCAAGCATTCCTCATGTAGGTTATTGATTTCAATCTCTGGTATCAACTTATGTTATCATCACTTTTTTTGCTGTTGTTAGTGGCCTAAGGTTCTTATAGTGGAAGACATGCAAAGAGAAAGTTTAGACTTTAGAGAGAATCTGAGTAGTTATATCATGATTCTGAGTTTTCATTTTCAATCACCGAGGCTTGGCTTATATACATATCAGAGAAGCTTGCTCTGATTTTACTATCCTTACCAAACTATTACAGTTGGTACAATCAAATGCTAGACTAAATCAGGTGTTGTAGAAACTAGTTTTAGAAGGCTTGGTTGTAGCAAGGATGATGCTAGAGAATGGCTGGAAAATGCTTCATTAAAAATCGAATCATAACAATAACATGATTTTGTCTTTAACAATAACTTCTCACTACGAATTCTATTTGAGAGCGTCATTAGACGAAGTTTGTGAGAATTGAATCATGTTTAAGTAAAATTCCAATACTAGGTAAGCAACTACTTAGAATGTATTTTTGATGAATTCGATTATATGAAGAAGCAAAGGAATCTGAAAAATGGATCAACACCATCTCTGCATTATTATTAAACTATAGTAGAAGTAACAACATTTGTGGAGGACCTGCGCCTAGACCTAACCCAGAACACAATTCTAGCTATTTGAATCAAACAAACCAGAAAAAGCAAGAAAGACCAAATTCCAACCAAGATATAACCTAAATCACGAATTCTATAGAAAATGTGATTAGGACTAACTAATCCCAACGCCCACATGTATGTAAGCAACATACATGTGATTGCAACTATC
>Ga0099826_10003986_pt1 | contig 10227 bp, 6 predicted proteins | sample Mtrugardesep15_FD_76830 | JGI IMG/M metagenome (GOLD analysis project Ga0099826, IMG submission 76830) | Root nodule microbial communities of legume samples collected from California, USA - M. trunc garden sep15 | ecosystem: Host-associated > Plants > Roots > Nodule | place: USA: California...
ATAGGGATGAATCTGAAACAGAGTCCTGGTAAACAGAGCGAAATGAAATTTACAAAATATTAAAAAACAAAAATGTCAGATAAATATTCAAAAGCTTCTTAAAAAACAATTAAGAAAATAAATGAATAAAAAACATCAAACATATTATCTAACAACAACACCTCAGATTCATAACAGAAAAAAAAAATTTAAAAAAAAAAATCAATCAAACTCACTTAAGAAATTAGCACATAACCTGAAAAGTCATGATTTAATTGTGTTAAAAAAAAATAGGAAGAAAAATGTGTACCTGGTTAACTGTGTGTAGAGTTAATTAGTGGAGAAATAATGGAATTTTGTTGTTGAATTGGGAAGATGTTAGTGTGAAAATGGAGAATATTAATCAAAGGAGTAAAGAAATGATAGAGAGGGGGTGGTGGTGAGTTTATAGTTTGGAAAATATTTTGATTAGATACAATACAAGAGAGAGAGAAGATCTTTAACAGCCTTGTAATGAGAAGCCTAGATCGACTGCATACGTGGATGCGATATTTTCCTCTCCTCTCAGACATCCACGCCATGTCATGTTATATCATGCATGCCCCCCATCCCACATTAATTAATATTAATATACTATTTTCTATAATAAGTAACTTCTACTTTTATATGCAAACAAACTTTCTTATTTAAGAGCTAGGTTAACATAATAAACAGTTTTTTATAATAATAAAATAAAATTGTATGAATTTTCTAGGTGAACATGACTCAATCGATAAAGTCTCGAACTTAACTCAATTGATATGGACATTGCATAATATATGTCGGGATCGAGGTTCGAACCCCAGACACCCCACTTATTATTCTTATAAAAAGAATTTCTAGTCACTAGCCTACTTAGCAAAAAAATAAAATAACTCAATCGATAAAGATATTGCAATATTAAATGATTGAGGTTTAAACATCAAATTTTCTATTTATTCATCTTAAGTGACGAATTTCTAACTACAAGACCATTTAACAAAAAAAAATTATGTATGATTTATTATCAAGACTAGTTCAACTAACAATGTCAAAAATGTAGGTTAAATATTTTGTGGTTACTCAATTTTGAACCTAAATTTTATATTTGTATATGTGAGTTTTCAACATGGGCATTTATCACTTTGTCTTAAAATAAATTATGTGTCAATATATGTTTATAAATAAGTATAATTGAAATTAAAATTATGGTGTGACAAAGAATAAATGTTAACAAAGCGTCGTAACATCAATTAAGTCCACACATACATTTTGTTCTCTTACCCACTATACACCATAATATATGTTGACTAAACGTCGTTCTTCCATCCAATGGAACATACAAGAAGTTCGTAAATACCTCCTTCTTCATAGATACTCACGCTCGTCTGAATATATAAAAAATGACACCCCCTTAACAAAGTTATGCATGTATTTGGATACTCGCCAAACATGTTGTGGTTTAGGAAGGACGATGTTCTTACTAGAAAAACTGCTAAATTCAAAATCTAAAATCGTATCACGAAGACCATCCACAACATCGTCAAAAACATATATTTCATACCACTTATCCCAATGTCTCTCAAAATATGATTTTGTAGCACTCGGGGTTGGGTCCTAAAAGCCATAAAAGCATACGAGGAAGCCTTTACTGCCAACCCTCAACCTTACTAGGTAAATAAGTCAACCTCCATTAAAGGTCCCCGAAGATAGGACCTCCACCAACCACAATGTCTGCATCTGCCCCTCACATCTCTTTATCAAACAACATAAACGCCTCTTCCATGTGAATCGGTTGGCAAGTCTGTAGGCCAAAGAAAAGTTCGACAATACCCATGCATAATCAAAGTAGAAGAAACTCACTATGCATATCTCTCAAATGTGGATGAAAATGCATTAACTCAACAGTCGTAGAAGCTTTCTTCATAGCCAACTCCTCGATAAAATTGTTATCGCGACTATCATCCCCTCTGAGCAATTTCACCCAACGTTGGCCTCCCAATGTATGAATGGAACAACCACTCAATAATTCTTATTATCATCACATGAAAGCCAAAAGATCTTAATCTTACGAACATTCAATTCAAGACCTAATTCTGGTATGGACTTTCGAGTGATGTCCAATGCCTTAGCCACCTCCTATGAATTCTCTATAATAGTCTCATCATCAAGATACCAAGCATGAAGAAGAAGCTTGCAACTATCTCTGCTATGATGATGTCTTTATTACTTATGAATATGTTGATGTATACACTTTTGTTTTGGTGGTAAGTTTGATGTATACACTTTTGTTTTGGTAGTGTATATGTTTGATGTGTACACTTTTTTTAAGGGATGTGTACACTCACTGAGTCATTATTTTTAATTTTTTATGCTTAAATGTATTTTTGATATCTCTATCTAAAAAAAAATTGTCTCCAATTTTAAAAATTGATTTTTGGATCCTTTGATTTATTTATTTTAAAGAATTTTCCATCGTCGTTCCATTTTAGGGTTACTTTTGCCGATGAGTCATGATTTATGTGGTCACATTGAATATCCATGTCATTGATAGTTTTATTTATTTGTTAATTGTTATTTCTAAAATATTTTAACTATCCAAATACAATGTTAAATTAAAATAACAATTGTAAAACTGTATTTAAATAAATTAAACTAAAATTCATGTTACTTCCCCCAATTTAGAAAGTAGATCGGCATTAATCGATGTGTTCTTCCTTTCTTCTTCGTCTTCAATCATTTCCTAACTTTTCATTCGCTCGGGTACTAATTAAGGTCATTAAACCGTTGAATCATTGATCTCATTCCGTGATTTTATTTTTTTACAAGAGCTCATTAATTTAGTGAATCGATCTTCATCCATGCAATGACGAGTCGCTCCATTTAGACATTTTCAAAGAAAGTGTTAAGCCTATGAAGATTGGCAACTAGTTGTTTGTGTTGAACACAAGTTTGAGGCACGAGTAGTAGCGACTTTGTGATACTTGGCAAATCTATCTATCTATAAGTCATGAAGTGCGAATTTTGTGAGTCCAATTTTGTGTTAGCCATAATCCAATTCTCGTTTACAATTGGCATACACCTTAAGGTTGCACACTAAATGGCGCCAATTTGGACGTCACACTAAATGGTGTACTTTGTTCTTGCCACAACAAAATTTCAATCTCCCTCTTGTTTCACCTCCTCCATTAATGCCATTCATTTTCTTCAAAATACAATACTATCCACAATTTCCATTGGAACCTACAACAAAGTTAGTTCTTTTGCAAACCACAAGCAAAACCAACAAACACTCCCACTGTCAGCACTCAAGCATAATCTTCATTCAAGATCATTCAAGACCTTGTAGTTTCTTTTCAGTGTCTTTGTCTTGTGCAACCCCTTTCTAACCTGTCGCCTAATTACCTGATGAAAATGGTGGTTTTAATATTATTATTTTTAAACAACTTGTGAGCATAATTTTAATATTGGGTGTTGTTCAAAAAGTTGAAATAATTGGAGCGAGACAGCAGCCAATAAAATATAAAGTTCTTGGCGTTAGTGGTTAGCTTTGTTTCGGTGTGTAGTGGTGTCAACTCTGGGCTAGATTTGGTCAAAAAAACTGTGTGCTAGATATTTGTGTATGGGTCTTTTTTTTCTTTTTTCTAATCAATATCATGTACACGTAAAATTATAAAAGACAACAAAGCTCTTCTTCCTAAAAAAAAAAAAAACAAAGCTCTTCTTAAAATCCCTAAAAAAAAAAAGCTCTTCTTAAGAGTTTTAGTGGTGTTACCCTTCTCGAATTTGTAAAAAAATATTTGAATCATTTCATTCAAAGTTTCTTAGATATTTTTGTCCTCAAATATAAGAATATTCTTTTAGTATTAGAAAATTTTTAAGGCTTGTAAATAGACGTTTATTTTTTCAAACTAAACGATTTCTTAGAGAGGACTTTCAACCGAATTTTCTTATAAGAAAAAAAGTCTATTGGTATATTTGTTTTTTTATTTCAGTCCATCAGTATTTTTATTATGTGGAATAAGACTATCAATAAGAGGCTATATCACAAAAAGACAATATATAAGAGAGGAATAATGAAATGTGCATAATTTAATCGTTATAGATCTCAAGGCTTGTAAAATATTAACAAAGATATTTACATATCATTTACAAAAGATGTAATGTTAACATAAATACTTATCGATGATCCACAAAAAATGTCATTGACAATTTAATCAACCCTAACCATCTTTTCCTTAAACAACCCTAACCATCTTTTTCTTCGGTATAAACAACCCTAATTATTGCCGTGATAGTTTCACAACACAGTTATCACTTGTAATAATCAAGTGATTAATTCGATGGAAAATTTTATGTTCAAATTCTAATTAAAACAATTTTTATCAGATTTTACTTACGAGTTGGTTGAACTCCAAATAAACATGACACATTCTCCTAATAAATTATAGTGTAAAATAAACCAAAAAATATCATAACTTCTTAATCTTAAACGTGTTTACTCCATACGAAAGTGATATAGATGAATCCCACCATCCTAACATTTTTAAAAGTCAACCTAAACTAATATACAGAGTTGTATAGGAACCCATTAACGTTAGGCAAACATTTCATAATCATCATTTCGGAGGGCACTAAGTCACCATTAGGGCTGACTGGTCATGTGTGGTAAACATAGTCTTGTCTTGCTATTACCATATTTAGCAAATGCTAATAGGCTCTTGCTTTTTAGTTGACTTAAGTTTTATTGGCCACTCTTGCCTTTTTTTTTTTCAAAAATTAAATATCACAAGACAAGAACATTCAAACTTTCAATAAAATTTGTTCAAAGTGGAGAAACATATTGATTTAGTAATGGCTAGTGCAATTTATAGTTTAAAATTAGACACGTTAGTTAGTGTTAATTGATTGAAAGATACCACCACTAAATTAGTGCTCTACTTGACAGGATGATTCTTCTTTCTTTAGTTTAAAGGAGCTTTAATTTAACATATAAAATCATAATTTTGTATTAATTAAGTCAAACTCTCTCAACAGAAGTAGGGGAATGGTTTTCCAGGAGCGGTTCTCTTCTTTTTTCACACAAGGCATGCTTAAGAGATATGTGTGATGTGTCAACAAAACATATAAAAAACATTATACTTTAAAACTAAAATTTGATGTTAAATATGATTCATTTGATTTTATTTGTATTTTAAAATGCATCTAAGTTGGAGAAAATAGAAAGTAAAAGAAATATAAAGAAATGGCAAATATATATGATAGACTTTATATGTATTTTGATTTTTTTTAGGAAATATGTATTTTGATGTTAAAATAACTCATCCTAAAAATATGGTATAACACAATTCATGATGATTGTGTGTTTTCTCGTCATGATTAGATTTATAAATCTATTCATCAATTTGTCATTTTGATTTTTAACATGAGACGATGTATGAATCGAGTCATGATCTTTTATAAATCAACTCATCGATGATTTTGCCCTCAAAAAAAAAAACTCATCGATGATTTTAAAATGTTTCCAATTCATTTTAAATGTATAGTCTAAGGTTCTACATGCAATCATAATATATTCCTACCTTGTGAATGTTCCAATTAATTTAATATAGATTCTCGAGATTCATGCATTTTTTTTTTAGGAAGAGTTTCATGCATTGTTGTGAATCTTAAGATTAGTACATATTTGAACAAACCATTTAAACTATACCATTTTTACTAACTAAACCATTCTAAGATGTAAGTTTGAATCATAAAAATTAACTTTTTGCTGAGGAAATATCCAATCACATTTACTAACTAAACCATTCTAAGATGTAAGTTTGAATCATAAAAATTAACTTTTTGCTGAGGAAATATCCAATCACATTTTGGTTCATAACGTAAGGTTATAGCGAATATTCTCTTCGTTCATAATATTTGCTATTTTAAACTATCTATTTTTGTCCTAATGTTTTGCTTTTTTAATAAACCAAGTGATGGTTAACCGTGATTTTTCTTTTATACCCCTGCAATATCCAAACTAAAACATACATTAAATGAATTTCACGTCTAGTGATTGAATTAATGGAAATGAGTTTATGCATTGTCATTGACTTGTTTCCTATCGAACTTAACACGTGAGTTCACAAAGATTCGTAACAAATATGCTTCAATAATCTTTGAACAAAAATCTAAGATGTCATTCTTATTGTCATGGATACAATCCACATCCGTCTTTGAATTCACTTCAAACTCCATATTAAAGGTCCCATGATCATCTCTAATGCAAATGTTGATATCTACTCTATTAATAGCATTTGAGAACGAAGCTTCTACATTACATTTATTAATTTGTTTGATAGTGAAATATTTATTTGAATGAATGACACATATGAATAGTAATATTTTGTTTTGGAATCAAGGAAAATAATTGTTTCGACAACTATATAAAATGGTAAGCATGGGATGGAAGGAGGAAGACATATGTCTAGGGCATTCTAATTATTCTAAGAAAAATTAAAAGATAATTGTTCTTTTCAACTTTAGGGGACTAGTAATTGAAACTAAACTTTATTTGGAATGACCGGTCCCGGTCTTATATGACTACATTTGCAAATTATTTTATTCAACATTGGAGCATATATATGCAACTTTGAAATGGTTTATCGGAGGATGGATTATCTAGAGTATTATTTTCACACGAGAGGGTAAAATATCATTCCTCACCATTCAAATTCAATATATTTAAACTTGTTGTGCATTTGTAAGAATAAACAATTCAAATTTAAAATAAATTTACTAACTAAAAAAGATAATCTATTTTAAATTAGAACATTCATATCTGAAATTCTAGCACAATAGTTTTACGATGTTTTATGATATGTTTCCACATTTAAACGCACAGATAACAGATGTTCCGTCTAATGTTCCAACATCATGCAAACAGACAATAAAATGCGCAAAAAACAAACGACAAGAAAGTAAATAAAACATAAAGTTTGTTGATTCAGTTCAGTGACAACACACCTACTCAGGGGGCTACCAAGCCAGGAAGGAAATCCACTAGTGTAGTCCTTATTCTAAAGTTCTCAGCAAACCACGTTTACAACTTAAGACCTAGGACCTACCCATCTAGACTTCAACCTAAAAACTCCTAGATCTGAGATCCCATCTCACTATCCTACAATCAATCACAGCCCCTGCGATCATCAGATCCAAACACACAAATGGTGAAGTTACCTTCAAACACAATCTACAACCTTGCTTCGAAGCTTTGGTGTAGGACATGAGTTTACAACTCAATAAATAGTCCTTAACATGTATCAAGATGATACAAGAAAGACTCACAATAAACAAACAATACTAAACTTGCATCAACACGATACAAGAGTAGACACACAAAGAACACGACTCAAAAGCTTAAAAACTTTACTTTTTAGAATGACGGCTTGAATACTTGATTAGGTCTTGAAGTCTTCCTTTTATACTGAAGCAATATGAGCTAATAAACCTTGTTCGGCTTCATAACAAATTGCAGATCGTTCAGCTGATATACAAACACGAATCAGTAACAAAAAAGAAAAGTCCTAATGTGTAGGAACATCTTTAGGAACTTCTAAACATATCCAATTATTCCCTAAACTATTGTTACTCTTTTAGGAATAACAAAACAACTGATTCTGAACAGATATGCATGTTGCTTGGTAAATAAGATATGAGGACGTGGATTCCCCGATAAGATAAAACACGCGTACAAATAAGCATGAACCTAGGCACACTGAACCATGCCAGGATGTTAGAACATCGTATCCAACATCTTACAAAAATGCCTAAAGCATATTGGAACATAATATCCAACTACACAAACATGGATATTTGTTTTAGCAATAATGCAACCAATACAAATACCCAACAATATCTAAGCAAAAGTTTGGAATGAACAGTTAGTTCGACACTTGTTTGTAGCAAAAACAGCTCAAAATACTTTGAATACTCCCCTACATCAACAAGTTCGTATGGATACATTGGTCTGGAAGGCAGAAAAGAATGGTTGTTACTCTGTTAGAAGTGCTTACCGCATTTGCATTGAAGACATTACCAGTAATGATCATTTGCGAAAACCTGAGTATGAGAGTGGTATATGGAGATTGAAAGTACCTCCCAAAGTAAAGAACTTATTGTGGAGAATCTGTAGAGATTGTTTCCCTACGCGTGCAAAGCTAAAAAGCAGAGGCGCCAATTGTCCTTCAGCTTGTGTCAAGTGTAACGACCCCCACGAGAATATCTACCACATTTTTTTTCATTGCAAGACGACCATTGATGTATGTAATGTTGCTAATGTTTGGCATTTGATTTCTCCATCTCTGAATCACTTAGATAATGCGCCAGATATCATTTTCAATTTATTGAAGCAGCTGTCAGCAACCCAAATAAAGACTATTGTTATCATAATGTGGAGCATATGAAAAGCTAGAAACCTTAAGTTGTAGCAACATGTGTCAAATTTGAGCGTTACAATCTTGGAGGGAGCCAAGCATCTCCTATAAGGTTTGAGGAATGCTAATTGCAAGCAAAGTCCCTATAGTAAGGTACACACAACTTCCACTACAAGTCTTCACCAACATGATGACCATAGTTCAGACAACAGTGAAAGAGATATCAGATGGAGGAAACCAAAGAGTGGTAGACTAAAATGTAATATTGATACTTTTTTTTCTAACTCCAACAATAATGTAGGGATATGCACGTGCATTCGAGATTAAGCAAGAAACCATGTCCGCTCAAAAACCATGTGGTTCACTCCATTGTGCTCAGTTGACGTTGGAGAAGCCTTGAGAGTATACCATGCAATTCAGTTGATACATGAACTTCAGCTCACAAATGTTGATTTTGAGGCTGATTCAAAAAGAATAGCTGATTATTTTAATAAAGGTCGATGAGATATCACCAAATTTGGTTCCATTATGGATAATTGTATCAAATTCTGCAATTCCTATTTAACAAACTCTCATGTCGAGTTTATTAGGAGGCAAACAAATGAGGTTGCCCATGAATTAGTTAAGATAACCACATCCATTCATAACTTTTGTATCTTTGATGAGATTCCAACATGTATTACTGATTTAATATTTAATGAAGCAAATAACATATTGACTGCATGTTACTCGTATAATGTTAGTCATGATTCTCTTCATTTAAGTGGCACTATTATTTCGAGAGACATATATCTTTAAATAATAGTATCTATCTATTAAATAGGAGGAGTGATATTTATACAACTAATTTTGTACAATCTTTGTGACAACTACTTTTCTCCTCTTTTTATTGGATAAAAACAATGGAGAGAAAGAAGAAGAGAAAAAATAAAAATATATATGAGTATGAGAAAGAAAATTGTTTCAAAAATTATAAAAAAATAAATATACAAATATTATTTCTCATTAAATAGAGATGATTTTAAGCGAGAAATACAATCGATATCCACCCTGGAGTGGAAATGAAGAAAAAAAACTAAAGTGGCATTTACTTTGTTTGTTCTTTCTTAAATGGTGACAAGAAACATGCAACATTGTCTTTTCTTTTCTTTTTTGTTAGTTGCTTGAGACCAAGAGGGGTGGACCCACACAAATTCCTGCCCGTGCCCGAGTTCGTATCGCTCCACAATCTTACTACGCGTGGCAAACGAGTGGCTGGGAGAGAGCGGGCAGCAGACCGGTCAGCTAAGAAATATCTGGTGTTAGGAGAAGCTCAACTCCCAAGATATTTATCTAATCAACTCGGAGACGAGTCCACCGTGTTGACTCGCTGAGTCGTGGCCCAATGAACGTGCAGCTAGAGATATTCATAGTAGATCTAATTCTCAGCGCGTGGCCATGCTTTGTGTATAGTTTGTCGAATTCTCTGTCACCCACCCTACTTGGCTACTTGCACATTGGTGCCACTATGAATAGGATGATGCCATGCTATCATGTCATCGATTGTGGGTGATGGCCATCATGTTACCTACCTCATATCATGGCCTCCAATGTTTAATATTCCCAACTAAGGTTAGGAGTTGGATTTTGATTTGCTATGTATTATGTAAAATATGATTTCTTTTTCCTTCCTTTTTTAGGGGGAATAATGAAGGCTTAATTGCACTTTTGGACCCCTATCTTTCCAAAAGTTGCGGTTATGGACCCCTAACTAATTTAAATACAAAACAGCCCCCTATGTTTTGATTCTTTGGCAGTTTTGGACCCCCAGTCC
>Ga0099826_10003987_pt1 | contig 10226 bp, 5 predicted proteins | sample Mtrugardesep15_FD_76830 | JGI IMG/M metagenome (GOLD analysis project Ga0099826, IMG submission 76830) | Root nodule microbial communities of legume samples collected from California, USA - M. trunc garden sep15 | ecosystem: Host-associated > Plants > Roots > Nodule | place: USA: California...
CAAAATATCTCAAATTTCATTAGTCTATTCATTTCACCAATTGAAAGACACTAGTAGCACAAAATTTTGACAATTTAAGGTGCAAAGAAAAAAGACCAAAAATAAAATTTAAATTAAAAAAAGAAAGAAAACTAAGAAAAATAAAATAGAGGTGATACACTAAAACACAATAGAAACAAATCACTTCCCTATCAAACTAAGGTATGGTGTCCATAGTTCTAAATTGCAGTCCATACTCGTAATTGTAGCCGCAATATAATGATTTAAGAGGTCATCGTATCGCAACTACAATTGCAACGGTAATTGTCTGTATATTGTCTTGCCGCACTATTAAGGTTCACAACGTAACTGCAACTAAAATTTAGAATCACGAGACGGTGTCTACATTAGGGGGCTATTGAGAAGACCATGCCCCCAAGATGAAGTGAGACCATTCCAACCAGCTCTTCCTAAATGATCCATTTCAGCCATATTTGTGTCTCCATTATTGAACTGCCATGGAAAACCTAACAACACCCTATTTTCATTTTGTTCCCTAACATTACACATTTCTTGTTTCATAGTAGTAACTGTAACTGCTTGAGTAGTTGCAATGCTCATTTCATGATCATAAGGTATCATCATCTCACCATTAGCATTGCCATTATCAACCTCTCCCATGTAGTAAAGATTTTGCACATTGTTTTGAGATCCCATAAGTGCTTCAAAGAATCCATGGTTGTTGGAGGAATGGTTCATACCATGATTGTTAAGAATACCACATGAGGTGTTGGTTTGGTTTCCTAAAATGGAAAAATCATGTTCATGATCAAATCCAAGTTGACCCTTTTGGAGCCTAGCTAATGCAAGTGTGAGATCATTGGAATCATAGGACAATGAAGGGAAACAAGTGAGTGGATTTGGGTTGGTTTGAAATGGTTGATCTTGAGACCTCTTTGATGATGCTGATGATGATCTTTTGTTCTTTCTACACCCCCCACCAACAGGAACATTCCTTAGTGTACCACCTTTAGTCCAATATCTCCTACAAGACTTGCAGAAATATCTTGGTTGAGAAAGACTGTAATTGTTGTAGTAACAAAATTTGGTGTTGTTTGAGTCACATCTTGGACATTTTAGAGCTTCTGGTTGAGGTGGTTTTGGCTTTTTGTCATGTTCTGCTTTTGAACATGTTAACATGCTCTCCAAGGACTGGTTAGACATTTGCTGCAACAACACAACACAACAAATTTAGTGGAACACAAAACCAAAGAGTACAAATTTTTGTGATCTATACATAGTACATACATATGTGTACACAAGTAAAAAACAAAGAGTTTAATTGATTTTTGAAATCATTGCGAATTTGACAAAATTGTGTGTCGTCGTAATATTATCGAAACTCCACAATATAACTTTTACTCAAAGTACCATTAGCATTTTGCGATTCTGACAAATTCACCATTAATTTAAACATAATGTTAGGGAACTAAAACAAAACTAAATAAATGACTCATTCCAACATGTACACCAATTAATAAATTTTCAACATTTCTTTTTAACTTATTGGATCTAGAGGGGCCTCACAAAGATGAAGATGCTAAATTTTTTTTCCCTGACTTTATTCCATCAAATATTAATTCTAGGCCCCAGCTATATACATATGGTTGATGGGAAACACCATGAGTAGCATAGTATATGCTATATAGTACATAATGAAATTGGAGAGGGACATAACTTTACTAATTTTATTTCATCCAAGTGTATTGTTAAAAAAAGAAAAAAAAATTAAGGAAAATAATAGGTTCTTTGCTCACTCTTCAAAAGTAGTACCCAAAAAAATCATGAAGAACAAAGATGGAGGGCAAAAATCAAAGAACTCACGTTAAATATTACATGACTACATTCATGATAATTTAATTATATATGATATGATATGAAATAAATATTTCACCTGTTGTTGTCCACTAGAAGAATCCATCCCCATACAAACACTTCTTAATCAACTTAGTTTGAAGCTAGAGATATAAAAAAGTGGTATGGTTTTTGTGCTTATATGATGAATAAGGAAATGAAAGAAAGGAAAGTTTGAGGAGAGAAAAGAAAAGGATAGAGATGGTTAATTAAGAAGTGATGATGCAAAGTGAAGTGAGGTGAGTAATAAAAATCTAAGGTGTATGCTAGTTATATATAAAGCAATCCCGAGAGAGAGAGAGAGAGTAATGACTAATGATGAATTTTGTCGTACAAAATGATGGATGAGGTGTTAGCTTGCACGCAGAGAGAAGAGAAATATAAAAGAAAAGAAAATTCGAGTCACTTCTAAATTCTGTACTGCAACGGTTTCTTTCATATTGGAGCAAAAAATGTAAAAAAATAATAAGAAGAAAAACAAAAACAAAAACAAAAACAAAAAGAAGAAACATAAAACTGTGTCCCTGAGACATTGTGGGGCCCTCGTTCGCGTGGATGCAACTATTTTGTGGACCCCACTTCTCGTTTTTCTTGTTGTGTGTCATAGGGGTCCCCAAGCATCCACCATTTCTTTCCCTCCATCTTCACGCAAATTTCTTCCTTAGCCCCCAAACACAAAACCTCGTCCACTCTTGTTCACATCTTGTTACTTTTTTTTGTTTTTTTAATAATAAATGTTTATTTAGTGAGTAAGATTTTTGTGACTCACTTATGCTAGAATAGTATTGAAGGAAAGCTCATGTAGCATCTACTAGTAGGGACAACATAATCTTATTTTCTGATTATCAATTTCTAGGATTTACAACACTCACCATACATACATTGTGTATCAACCACTTCTTTTTAGAGGATGCGCATCAACTAATTGTGTTTTGAGATGCTAATTTGTATATGCAAATAAATAAGGATCTCCAAGTAATTGCGATATTAAGGTCTTGTGGGACGGAAGAGAATGTCTCCTAAAGGGAAGTTTAAGGATGAAGATCATACCTCCGCTTCACAAGGACCCCGTCCCAAGTAGTTAAACAAAATACTTATATACTTGCATGTACAAATGCATACACAAATATGTTTATAGATTTATTTTGTGTTTCATGTTTATTAATGTCACAAGATCCTTCAAAATAATTTCTTAATATTTTTATTCATTTTATTGTTAAATTGTTGTTTTTTTACTCTCAATTTGCTTAAAAATAATATAAATGTGCACATGTATTTTTTTTATTTTTATTTTGATGAATTCCCCACGGGACCATGGAGATCTACAAAGACGGGGACATAACAAAAGCTTCTAGAGGCAAGGAACGAGAACGGGGATTGGAAGCATTTTGGGTGGCCATGTTTACGTCCCCTTGAGCCAGAATTTTGAGGTGATAACACTGTGTTTAAGACTAGGGTAGGATGATCCTTTATTACCGATCATAAACTTTGATCATTATGCCTTCATCTTTTCGATCATCTAGGTAGATGGAACACATACTTTATTTGGTAAAAAATGTCGTTCTTGTCAAGCTCAATCCATTGTGTTTTATGCTTGTTGAGCTACATAATATTTTTTCTAATCGAAACATGAATTTTCTCGACACATAAAATTTCTTTAATTTGACCTAACGACCTAGATCAGATTACACAAGTTGACATCATTAATCATTACGCTATTTATGCATTCTCATCAAGTTAATAAAATGTAAACTCGTGTTTTTGCAAAGTATGAGTCAAATTCTTATCAATAAAAACAACATGATAGTTATTTGGTTTTTCATTGTTTCCATCTACCACATTTAAAATAAACTTAAAGAACCTTGGGTACCTCTTTTTCTAATTTAAAAACAACAAACAATTGAGATTTAATAAGCATCACTATTTGTTATTAAATTGAATTTTTTGGGAACGAATAAAAACAGAGATTTGGTCCAAAGAAGGACGGTGTAGAATGTGGATGTTTTTGGATTTGTGCTATGATGAAGGTGGGACCAAAAGTGAAGAGAAGGGGGAGCAATGAGATATTATTAATTGAAATTGATGGAAGGGAAGGGATTATGGTCGTTTGTTGAATGTTCGGTTTGATGTTGACTAGTAATGATGTTAAGGACAGGCAAGGGGACACTATTGACAATGACATAGGATCTCTCTCTCTATTTTGGTCCATTCATTCTTCCCTACACACTCTCTGTTCTTCCATTTCTTTCCTTCAATCTTTGTTCTTATTTTCTTGTTTTACATATATGGAACGGAATGGAACAACACATTGCGCCTGCCTCATATATTCGCTGCCTCATTCATACTCATGTCATGTGTACGATTCTTTACTTCAACCACCAATTTTATTTTCAAACTTATAGTGCATTGCACCAAACCAAATAATGTTTAGATAAGATAATATGATTTTTGTCTAACTTAATAAACGTTTTGGATTTGAATTTGAACCTGAACATACAACAATATTAATACTTTTAAAGAGAATTAGTCGATTATTTAGGTCTCATACGGCTTGAAGAAATAATCTTCATACACGTGTGTAAAAGATATCTTATTTAAACAAAAAGCAATGAGAGTGCATTATAAATAAATTTAATATATATTTAGATTCATCGTGAGTTTTATGAAGTTATCGTGTGCTCCTATAATTTTAATAAAATCACACTTCATAGTTTTAATAAAATTGTTGTCGTCGGTGTCATTTCAAACATGTACTTAATTAGTTTGTATAATAAATTGTACTATTTGAACTTAAAAAATCTTCAATCATATAATCTTTTTAAATTAGTCAATTTAGTGTTTCAAATAATCTAATCTATGTTAGTATAGATACTAATTTAGTTTTGAGAGAGTTGATAAAACGACTCTTTCTCTTGAAAAGGGAAATTTTAATTTGAATTCTTAAGTCGTTTATTTAGGAATCAATTCAACTCTATGAAAAAGATGTCATTGAGTCAAATAAAGATGTTATGTTGCCGACTTGAGTATTAATTTTATAGCAGACTTTGAGTGTCTAAGTTGCAGAGATACTTAAGAATGTCTATAGAGTTTCAAAGAATGTAAGTATGGCCGTTAGTTAAAAAAATCAAAATCATAAATTACTAAGTTTCATTAGTTTCAACTCAAAATTGAAATTGATAGTTATAATTTGAAAGACAAAATTGAAGATTCGGTGGTTAACTATGCAGGACACCTCACCAATCACTCAACTCACTAACGATCAATATTCATCGGTCAATTTATGCTTTGCTTGTTTTGGGTCTTCAAAATTTGGTGTTGGTGGTCCCTAATACTGCTCATGATCAATAATAATATGTACACACTGTATGACTTGTCTTACTCAACTCCCACTTAGATCAAACTCTTAGCCATTGTTTTCCATGTCACTCTATACACATAATTTCCCATTATAGTCACTTCACTACAAAAACTAATTGCTTTCATAACAAAAATTAGTATGTGGCATATAACACGCATAACAACCAAAAAATGAAGGACAAAAAAACAAGCACTCAATCATGCTATGATGTTTCCAACTCGAGTATTAGTTCAAATACATTTGTATTTGGATTCGTTAACAGACTTTCATTAATTTATAGTTAGACAGACTATCATTATATTGAGTTAAGAGAAACTATATAATGAGAATTTAACATCATATTTTTACTCAAAATCTTAATATATTATTATTAGAAATCGTCTCACTTGTATGTCGTTTAATATTTTCATTTTTATTCAATGTGAAACTTGAAACTCATATTTGACGAAACAACTTCTCACTCAAGTATGAGTCCATCTATCCATCTGATATATTTTTCTCTTAATTTGAAGTGTTTTCATCCACATACACTTGCAACGTTGTTGACACTCACAACATCAATAAAACATGTCGCTTGACTGTCATTGTCAGAAAGACTTTCGTCACAGCGGGTCGGTCCACTTTAAGCAAACCAGCTAGTCTTATACCACTATTGCATGGAAGCCTTAGTGATCATCACATTGGATTGGACCAATTAGCAACCCCACAAGGAAATTTTGACACCACATTTTTACACTAACACAAAATCTTAAGACATTTGGATAATAAATCCTCTAATTATATGTTCCTCAACATCCATTTTTTAATTCAATGTGAGACTTTTTTAACTCGCATTTGGCAGACAACAATCTCTTCCTCAAATGTGAGTTCATTTACTTGGGTACACTCTTTTTAAATAATCAACGGCTCTAATTCTATTGTTGGATCACGAGGAGAGTCTAAGAGATCATAAGCTAAAATCATCCATATAAAGAGAATTGACACAACCTCCATATTCTACAATCATCCATGAATTTTTTCATTTATATATTGTTCAACGTTTACTTTTTAACGAGACGTCTAAATCACACTCTACATACGATAGCATACACTCGTGCAATAATGCATATAACAGTCGCAAAAAAATGTATATCACTTCATATTATCAGTTCCTTTCTTCTCAAAAAAAAAATTGCGAAACAATATAAATCCAAATACAGGAGTATATGAAATGAAATAGGAAATGATTGTAGGATAGTTACCATAATTTGACAATGCAGAACCGAATGATTAATTTCATCTTCTTGTTTATTTTAATAAATTTGTAGCTTAATCAAATGCATTTCATAACACATGGCACTTTGTCGTTTAGCTTGTTTAAAAAAAGTAGTACCACTCTTATTTTCCACAACCGATCTGTAAATATGATTAGCTAGAGAAAAGTTAACAAGCCATCATTGCATTTCAATTTTTTATTTAATCCCAAGTTTGAATGAATCATTACTCACATTATCAATTTATCAATTTACAATAAGATAAGATAAACATACAAACCACCAAAACTGATTGCTAACCTAACAAATCACGGCTACTAATTATGTCCAAATCCCGGAAAATTAAATATACACTGAATTTGATTGGTGATCAAAAATTCAATTAAACAAGGGAATTTAATTTTCAAAGTATTCTTTCACTACCCTAAAATAAAAGCAAACAACTAGCTGAATGTATATGTTAATACAAGTAACTTTTAAATAAGGGAATTTAGTGTATGTTTGATTCTGCGTCTTAAAACCACGTTAACCTCAAAAACCATACCCTAATGTTATTTTGATGTAGAAGCGAGGATTTCTCACTTCATGTAGACGCATTGACATGGTTCTAAACATAGCAAGAATCATTTCTGCATTTTGAAAAGCACTGAGGTGATGAAGTTGATGGAATTGAAGACTATAATGACACCAATTATAAAATAAAATGGTGATTATGAATTCACACCGATTAGATTCAAAGCTTTTTTTCATCTATTCCTACATATGATTCAAACACTTATTCATTCTTAAAATGGGCTATATATTGTGTATCAATTTGGCATTGCTTGGCATATACTTTAAACGGCAAGTGGCAAATACAATGATACTTATCAATAATTCATGTATACGTACTCTTGTCAATAAAAAATCATGTATACGTGCTGTCACTATCTTTTGAAGTACTCATGAAAAAAACAATTAAAAACAATGATTGATCCCACTTTGACGATCCTTTGGATCCCATGGAAATTGGGTGCACCCTATGTAACCTTTTAAACTAGTATAGGCACTAGGTAGTATTAAAGCAACCATAGATTTAAAGCCAAAAAATTAGTAAAATCATAGTAGAATGTAACAATGTGTTATCATATGCTGATTGAAATAGTAAACGTGTGTGTGAGAATGGATGGTGGTGTGGATATTGAAGTTGATCAAATATTGGGGATGCAAAAATATGTGGTGGGCCATGGATTGTTTGTGGGGTAATGAGGCATGAACATCATAGGGATCAGTCATGTTTGTTGACTAGTCAAATTTATAGGATCAGTCAAAGGAAACACTGAGAGGGAATAAAAGTTAAAGAGGGATGGGGAACTGTGCCAAACATGGCTAAGCACCTATTGTTGTTTGTATTGTAGTGCTCTATAGTTTTTTAGAAGCGTTAATGAGATAACTTGTAGGACAATCAAAAATAGAGAAATGTAAATTTCGAGACAAAAATTAAAGTAATAAAAAAAAATGAGAACTTAAAAAATTATCATATGCTCTCTCTGGTCACTATTATAAGCAAATTTTTACTTTTTAGATTCATTCATAAATGATGTATGTAGTCTATATTGTAGACCACATACATCATTTATTGAATGAACCTAAAAAGTCAAAATTTGTTTATAATAGTGACCGGAGGGAGTAATGATTCAAATATAATTTTTCTAGTTCTTTTAGTATGTCTTTTACCGTGATTCTGTTATGTAATATTAAACATAAATGAATTTATTGTTTATTATAAAAAATACATATCGAGTATATAGGATGTGTTCTCATCAATTGAGTTTATTTGATAATGAAATTGAAAATTGAAATTTTGATCAAGTTTTTATAAAAATGTTGAATTTATAAAATATATTTTTTTCCGTAAAAAATTAAAATAAAATTTAATTTTTTTATTAAACTACTTTCACTAATAAAGTATTTAGGAGTACTAAGATACAATGAATTCGAAAATTAATAAAAAAATATATGATTAATATATATTGATATTTTAAAATGATAAATAATGTATAAAATAAATATTTGACAGATAAAAAAAATTACAATAACAATTGAAAAAGTGAAGATTTAAGCTTTGTCACGATGTCTGACCTTAACAATTTCCACGTTTATATCAATTGAGTTAGAATTTCAACATTTATATCAATAGGTAGGGTTTGGAGACAATAATAATAATACATAAAAATAATGTAAACGTGAGAAAAACGAAGTATTAGCACTCCTATGAAGAAAAGAATCTAGTGTTCCCACTTCTCACTTCTTTCAATTCCACGCAGAATCTTTGTCTCTATGGTTGAGGTTGATATGTCATCTGATTTTGTGTGCTGGTTCAAATTTAATATTCATAAATCATACGAAAACAAAATAAAATTATGGTTGTATTTTTATAAAAAAAATATTGTGAAAGTAGACAAAAACAAAAAACAATCAACTTGCAAAAGTAGACAAACATAAAAAACAATCATGTAATCACAAGGCACAATGCATTCTTGTTTTGGAACTACTTGAAAATTACAGACCAATTTGATTTTTTTTATCATATAAAATCATCAATTTGTATCGTGGACAGTTTTAACACATGATCCAAGCATGTTTTGTTGCTAATCACAACATTGAGGTTCTGTTAATTAGGTGAATAACAGAATACTATTTGTTGATGGTGTAATTTAATGAACTTCTAATGTTTCACAATAGCATCAATTTAGAAACTTTTTTTTTTAAGGGAATCAATTTAGAAACATATTGTACACACCTAGCAGTCAATTGAATAGTCTTAGGTACTTTAGAAGGACACAGAATTGATGTGTGAAAAAAATGATGAGTTAGATATGTTTCCAAGTGCTTTTTCTAGAGAGGGAAGATATTTGAAGTTTTCTAATTGAGTTAGTATGTACCTTACAAAGACCGTGCATATTGATATTATCATTATTTATTTATTGCATAATGAAATAAATTGAATTAGATAATAAATAACTAAGAATAACAAATAAACAGTTCTATATCCAAAATAACGAAATTTACTGGTTAATTTGGTTGCGTAAAAAGCATTAAAACAACAACTAATAAGGAGGGTTTGACATCATAATACTTTTGATAGATGCACATCGGATTGTTATTCAGACTGAGCAACTTCACAATGATATTCATTTAGACTTAATCTGAAACAAAGTTTTGTCTCTGAAAGTTTTGACATCTTAGAGTGTTGTATGTAGGAACATTAGTATATTCGGGAGGTTGTGGAAAGGAGGAATCTATTAATCACTTTTTTTTCGGTTGTGATTTCTTCGCTGGTATTTGGCATTGTCTTTTTTTATGGTTGGGAATTTCAACGGTTCATCCCTCTTATATTGAAGAGCATGGTTTGCAATTTGGCAGTTTCCATGAGTTCATAAAAGATATCAAGTTTTGTCTTAAAGTGATCTAGTTGGTTGGTATTTAGTGTATTTAGAAGGAGTGTAATGCTTGTATTTTCAACAACAAAGAATTATCTACAGACCAATTACTAGATCGTATTAAGTTTTTTTTTCTTGGTGCTGGTCGAAGTCACACATTCCTAACTTTTTTTACGACTTTAATTTATGATGGTCTAATCCTCTGATTTGTATGGCTTATACTCCCTTGTAATGTTTTACTTTTGTTTTTAGCATATTTGTAATGTATACTCTCTATGCTTCGAATGAAGTTTTTCAATC
>Ga0099826_10003989_pt1 | contig 10225 bp, 5 predicted proteins | sample Mtrugardesep15_FD_76830 | JGI IMG/M metagenome (GOLD analysis project Ga0099826, IMG submission 76830) | Root nodule microbial communities of legume samples collected from California, USA - M. trunc garden sep15 | ecosystem: Host-associated > Plants > Roots > Nodule | place: USA: California...
TAAAGATCTATTAACCCTTAAATTTAATCAAAATGCATCCATAAAATCGTCAATAACTATTTATACTATCCTCCTTAAAAAAAGAAAAAGAAACTATTTATAATATACAAATATGGTCCATGAACTTGACACTTTTGACCGTAAAATGGATTGAGGTTTCAACAAGTTCTATATTTATTTATTTTAATGGTTGAATTTGTAGTTATTAAACTATTTGATAAAAAATTGTAAAAATTTCAACAAAAAAAAGTTGTGAGAAAAACTATTTATACAATTTTTTTTATTAACTAGTTTAGCGGTTAAAAATTCATCTTAAAAGTGAAAAAGGAGAGAATCCGAGATTCCAACATCAATCTCTTTGTATATTATACAATCTCTTTATTAATTGAACTATATTATACATATATTATTAAAAAAAAAAATTCTGAGATGAAAAACACATTTAACTAGAAGAAATACTTGTTTGGAAGAAATGCGTAGAGATTGACATGCGATTGTGTGATGCGAATACGACCATAATCTTATCTCACAATAAAAAAATTAAGAAACAGAATTCCCCTAATTGAGCCACCAACTATTTTATTGAATAGCGTCCTCACTCACTCTCTTTCCATGTATAGAAGAAGAATCATAACATAGCTCCCCAAATTTGACCCCTCTTCTTCACCTAACCTCGCTCTAAAAATTAAAATTAAAATTAAAATCTAATCATTTGATTCATAATCACTATTACTTTACTTCTCCTCCAAATTCATTAAACTCATTTTCCAGTAACAGACAGATCCAATCGAAATGGCTCTATCGCGATTCTCATCTTCCCAATTCGGATCCACCCTTCTCAAACCCTACTTCCTATCCTCCTCCATACGACACCGTTCCATTTCTTCCTCTTCCACCGAAACCCTGACCGTCGAAACCTCCATCCCTTTCACTTCCCACAACTGCGAACCACCTTCCACCACCGTCCAAACCACCGCCTCCGAACTCATGTCCTTCTTCAACGACATGGTTCTCATGCGCCGTATGGAGATCGCTGCTGACTCTCTCTACAAAGCCAAACTCATCCGCGGTTTCTGCCATCTCTACGACGGTCAGGAAGCCGTTGCTGTTGGAATGGAAGCTGCCATTAATCGAAAAGACTGTGTTATCACCGCTTATCGTGATCACTGTACTTTTCTCTGCAGAGGTGGAACCCTAGTTGAGGTTTTTTCTGAATTGATGGGAAGAAAAGATGGGTGTTCCAAGGGGAAAGGTGGTTCCATGCATTTTTATAGGAAGGAAGGTGGGTTTTATGGTGGACATGGGATTGTTGGAGCTCAGATTCCTCTTGGAGTTGGGTTGGCTTTTGGTCAGAAGTATAATAAGGATCCCAATGTTACTTTTGCTTTGTATGGTGATGGTGCTGCTAATCAGGGTCAGTTGTTTGAAGCTCTTAATATTGCTGCTCTTTGGGATCTTCCTGCTATTTTGGTTTGTGAGAATAATCATTGTAAGTCATTCTCTTTTCATCATTACTTTATTTGTTTTTCATTTTTTATTTTATTTTATTTTGATTTTGATTTGTGTAACAGATGGAATGGGGACTGCTGAGTGGAGATCTGCCAAAAGTCCTGCGTATTACAAGCGTGGGGATTATGCTCCTGGATTGAAGGTTAGAGCAATTGATTAATCATTGACAAGTTTTGGATATTGGTGTGGTTTTGGTACTTGTATAACTTTTGGAATGACATTTTTAATGGTTTGTTATGTTATTGCATAGTTATTGTTATCTTCTAGGAAGGAATTACTAGTTACTTTTTGAAATGGTTGATTTTTATGTTGGATTTGGAATGCAATGCAACTGCTCTTTCCTAATTCAAAGTATAGATGTGGCTTGAGGACAGTCAATGACCTATGTTAAGAGTCCTACATTGAGTAAATAAAACTGCTAAATGTTGTACTTAAGCCATGAGACTCTCCCACTTAACAGACTAGGCTTTCTCTGAACGAAAGCACCAATTGTTAGGGACTGAAGTTCATGAGGAGAGGTCAACCCAAAAACTAGCCCGTTGAGAACTTTTATCTATTATACTCATAACAACCTAGGTGATTTAGGTAGGCACCCCATACAGTAATGTTAACTTGGCGTTGTATGGGAAGTATTGGGTGTTCTAATTACAACTGATTTTGGGTTGTATGGGAAGTATTGGGTGTACTAATTACAATTGATTTTGGGGTTGAATGGGAAGTATTGGGTGTACTAATTACAATTAATTTTAGGGTTGTATTGTATGGGAAGTATTGGGTGTTCTAATTAGAATTAATTTTTGTATTACAATATTTTTTACCCTCTATTCATGCATTGTTTTCTTCAAACTAAATAAATATAATGATTTAATATTATGTATTATGTGCATGTTACAAATTTGTTCATTGTATGTTTATATTGCTCAGTTTAGCTAGTCTTGAATGTAAATTCATATTGAGATTTTGAGGAATGAACTTGGCATGCGTGTGCGTGGTGATTTTCTTGTTCTTGTGTTGGTTCTTTTTGGATTGTAATGGTTTGACTCCTTTCTTGTGAAGTGTCCATTTTTCTTACCTAAATACGTGGAATTGTGCATGCTATATACATATGTGATTTAGTTGGATGTATAGGTCTTTACTATAGAGCTGAGATATTGTATGCGTATGCTTGTGGCCTGTTGTGTATGCGTAAGCATGTCTGGCTCTCCACATATGCACGGGCTAAGCATATACATATTGTATTTTCTTGAACAACTCTTTTGAAATTTTATGAATAAATGTATTTACTTTGTACAGGTAGATGGTATGGATGTTCTTGCTGTAAAGCAAGCTTGCAAATTTGCAAAGGAACATGCTTTGAAGAATGGTCCCCTGGTGAGTAAACTTACAAGCATTTATTTGTACGAATACTTATTTCTAAAGCTATTGTTACACGATGTTCCGGATTGATTGTTCATCTACTAATGCTTGACAGAGCGATTTAGATTAGGAGTTATCATCCATGATTATTTCATTGGTCAGTATATTAGTTTTAGGGCTAAAAGAATGCTCTAGATATTCATCATCAGATATTTGATCTAAATCATTTGATATGGCGGAATCAATGAGGAAAATTTTATTAGTCATCAAACTAGATATAAGTCCATTTAGTTTTGTAGATATTAACATGATACACTTTATAAATGTTGGGGATTCTACACAGGTTATGTAGTTTTCTCATGTGGGCCATGTAGATTATTTAATCTTCTGTAGTACCTGTCTCGTTTTCACCGTAAACTGGGCTGATTCTGTTGCAGACTGATTTTGATTTGTGTCTTTTTTGTGTTGTACTTTAAGAATTAATTGTTGTTTGTGTTAATTCTTGCGGTGTTGGGGAGGGTTGGTGAGTGTTTGATTCAACATGGGAAGGTCACTCAATGGTGAGTGTAGTTCTTTGAACTAAGGATTAATCAATTGCATATAAGATGGGAATACTCTGTGTTTTTTGGATACATACAAGCATGTATGACTCTTCCAATTGACCGAGTGATGATGTGCGAACTACTCATTCAATCTGGTCTTGCCCTAGGTAGCTGATTGTATATAACTTGCGTGATCCATAAGACCTGTCCTAAGCTAAGAAGCAGGAGATGAATACAAGAAACTCAATGACAGATAGAAAAACGTTGGTTACTTAAAATAAATCATGTGCATCTTCACCGGACATGTACATCTTAAGCGTATAACAAGGCAGTCCTTGAAGTGGTATTAGAGTCTCCTTGACCAACTTGTTAGGAGTTTGATCCTCGCAACCCCAGTTCTTCTAGATATGAAGTGTAATTTGGGAACAAGGCATGCACATTGTGAATATTGAAGCCTTAATTTCTCTTCTGTGAGGGAGTGTCTTTATAATATAAAACCAACCGTAAGTCCTTATGTTGCTGTGTTTACTAAAATCACCATTTAGATTGTGGGATTGAGATAGAAACTGGTACCAACATCCAAACTAATAGTATAATTACAATGGGCTCCTAAGAAATTTGAGAGCCTTGGGTCTCTCCCTTCCAAGAATTTGAGAGCTTGGTCTCCTTCCCAAATAACTACTTTATAATCTCCAGGATAACCCACAGTAGACTGGAGTTTCCCTTTTATTCTTTTTTTTTTTCCCCAAAAAGGTAGCTAGCAAATCACTAGACTACTGAAAAAATATATATAAAAGGAAGAGAAAAATACAAAGAAGAGGAGGGGGGCCAAACCAAACCTCCTTAATGAGTAACGAACCTAAAGTTAGGCATCCCTAACTTGTTCTGAGATACCAAAGCGCTAATGCTACTAGGGAGCTGCATCCAGATGTAAGGAACATTACAAGTTAAACCTATGTTTGCCAAGTGATCAGCACATTGGTTACCTTCCCGAAAAATATGTGATACAATGAAATTCATGTTGCTAACATTGTTCAAGCAGTTATTCCATCTATTCCTTAACCTCCAAGGGATTAAGGCTTTGTTCTTGAAAGCATTAACCACTAGCATTGAATCAAGTTCTAGCCAAAGATTGAGCCAATTGAATTGTTTTGCTAATTCAATCGCTCTCAACGCACCTGATAACTCTGCATAATAAGCATCTTCTCGACCAGTATTCTCAGCAAAACAAAGAAGAAAATCTGAATTATGGTTTCGAAATATACCACCACAGCCGGAGGATAGAGAGGTTGAGGACCCATCAGAATTGCACTTTATCCAATTTAGAATAGGAGGATGCCATAAAACCTCTATGATTTGAGGGGCCCAGAGAGGTTGGTGCTGGAAATAAGATTAGCTATGGAGATTCTCCAATGAATGGTTTTGTTGTTGAATCTTTTTTGGTTCCTTGCAAACCAGATTACATTGAAGATATTAATCATTGCAGCAGTAATAACTAACTTACCTTGGGGGCTAGAGCATTTGTTAATGGTGGACCACATTTCTTCTTTAGATTGAAACTGAAGAGAACAGTTTAAACAAGTGGCAAACCATCTCCAAATATTAACTGCATACTGACATAGAAAAAATAGATGAAAAATGGATTCTTCTTGAGCCAAGCATAGGGAACAAACTGAAGACATCCTCGGGAGGCTAAGACTTCATCAGTAGGTAATTTGGAGGGGGGAATATCCTTTGACCAAATGAGCCTTGCCCACTTAATCTTGGGAAAGTGATGTTTTTTGAAAGCATATGCATCTTTCTGAGTTAGGTCACCTTTAGAGGAGTGATTCCAAACCAGCGTATCTCTTTGATCATTAGAAGGAAGGGTAATCCGTGAAACCAACGATCTCAGATTAGGGAAGTTTTGATTCAATTCTTCTGGAATGTTCCAATTGTAGTGAAGTTTCCCTTTTATTCACACACAATACATAACTAACTTAATAACTACTTGGCAAAATTACAATTTTAGTCCCTTAACTTTATTTCAGGTAACAGTTAGGTCCTTTATCTTTTTTTCATTTCAGTTTTGTCCTTTTGGTCCATTTTCATATGGATTTTCAAGCATCAAATTTAATATTCTTATGCAAACATAGAAGAAGACCATAGATTTGAAGATTGGAAGCCCATAAAAAATAAAACCATGAATTTGAAGCTTGAAAATTCATATGTAAATGGACCAAAAGGACAAAATTGAAATGAAAAAAAGACAGGATCAAACTGTTACCTAAAATTAAGTTAAAGGACTAAAGGTGTAATTTTGCCTAACTACTTATTACATAATAACTTATCAATAACTATCATAACTGCTATTATAAAATATAACATTTATTTAATAATAAATAGTTTAACAAATTGCAAGATCCTACGTGTTTTGGTGTCACCACCACAATCTTGATACACGATATGATTAGATTATGTTGGATTACCAATCTTATTCATGAAATCAGTGTGGTGGTCTCGCTGTACCTGATGAAAGAACAACATTTTTTTTATAAGCCTGAGGATCTAATCATCTCTTGTCCTTACCCTGGCTGAACAACCATTCTTGCTACTGCTCTGTTCTTCTTGCTCTTGTTTCTCCATCACCCCAGTGTGATATGCTGGTTCTTATGGCCCAATGACTTAATTGTTCAAGGCTGTGTGGCTCTGTTGTGGGTGCTTGTCTGGGTGGTCTTTGATGGCGAAGAAGGTGCTTCAATCTTCTCTGGGTGCTCTGGTTTGGCATTTAATCTACACCTGCCTGCTTCTCTGTTTGCTGTTTCGATTGGGGTTTTCGTTCTAGTGCTGGTAGCATCTCTGGAGTTGCTGATGCCGTCTGTTCTTATTTATGTTTGTTATATGTATATACATCGTTAATACATTTTTGTTTCTGAAGTAGGATCTTACAATCAGCGTTACCAGCACACAGTCTGTGTGTCTTACACCCCCTTTCCAATCCTAGGTAGATTCTCATTTTTTACTATTTTGCATGCGACAATTTAAGCCTGTAAGAGAGTTGGTCCTTGACATGGCCCATCGGGATTTTACATGTGTTGTGATATATTGCACTGTCTCCAATCATATGATTTAGTATTAGTAGTTTGCACTCTTCAAGAAGGTGCTTTGTTTGAGCATACATTGCCTGTTGGCATTCTGTCTGATGCAGATAGACGATACCTACCATGTCAATGATATTTTATTTAGTCAGAGTCAGATAGGAACTGACTTTTATTCCTGTTTAACCTGTAGTATAGCTACACATATATTTTTTTTCATCTCCCCCCCCACCTTCCTCTCTCTCTCTCTCTCTAAGTGAGAGCAATAATTATTGTGAGAGATGAGAGGAGTAAACAGTAACCCTTGGATTTAATTCAACGATTCTAATTGAGTTTAACTTTCAAAACTGCACCACCTTACTTCATTGTTTTTTTTAATACTTTTTTTAAGGATACTAATGCAAACAATTGCGAAGAATGCACAGAACCCTAAATTAATAAATTGGGATCTTAGGATCGTGCTTGGTTCCGACATGGACAATCATCGATCAACTAAAAGATCTTGCTGATCTTTAATTCAATGGTCTGTGGTTTTACTCATCTCATGGTCAAGTCTTGAATTATAGGACACTTCTCCATTGAAAGAACTTCACAGTATTTGAAGAGTTTTATATCAATTTTAATTGAAAGGCTGTCGACTGTCGTAGTCAGTTGTTGAAGGATGTTTTACAGGATTGTGTATCAATTTGTTTTAGGAGCAGTGAATCAATTTCTGTTTTTTATTTTTTTTACTATAAATAATCAATTCAATAAATTTCTGGTTTGTCTCAAACTTTGATTGCATTTCATTTCCTATAGATTTTTTTTGCATATTAACAGTTAGAGTGAAGATGATGCAGGGGAAAAGGACAAAGGCAGACACATGTGTTGACAAAAAAAAGTTAGGGTGCAGTTTTGAAGTTATATTCAATAATAGTTGATTTAAATCCAAGGGCTATTATTTACCCCTCCCTTCTCTCACAATAATTAGTGCTCTCACTTGACGTGCTCCCTATATATATAAATGATAAGGGTTAGGTCATTGGCTCATTCATGTGACCAATTCCACATAGTGGGGTATGGCTAGGTTGTTGGTATTTGTGGCTTATAATTAGTTATTCTCTCCTTTATCATTTGATTTATAGTTTGCATAGATAGTTTAGTTGATTCTTAGTTTCCTTACTTTGGGAGATTGTCTCTTGTATATAAATATGTGCATCCTCATTCTATAATAACAATATTTTTCATAACATTTAACTATGTTATAGAAATGGCTAAATTTTAAAACTTTCTAAAATTTGATTGATTTTGATTAAATTATCAAAGGTTAATATTTGCTAGATTATGATTGGTCTCTCATTCTCTCTCATGACTATAATGTCCAGATTCTTGAAATGGACACTTACAGATACCATGGCCACTCCATGTCTGATCCGGGCAGCACATACCGCACACGTGATGAGATTAGCGGTGTTAGACAGGTATAGCACTATCACCGGTATACAATGTCCTTGTTTAATTAAATTGAGGAATTAACTGTTCTCTTTTTTATTGACTATTTTGATTACAGGAGCGTGATCCAATTGAGAGAGTAAGAAAGCTGGTATTGGCTCACGACATTTCTACTGAAAAGGAATTAAAGGTGATTGCGTGAAGTTTGAAATCATGCGTAACTATTGTAAAATGTGATATATCTGTCTTTATTTTGTATCAAATACTTCTATGATCATCTTTATACTGATCATCGAGTTTTTCTGGCTTTTCACTTTGAAGTTCACAAATAGAAACAGTTTCACTATTATTTAGTCTAAGTGGGTCTACACTAAGAAAAATAAGGTGCAGGGAGTGAATACGAGGGACCTTATTGAGTTGGTGGCAGAGAGAGAAAGAGAGGGGCTGGACATGTGAGTTTTCAGTTATTAGGGGGGAGTAGTGGAGAGGAAGTTCATCATTAAATACTCTAGTTAGTTATCAGCAGAGAAATCCTGTTATGAATTTTAGAACAAAGGAGCACAATAATAAGAGTTTTAGACATTGATAATAACTCGATAATAAGCTTAATACAAAAGACCAAGTACTAATCCCTATTTGTTGGAAGTACTCATTACATTCATAGGCACAACATAACAGACTGCCCATGGAAATAAGGTGTGATGAAGGTGTCAAGTGTGAAATATTTTAAAGCAAATACTGTAAAGTAGTGTGAAAAAGGGGAAGGCTTTTAGCGTTTGAGTAAGTATTTGGGTGCTTTGGATTGGACTGGGTAGGAGGCAAACCCTCAGATATCATTTTTCATTTTCTTCTACTAACCATTGAGTTTAATGCTAAAAGTATTGTGCAATTTCTTCTTTTAGGATATTGAAAAGGAAGCCAGAAAACAAGTTGACGAAGCCATTGCCAAAGCAAAGGTATAACCATATATTAGTTGTTTATTCTTTTTATTCTTCTCATACTAACTTTGGTATCCCACATATTTTTATATGCTTTACAATCTATGTTATGTTTTATTTTCTTATTTCCAGGAAAGTCAAATGCCAGACCCATCTGATCTATTTACCAATGTATATGTTAAAGGCTTAGGGGTCGAGGTACACAAATTATTTCACCCCTACTTATTATTCTTGTGTATCTCTCATTGAAAGTACCCGATGTTTAATAAATTTGAATATATGCAAGCAAATGCATGTTAGATGATTGTCAGATGATATGTGACAGATTCAACAATCCTTTGCTTAAATTTGTGAAGAATATTACTCCAGTTATTTGATATACTGGAAAGGCTTTTTAATTTGTAGAAGAATGAATAATATTTTGTTGGATTTAGTTTTTATGTAGTGAAAGCTTTACTTAACAAAAGGACATTAACGATAAAAATGTAGTTTGGTAGATGGTGTGTTTTATTAAACTCTTATGGTTTGTGATATTTTGAATTGCAGGCATGTGGTGCTGATAGGAAAGAAGTGAAAGCTACTTTGCCATAAATGATAGTTATATCCTTTGAGCGTCTTCTTCCCTTGTTACAAACTAATCAAAATAATGAAGAATAAAAGGTTCTTCAGCAGCAGGTCATCTCTCTGCCTATTGGTGAAGCTTTGCCTAATTGTATATTAAATTGTTTCTTGAATAGCAATATGGCGGCGTATACATTCAGATTGTAATTTTGGAGGGATCCCTATTTTAGTTTATTATTGATTATACATACAACTATGTGATGCAAATTGGAAGCATCATTGTGCTCAATTTCTTTTGAATGTGTTCCACAATTGGTGGAGAAATGTTGCATTATTTTTCATGTACTCATCAGATTGTGTTTCAGTTATACCCATTCATTTTGGGTATGAAGAAATCATTTTTTTTGGAAAATTTCTTAAAATGTTGTGCCCGTTTGCAGATTTAATTATTGAGGCAGATGCCTTAAGTAACTTAAGCCGTGTTAATTTCTTGTATCTAGTTTATGCTTCCTATTTCAATTGTTTGGACATAAAGTGTAAGCAATAATATTATATGTATGCCTTTCTTTCAAAAAAAGAAGTACTATGTTTCAATCTTAGTCTGCCTTTGAAACTTTTCTTATTCATTTTAAGAATTGTCAAGACATTTGTTGCACTTGAATTAGTGTTCTCCCTTGCATGGATTAAGCATCTTTTCCTTTTATTAAAGAAGAAAATCAGAAGATGGAAGGAGCTATATCAACCACAACACAATTAGACAATAAATTTAAACCATTAGTAAAATTATTAAACGATCGAACATACATATATA
>Ga0099826_10003990_pt1 | contig 10222 bp, 3 predicted proteins | sample Mtrugardesep15_FD_76830 | JGI IMG/M metagenome (GOLD analysis project Ga0099826, IMG submission 76830) | Root nodule microbial communities of legume samples collected from California, USA - M. trunc garden sep15 | ecosystem: Host-associated > Plants > Roots > Nodule | place: USA: California...
AAAAAGGGGGCAAAACGATGGGGTGCAAAATCGCTCAAAAAAAAAGAAGGGGTGCAAAATCGCACAATTAGCAAAAAATAGGGGGGGAAAGTGCAATTAAGCCTTTTTTTTTTAACGAAACAACTGAACATTAGTTGGGGGTAACTGTTCAACAACTACAATTCCATGTTTGGTTGTTTTGTATTATTTACATCTTGCTAAAATAATGACTCCATGGTTCTAGAATAGTTGATTATATAAGTGCTACTCCTGTGATGGTGCATCATACATTATATCTCCTTGCTCACAGTTCTTACCATATGTTCCACCTGGTTTGTTTAGGTTCACATTGTACAAAGAGGTGCTGTCCGACCTTTGATAGAGATGCTTTCGTCTCCTGATGTACAACTTAGGGAAATGTCTGCCTTTGCATTGGGGAGATTGGCCCAGGTTATTGTTTTTTTTCTCTTTCCTTTTTTATAATTCAATTGTGTAAGTTGGGAATGTAATTCATTGTTTGATTCATGGAAACCTGTCAGCGTTTTCTTTCCTTATCTAGTGGGCTAATGCCTAAGAACACAACTCATTTTAGTAATATATAACAACATTTTACATACAAGTGCGATATAATGTTTCCATTTATAGGCCGAGTTCTTTTTAACATATAAACATCCCCTTTGCCATGATTGATATTTTTTTTTTCTTCCAATTTCAGGACACACATAACCAAGCTGGTATTGCACATAATGGTGGTTTAGTGCCACTGCTCAAGCTTCTTGACTCAAAAAATGGGTCTTTGCAACATAATGCTGCTTTTGCTCTTTATGGTCTTGCAGAGAATGAGGTATGATATAACTCAAAATCCGAATGAAGTGGACATCTTCTGTCTTACAACATCAACAACCAAGCCTTGTCCCACTAGGTGGGATCGGCTACATGGATCAAACGATTCCATAATATTATATCATAAGTCATGATATTAGCCAAACAGTTGACCTCTAAATCTTAAATGTTTTGGAGTTTTTCTTTTTTGTCCCCCCAAAGCGGGTCGGTTCGTAATTCCCGAACGACTTTTTTGTGTTTATAATCCCTTCGGGAGATATCGCCCGAACGTTGTTTTATAGGCTTAAAGTGTAAATAGGGGAACCAAATGAGCTGTAATCAAAGTTTTGGCCATAGTTTTTCTTGGATTTCCTCTGCCTTTAGCGATTGAGCTATGCTCCATCATATCTACTTTCCTTTCCACTGAATCTGAAGGACTTCTCCACACATTTCTAAACCACCTAAGTTTATCTTTTCTACAAATAGGTGCTACCCCAACTCTCAAATGTTATTATTCCCTATCCTCATGTCTAGTATTTCCACTCATCCAACATGACATCGTCATCCTTGATACGTTGGGTTTATTCCCATCTACCTTATAACAAACACTGTCAGTCTTGTAACTGTTTGATAAAATTTTCCCTTTCACATGAGCTGTATCTTTTTATCACATAAAGATGTGAGGACTTCCTTCATTTCAACCACCTTACTTGGATCCAATGATTTACATATCCACTCTTAAATTTAAATAATGGGTACTTCAAAAAAAGGTAACTTAACTATTCACTTTTTTGTTTTATTTTTCCCCACAGGATAATGTGTCGGATTTCATTAGGGTAGGTGGAGTTCAAAGACTACAGGAAGGAGAGTTTATTGTTCAAGTAAGTTTTCTCTTTAATTCCTAGTTTTAGCTTTGATTTCAGGGTTTCTGCTTTTATCCTTGGATTGCTGTATAAAAGGAAATTAAGATAGTTCATGATTGCATGTGAATAGTTATAGCATTAGGGATCAAATGGGGAAAAATAGATTTTTCTTGAACATATATTGACCTATATGGGTATGGTTTATATTGCAGGCGACCAAAGATTGTGTTGCCAAGACATTGAAAAGATTAGAGGAGAAGATTCACGGTCGTGTATGACATCATACTAATATTACTTTCTGCATTTTGTTGTAACTAGCATGTGAAATGATTAAAGTGCAACTAGCATATCAATTATCAGTTCTATTGGTTGTTGTGTTCAAACTAGTAATCCATCAATTTTCTTTTTATAGGTGTTGAACCATCTGTTATATCTTATGCGAGTTTCCGAAAGGGGTTTTCAAAGGCGAATTGCTTTGGTTCTTGCGCATCTTTGCCCTGCAGATGATCAAAGAAGAATTTTTATTGAAAACCATGGTAAATGCATCTTTGTAAAATATTTTAATGGGTTTGATTATTGTTGTTTCATGCTGTATAAATTCCTTTTTGTACTTGTTCTATTTCAAAGTTAAGCATCTGTCCATGCAGGTCTTGAGTTGCTTATCAGTCTTCTTGGCTCGTCTAGTTCCAAGCAGCAACTTGATGGTGCCGTGGCTTTATGCAAGTTGGCCAATAAAGCTTCGGCCCTGTCTCCTGTAGACGCTGCTCCTCCTTCTCCAACACCACAGGTAGGCTCAAGTCCAGTTGTATTTTCCTTAATCCTCAAAATCTTTCTGTTCAGATTTAATAAAAAAGAAAAGGTGTCTTTATGATGTCAATAGGCGTCGGCTTTCATGTATTCAAAATCTTCTGTTTTTTTCTTTTTTCATTTTGATTTCAACATAGGAAAATATTGTTTCCTTCTTTTACATCAATCATTTTTAGAAAAGATGTCAGTAGGCATCAGCCTTCATGTATTTGAAATATTCAGTTTTTTCTTTTTTTTCTTTTGATTTCAACATAGGAAAATGTTGTTTCCTTTTTTTATATCAACCCTTTTTTCACTGATATGACCTTTCAACACACATTTTGTATATAGAAATCCTAACCATTTGTTTAATATACTTTGGTATCTAAGTTTTTCTTATTCTGGTTTCACATGTCATGTATAGTAGTGAGTGGTCAATACAAGGACTTCTTAATGGATTTACATTATTGTTTGTGTTCGATATTTGTTGAATGCTGTGTTGACATTTGAAGTTTATGAGAATATGAGTGATGATGTCTAGCTAAAAATATATGGTCCTTTTAAAAATGAGCATCTGATGGTCTAACAACCAGCCTTTATTATCAATGTCTTGCTGTTTTCCATGCCTTCCAACCTGCATAAGAATTTGGGTGCCGAGCTCCCTCTTCAATCTCGCTTTGTCTAAGTAATTATGGAGTGAGGTGTTTCTAAAAGCTGGATTATCTATAATTTATAAATTATTATTATTCTTCTTACAGGTCTACTTAGGAGAGCAGTATGTAAACAATGCTACATTGTCCGATGTTACATTTTTGGTTGAAGGTGATTATCCCTTCTGTCCACATTGTTTTATTCTTAAAACTGTTTCATGGCTACCTTCTCTTAAAAATGGTACTGTATCTTCAGTTGACATGTACTGTTAACCGGTTAATCTCTGTTCTTTGTTGCAGGCAAACGTTTTTATGCTCATAGAATTTGTCTGCTTGCATCTTCAGATGCATTTCGTGCAATGTTTGATGGTGGTTATAGGGTGAGTATACACAGGGCTCCCATACCAAATTTTATTTTTCCCTTCCCTAAAGAAGTTCCCCCAAGAAATAAGGATACTGCAAGAAGCAATTATTATTTTTACTTATTACAAAATGTTTATCCGAAAGAAGAAAATCATTATTGACTTCACATGTTTTATTGAGCTACATTATTACAATAAAATGTTTTGATTTTCATGCTCTTTCAACCTACTGACAATTTTATTGCAAACTTGGCTGTTGCGTTGAATGGTGGATTTGAATTGATGTGTATAACCATCAAAATTTGTATTTTTATTTAAAGCAGAAAGTGATTGATTTATGTCACTGATGTACGAATGTGTTTCATTGCATTTGCATGACAGGAGAAGGATGCAAGGGACATAGAGATCCCAAATATTAGATGGGAAGTTTTTGAGTTGATGATGAGGTCTAATAAGTTCTGCAGTCATGTTTTGTAAAAGTTTTAATGTGAAATTTTATAATAATCTGTGAATAACATGTCTTATTGTTTATTTGAACGTCCTCCAGATTTATATATACTGGATCAGTTGATATCACTCCAGATATTGCTCAAGACCTTCTTCGAGCAGCTGATCAATATCTTTTAGACGGACTAAAGAGACTCTGTGAGTACACAATTGCACAGGTGAGCTAGGAAAATTGGTTCTATGGACAACATTTACTCTTCTCTTTCTCATGTAAATAACTCTTGCTTGATAGTTGATATATCTGTGTTTGTAAAATGGGTGCCTCATGACCCGATATTCTTGTCTCAGGATATATTACTAGAGAACGTGTCAAGTATGTATGAACTTTCAGAAGCCTTCAATGCATTATCATTGAGGCATGCATGCATTCTTTTTATCTTGGAGCACTTTGATAAGTTGAGCGCGAGGCCAGGGTATTGATCTGATTCCCTCAATTCTATTCTATGTTGGATATTTATACTGAACTAATAGCTTGGTACCTTGTGTAGTAGTGCTGTGTCTTCATGTTTGTTGTAGTTTTGATGACTCGTGTTATTGACCTTAGTAGTTTATATTGTAATGAAATGAAACGTGAAGTACCATGTACTGATTTTTTTTTCTAGTTTTTTTTGGTTGAGGAGAGAGAGAGAGAGAGAGAGAGAGAGAGAGAGAGAGAGAGAGACATATTGTGATGTTTACTCAATATATAGTTGGCATCTCACTTCCTTTTCTTTTCTAACCATAGCGACTTATTGTGTTGTGTTCTTACTTCTGCTTGTTTTAGACAAAGTTTATTCGATGTGATGCTGAACTTTATTATAGATAGATTTCGTGACTGTAGAAACCAACCTTTGGTTAGCTGAATGGTTCAGTTTCAGCAAGTTGTTTAATGCACAGTTTATTTAGATTGGTGTCGTGCTTAAATCATATGATATTTAAAATAGTCTCCTGCTTAAATCTTCAGCTTGTTGATTGTGTGTGGCACCAATTGTTTGCAGGCACTCTCTTCTGATTCAGCGTATAATACCAGAGATCCGCAATTACTTTGTTAAAGCTCTTACAAATGTCAACTCCCATAGACTGTAATGTGCAGCGATTCTCTTCTTGACCTCTAACCAATTGTGATGTACAGAATGTAGATGTTATTCCTTGTGTTGTACCAGGAAGGGGGTCTCCTTTATGGTATACAGGTCGACTAATAGAAATATGTTACACCAGAGAGTAGTGCATGTTCTCTTTTTTTTCTCTTTGATGTGGTGTAAGCCCCTTTCTGTCTCTAGCATTATTACAATCATAGATATAGTAAATATACGGCCTTCACGAACATTGTTTTTTCTTCTGCAATATTGTGATGGTTCCATTCCTTATATGGTAACAGTTTCCTCGTTGTATATATGACAATTAGATATTAGATAATTGTCTACAAAAAATTAAACTGCTGGGTAATTATGCCAGGCCGTTAAATCCTGTCGTCTGACATGGAACTGTTGTAAATTGCTGTACAAATACTCTACTTGTATGGTAAAAGGCATGCTGCTGGTGTCACTTACAATTTTTTTACAATTTCTTTATGTATGCGTGCTTGTTAAAAAATAAGTACCATTGGTCTAGGGAACATATCTTGAAATGCATTGAGAAAAGGAGACTCGAGGACTTTCTGCACCCAGTAGAGAGGAAGAATAAGAGGGGTGTAGTTGGAGGAAAAGGAGAGAGGGAGGTGAAGGCTGGCTGCAGATAGCAAGAGGGAGAGAGGGAAGTTTGTGTGTGGGACTGTGTGTGGTCGAAGAAAAGGAAGCTGATTTCAAATGAAATGGGGAAGAATATTTGTCAGTAAATGCAGAGGGTGTGTACGATGTGTAGGGTGGAAATTCCCTTCTTCTATTTAGGGTGGAGATTCCCATTTTCAATTTGGTATAAATGATCCTCTCAAAATAAAAAAAAAAGGCATAAATGATCATTTTGAAATATTTCATAAAATTGTGTCCAACAAAATCAACCTTTAGTACTAAAGTGTAACCTTGCCACCAGGCCAACTATTTTTTCTTTTTTTGAAGTAAGGAACTATGTTGCTTTGTTAAAATGTGATGTGATAAATAATATCTATTATTTTTAAACTATAAAAATAACCTTAAGAAGCAATTGATGTGTTTTTTTTTTTTAGAGAAAGAGGCTCGTGTAATGTATACCACACTTGCTTGATAGTAGATACCAACAAATTAGCGTATAGAGTCGATCAACATTGCATATAAGTGTTAAAAGCTTTTGAACCCAAACTTAGAATTAAAATGCTTCCTCCTGGACATTCGTGGAATTTTTGCAAACAAGTCAGTAGCCATCATTAAATGAGCAAGAAAGAAAGAACACGTGAGAAATTTAATACTATTTGAGATCATTCACTCTTATGTTTTTATTGACAACTATTATACTCCCTTCTATTCCTATAATAAGAAAAAAAATCTACTTATTGAATAATAATGTGCATTTTTTCTTATAATAAGATCGGAGAAAGTTCTTTTAAAAAAAAGATCGGAGGAAGTAATTAACTAACGATAAATTATTCATGGTGTAGTAAATCATTGCTAAGAGTTTAATTTTGTACTCCGAAAATCATTCCTTTGAAGGCTGTCGTAAAATGGAGTGCCACTATTTTCCCTTTCTCAATATTATTTTAAAATAAAGACATTACAAATAATTAATGGATGCAAAATTTTTAATAGATGAAGAAAATATGTAGTTGATTGATTTGATAAAAAAAAAGCTAAAATATATTTTTCAACCTTTATCTTTTATCTATTATTTGTTTTGGTCTTTCATCTTATTTTAAATTCATTTTAATCCTTATTTTTTACAAAATTATATAAATTTGTCATTTCATTAAGGATTAAAATGAATACCAAGTATAAGATAAAAGACTAAAATGAATTAAAAAAATATAAAATAATAAATTGAATTAGAAAAAGATAATAGATCATATTGACATAATTTTTTTTTTAGTTTTTGTCAAGTAACATATCGATAAAATTTTAATTATCAAGTTTGAACTCGAGCGGATGTATAATATTGTCTTTGTAGTTGTTAGCTGAGTTGTGTTTACATAACTAATTTTATTTTATTTGAATTCAAGTCTCTCTCCACTTGTTATCTTCTTCATTCCTCATCCACCAAAGATATGTGTGTGTGTGTTTTTTATATACATTTTTTTGTCATGAATCTGATTTGTTTATTATTTATTTAGTTCTGTAGAAAATGTATTGGAAACAAAAAAAAAAGTAAATGTCCTTTTAAAAAAATAGATGTCTAAATAAATATATTTTGGTATTGTTAACTTGTGCCCTTAGATCATCTACATTGGTGAGGTCTTCATCATTTAAGACCTAGTACCTAATAGGTATTCTCAATATGATTTTTTTTTTTTGGGTCTCTTAAAACCCAGTGTCTCACTTAAAACTCCAATTCTTAAATGAACCCCACACTACTTTTTAATAAAATATTCATTGTTGAGTTGTTTTTTTTGAAATGTAAATGATAAAAAGTTATTCGTGGGACCCATTTAGACTTTTTGTTAGAGGGTCTCTATTAGAGTGGTTGAGTACTTATTAAGTACAATTATAAAAAAGTGATCTGTCGATGTGAGACCCGTTTAAGACCTCAAGATTGAGGGTCTCCATTGTGGATGCTCTTAGTACACATGTTAATAATTGTTCTATAAAATTTTGTGCACTAAATTCATTAAAAAATTAAAGATTAAATGACACGTACACATTTCAATACATTATCTATATTTGATTGACTTTAATATGTTATTCGTCCTTGCAATTAAGGGTCGTTTAAAAATTGATTTATGTAATCACGGCTACATTATCAAATTAGCAAAATGTCATAGGAATAGACAAAAATACCCCCTCATCTCTCCCAACAACAACACACGCACAGAAAGAAGAAAATAAGAGAAGAAAATTGAAGAAAAGGAAGGAAAGGGAGAAGGGGGAAAGAGAAAAGGGAAAAGACGAAAGAGAAGGGGCGGCGGCGCCACCGCAGACAGCTTTGCCGGCAAGATAGAAAAAAATTTTAGTAAAAAAAAGTCAGCATCGATCGATTGATCGATTAATTCTAACAATTGTTAGCAAATGTAGAAAAAATAACACACTCACCAAACTCACCCCTTACATTACTCTGCAATTGCATCGTTTTCACTTTGTTCTCTTTCTTTTTCTTCTTGTTATTCGGTTAGAGGGAGATTAGGGTCGAGACTCGAGGATCGGGTGCCGGATCAGGGTCACGAAGTAACGGGTCTGAACCTTCCCGGCGAACAAACGCAGGCGGAGCTGGTCGTTGTCCGTCCGTCCAGGTTTTCCATTTTCTATTATCAGCTTTTTTTTAATTGCTTGTAATTAACTCAAATTATTTTGCACCTGATTATGTAAACAATGCTGTTTGATAACAATATTGCAGTCTGCCCATTTGTATGATTAAATTGCAGGCTAATCAGTGATTAAATAAATTTCAAATATAACTATATCTCTTTTGTATTGATCTTTGGAAAAATGGACTGTGTTTCAACCTGCAATACTTTAATTTTGCTTTGTTAGAATAATCTGCTACTAGGGCTGAGAAGTACAAATCATAGAGGTATGTATCAGGAAAAATAAGAACGTATAATCAATACAAAACTATTTACACACACGGTTGGAAGAATACTGAAAATTATATAAATATTAAAAGTCATAGGTTTTAAGCTAAACATAGAAGTAAATACCAAAAGAAGTGTCAAGAAAACAAACTAATTTAAGCATTTAAGGTTTAATCAACTGTCACAGCCATGGACAGCTGCGGTTTTGGCTGCTATAGTGGGCACTACAGCAAACCTCTCCGCTCCAAACTTCAAATAGCTGCCACCACTGGCCCTCTACTAGCGCCAATTACAATACTGGCCATTTTTTACTGTTTTTATTTATGTTGGAAATTATGAAGCGTCGTTGTTAACTTGTTACACTTCAACATAGATGATGTGCCCTGTGTTTGACATCGAGTGTATTACGTCAGTCTGTCAGATACTTGTAGGCAATAATTTTTAACTATATTTTAAATTTTGTGCTGACACGAGTCTAATGCCAGTGCCACCACCCTATGGTTGCAGGTATTATCAGGTGAATTTCTGCAACTGTTGTTTACATCTTATAATTCCGACTTTTACTCAATATGGCTGCCAAGGAAACGAACTCAAAAATGAACATTGCTATAATTCACCCAGATCTTGGCATAGGTAATAACTGGTGTCCCCAATCGTTTTCTATTCCATTCAAACAAAAATCAACAATTTGGTTTGGATTTCCATTATTTTTTTAAATTGGTTCAATAAAACAATATTTTTAAATGTTCTTCTCTAGATTATTTTAAATACCTATATTTGATTCACATAACCTTGTAATTGTTTTGTAGGCGGAGCCGAAAGATTGGTCGTGGATGCAGCTGTTGAACTTGCGTCTCGTGGTCATAAAGTTCATATTTTTACCGCACATCATGATAAAAATAGATGCTTTGAGGAAACCATTGCTGGTGAATCTATCTCTTTATCTGTTTATATTCGTGTGTCATATTTGTTTTTATTTATTTTTTTAATTGAGAAATTACATTGCCATTAAGATATAGTTTGACTTGTAATGATTTCAGGTATCTTTCCGGTTACTGTCTATGGTTCCTTTCTTCCCCGTCATATATTCTACCGTCTTCATGCATTATGTGCATACCTTCGGTGCCTATTTGTTGCTTTCTGTCTTCTTTTCCTGTGGCCTTCATTTGATGTAATACTGGCAGACCAGGTCTCTGTGGTTATCCCCATCTTGAAACTTAAAAGGTCAACTAAGGTAGCAAAATATGTGTGTGTGTATATTCGTGTTTTGTATCTTCAATTTATCTCAGTTCGTTCATTTTGTTTGGTAGGTTGTATTCTACTGTCATTTTCCAGACTTGTTGCTGGCTCAACATTCAACTTTCCTCAGGAGGATGTATAGGAAACCCATAGACTATGTAGAAGAAATAACAACTGGTTTGACTTTGTATTCCTGTTCTATTTTTCTTTTAACCTACAAACTTATCTTCTCATGCATATACTGAATCATGCACTGCCGAATTGCAGGAATGGCCGATTCAATACTTGTTAACAGCAACTTCACTGCATCTACTTTTGCAAATACTTTTAAACATCTAGATGCTAAAGGAATTCGACCAGCTGTCCTTTACCCAGCAGTCAATGTGGATCAATTCAATGAACCTA
>Ga0099826_10003991_pt1 | contig 10222 bp, 7 predicted proteins | sample Mtrugardesep15_FD_76830 | JGI IMG/M metagenome (GOLD analysis project Ga0099826, IMG submission 76830) | Root nodule microbial communities of legume samples collected from California, USA - M. trunc garden sep15 | ecosystem: Host-associated > Plants > Roots > Nodule | place: USA: California...
AATTGCAGCGACTGTGTTTGGTGAATTATGGAGGTTGGAGCCACTAGCACCACAGAAAAAAGCAATGTGGCGAAGGGAAATGGAATGGCTACTATGCGTGAGTGATTCAATAGTCGAGTTGGTTCCTTCTGTGCAGCAATTTCCAGGTGGTGGAACTTATGAAGTGATGGCAACGCGGCCTCGCTCTGATTTGTACATCAATCTTCCTGCATTAAAGAAGCTTGACGGAATGCTGCTAAGTATGTTGGATGGGTTTTGTGATACACAGTTTTGGTATGTTGATAGAGGGATTGTGTTGGGTGATTCTAAGGATTGTGATGATTATGGTAGACCTTCTGTTAGGCAAGAAGAGAAATGGTGGCTTCCTTCTCCAAAGCTTCCACCAAATGGGTTGTGTGAGGATGACAGGAAAAGGTTGCAGCAGTGTAGGGATTGTACGAACCAGATACTTAAGGCTGCCATGGCGATTAATAGTTCTGTTCTTGCTGAAATGGAAATTCCTGCTGCTTATGTTGAATCCTTGCCAAGGGTAATAATGCTTTGCTTTGCATATAGGAAATAAACTGTGTTCATGGTTAATTTTGGTTTGGTACTCAGTTTATATTTCGGAAAATATGATTATATCGTGCTACTATGGTCCATACTAGACATACATCACTTCTTTTATGCATGTTTGAGTTGCAAGTACTTCTAATTCTTGTGTATTATGTGGAGTATATAGTGCTGAAATCAGTTTTATCCATGGTTCAAAACTTTAATAAGCTGAAGTGGAATTCAAAAATGGTTTAGTAGTATTTAGTAGAATGTTTTGAAATTTTTTTCTCTAAACTTGGATGAAAACTTAATGCCTTTTTGGTTTTACCAATGCAGAATGGTAAAGCTTGTCTTGGGGATATAATATACCGGTACATAACTGCTGGTCAGTTTTCGTCTGAATGTCTGCTTGATTGCCTGGATTTATCATCTGAGCACCACACACAAGATATAGCTAATAGAATTGAGGCTGCTATACATGTATGGAGGCTGAAAGACTATAAGAAACTTAAAAAATCGGGGAAAGCCAGACGGTCTTGGGGTGGAAAGGTAAAGAGCCTTGTTGCTGATGGTGAGAAGAACCACTTTCTTGTCCAACGGGCAGAGACTCTACTGCATAGCTTGAAACGCCGATTTCCTGGGCTTCCTCAAACAGCGCTAGATATGGCCAAGATACAGTATAATAAGGTACATTGTCTCGCTCTTAAAGTTTGGATTAAACTCATAATTTGTTCTATTGATCTGCATCATACATTTCATTCCTAATTGCTAGTAGATTGTGTTGAAGTGATATGCAATATATTAGGTGCATCTGATCTGGAAATTATTTTTAGTTAGTTCCAATTAGCATTCAAAAGTTTTAGCAAAAGATAAAATCCTGGCAGCGGTACGTAGAGCTACTAATGTTCCCCTGCGCCTGTATTTTGTGAGAGAATAAAAAGAATTTGCTAAGGTCAAATGCAGTATGATTTCCTAACATAAATATCATTTTCTCAGTTTCATGATCCATAATGATGATTGATCATTGTATGTCTATGTGATAAGTTTGTGCTTAGCTTCTAGTCTGATGGTTACAGAGGTTAGACTGGGAGAAGGGAGCTTAAAATTAATGAATAAACTAAACTTATTTGGAACATTGTTTTCCTTGCAGGATGTAGGGCAGTCTATTCTTGAAAGTTATTCCAGGGTGATGGAGAGCTTGGCCTTTAACATAATGGCCAGGATCGATGATGTCCTTTATGTAGACGATACTATAAAACGATGTGCAGCTGCAGATTCTATCTTGTTTGGCAGGGGAGGTTTTGGTGGTCTGCCTATTCAAAAGCGAATGACTCCCAGCCCCTTCTCAATTCAACACACCCCATATGCCTCTCCTTTTGCTACTCCTTCGTTCTGTTCCTCCTCTCCTGTTAGTGGGAGTCCTTGCAGTCCACGCAGGACACATGATGTAAAGAGGAATGCCAAGGGTAAAGATTCCAAGGCCGGAAAGTTGGCTTCGACTGATTATGAGAAGGTATGGTCATACGCGGGAAACCTCAGCGCAAGAAATTCGGGTGAGGCTCCAGAAAGAGACTGAGTTCTAGAGTTAGCATGTGTTTGGAACGGCGTCCCGTTTTGCAAACTTGCAGCAATGACCCATGTTAACGTGAAAGACCGCCAAACCAAACAGGCACTTAGTATCATCTATGTTAACGTGACCCAGCTTCTCTATTTCCACGTCCGGAACACACTGAGACACACGTTTGGGTGGAAGACCCCCAAACCAAACAGGCACTTAGTATCATCTATGATAAATGATCTATTAACTTGAATCTAGAGGGGTCATTCATCTTTGGTTATCTAGTCTTTTTGTACCATTCCCTGTATATGAGGGTATAATTTTTGTATATTCGTAGGCAATGTGAGTAGGTTTATGAAGAAAAGTTATGCCCTTGGATCATCAATTAAAAATGTCTCCTTTCAAGTATAAAATTTTGGAGGCCACCTACATGATGCTTTTTTTCTTTTTTTTATAAATGCAAATTGCTAGGTAGAGTTTAGGTCTATAAACTCAATTTACGATTCAGCATTAGCCATGTGCCTTTATGTCCTTACTGCCATATTCAATGACGCCTACACAACTATGCCTCCAAATTGCAAGTCTCAAAATTTACTATCAAAAGATATATATTATAGTTGTACTCTTAAAATAGCTACTAGCAATCAAGCAGTCTCCAATAATAACAACTACGACCATGTCAAGAAAACGATTTGCAATGATGGCTAAAAAGGCTTCTTCAACTACATTATTGTCTATGTAAATGGCTTCACAAGTAGGGTAAATAATACTTGGATGAAAAGCTTCGTTTGACCAATACTTAGATATAGTCAGGCACAATGAAAATGCTTGGATGGAAAACAGCATGTTGATTTTAACATTTTCGATTTTTAGCATAGTCACGATTTTGGAGTGGAAGAGAAAACCCTACTTGTTTGAGTCATTAATAGAAAGAAACAAAATAATGTACCAAGAGAAAATGTAACAAAGCAACTTTCATTTTTGCCCTTTTCCTGTTCTCCATTTCCTTTGTGTATTCTATCTTCTTTTTCACTCAATCCCACCGACTCCATTTTTTCTTTGTTTTCTATTCCTCTTAAATTTTTTAATTTCCATAGGTAAAGATGAATGAGTAAAGTTCCTCACTAAGAAGAGTTAACGTTTGCAAATACCAATCTTGGACATGAATTCTAGTATGTTTTGACAACAGTGAAAGGAAGTCGTACAACATTTCTTTAACTGTATGTTTGATTTTATTTTATGCTAATGAGGGGAAAAAGTGATTCTAGACACGTAAACTTGATTTTAACATATTTAAACGATGTCAGTTGAAATTGATTTTGCCTTTAGAATTGATCTTAACTTGAAGTTTGAATTTGTAACTTTTTACTTCAAAAGTGATTTTTACACTCATGTTTATTGCATAACAACTTTCCTCTTTGGTATGATTGTTTAAGAACGTAAATTTGTAGTATTTCACAACTCAGAAATTACATCATGATATTCAAAACTTGTTTCACAAAAATACTATTACATGTGACTGTCGGTTAGACATACTCATGTGGTGATACTCTTTAAGAAAATGTTCTTAATTAACTTAAGAACCTTAAGCAAAATTTATTTCTGTGATAATGTATGTTTCCAATAAGATCCGTTGACCATAAACCAACAATCATTGTCCTCTCCTGGTTTTGTCTAGTACTAGACTGTGGAATTGTCTATGGCATAGCACTTGCATTCATTGATAAATAATAGTGTCAATATTATTGTATTAGCATGCTAGCTAACTATATGTCATTTATGATGTAAATTGTGATTCATTGAGTCGACCCCTTTCTTCTATGTTGTTGAAAGTCCACATTAATATAGCCAAGCCCAAGCTAGAGACTAGAGAAATATAGGACATAAATTCAAAACAGGACAAAAGTATTTATGATATTTACATTCAACTCAAGTCAAGAACTCTTTACTTTATTTATTTTTCCATCACTAACCTTTAAGCGATAAGATAGTTGTGCGATCCATGTTTTCTTACCCTTCAGTTAGATATTTTGTAGATTGATGTTTGTGATATATAATATTGTCATTTTGCCAATGCTTTGATGCAGAGTAGCATGCAAAAAAATTGGAAAAGTTTTCAAAATCGAGCAACTCATTTTAGAATCTACAGTATGTAATACTAATGGTTGATGAATAATTATATAATTTTTGAAGGGTTGATGAGCATATTATAATTGTGTAAAGTGGATAAAATTAATATTGATTTGTACCAAAAAACACTATTAATGATATTTTTTTTGGGTTACAAAGATATAAGTAGGGATGTATATGGGTTGGGTAAACCCAAAAAATCCGTCAAACCCACCCAAAAAAAACCCAAAAAAGTGGGTTGGGTTGGGTGATTGGATGAATATGGTTTTAAAAAATGAAAATTCCATAAAAAATAATGGGTTTTGGGTAAAACAAGAACCAGACTCAACAAACTCACTTACCCAATAATGTTCATATTTTTATTTTTATTTTTATTTTCATTTTCATAAGGAGGTAGGTCATGCCAGACTTTAATAGGCCTGAACCTGACCTACAAATTTTTTTACAAGTCTGAGCCTGGCCTATGGCCTATCATAGGCATTTTTTTTGGCCTGACCTGACCTATTTAAAAGTCTGGACTGACCTGAATGCCTACTTACAAGCCTACTTTACATTAAGGTCATCAAATAGTTTATTTGACATACTAAATAAGCTAAACAGGCCTTAAAGCCTACTTAAAAGCCTATTTCACTATAAGTAAATTTTAACTAGATTAAAGCCTACTTAAAAGCCTATAATAACAAAGCCTATTAATGGACTAATAAATAAAGAAAAAGATATTTATATTTTTAATGTATGCAATTATTTTAATATAAAAAAAACATTTTTTAATAAATAAGTATTAATATATAAGTCAACTTATTAGGCTTAACAGTCTTTTCAGGAAGCCTAAGCCTGACCTATTTAACTAAACAGGTTTCTAAAAAGCTTAAGTCTAGGCCTATCTACTAAACAGACCAAACCAGATCAAAACAGACCAAGCCGTAGGCTTTTGTAGGCCGGTCTAGTCTATTTTCAACCCTACTCCAAGGCAACTTCGATGTATGGAAGAAAAAGAGAGTATGACATTGTACTCTTAAAGATGCCAGGCATCCAATCTACATCTACACACGACTCCTAGTAATTTAAAAGTATATCATTACCTTAATATGATGTGTCATTAACTGTTTGAAAAACTATCTTATTAAAAACCTTATGAGGAAAACACAATGAGACAAAATTTTGGTAAAAGAAAAAAGACTCCAGAACATACTCATTTCTCTTGCTCATGTCGACAAATCATCTTTGAAACATCGAAAATCAATCTCATATAATAGCTGCACACATATTTTAGTTGGCCATAACTTTGTAAAAAGAAGGGTTAGATATTATTACATAAACAACTTTGATTAATGCTTATATAACTATATTTTTGAGAGATATACCTATTTTGTTGATGACCGTGAATATTTTTTTTTTTTTTGAAATATGATTTGTTGTAGTAATAGTTATTCTATAAACAAAATCACAAGTCTCTTGCATATGTGTTGAATCATAACTTCAATCAAAATATTATCCGACTCGTGTCATGTAGTTCTAAAATTTCTACATTTTGAATTGGATACATTCGAATGAAATAAGCATGTTCATTTCCTCTCTAAAGTAACCAAGTATATACCTGCCTAAATCTATTCCAATATCTTTACACATGTGAAGAAATATATGCACGTGTCTAATAGATTAACAACAAATGAGATTTATCAACTCGTATAATTAACAAGGTACATTAGCGCTCAATTGCACTAAGATATTGTATTTCAGAATCAAAATAGTTTTTTCAACGTTTTCTACAACTCTTAGGTGATTTATATTCATATTTAGTCATCTTACGATCATTGGAGTGTAGAACAAATATGATATGCCACTAGGGGTGGGAAAGAAAAAAAACCGAATGCATGAACTGAACCGAACAAAAAAACTGAATCATTACTAACAATTCTATAACTGAAGCAAAATAGTTCGACTCGAAACAGATCGGTTCAGTTTTAAAATTCTAAAATTCAATTTCTTTTTCTTTCAAAAAAAATTCAATTTCTTTTAGTTTTTTATATTTTTTTTCAATGCATCGTACCAATAATAACAATTCGTTTCGGTACAAACAGTTCGGTTCAATTATTTTAAATTTAACAAAACAGTTCAATTCGGTTCAGTTTCCACGCTGACTCGAACTATGTCCACCCCTAAAATTCCCCACAATATTTTCAAATATCTATCCTATTATGTAAATTGATACTAAGTTTTGATTTACCATTTTTTGTCTTTCCCCTAATAAAGAATTTAATTTTTAATAAAAAAACTTAAAACCATATAAATTGAGAAATAATATTAGTATAATTATTTATTTTAATAATTTTATCTCTTGATACGTATTGACATTATACTTTTACTTTTATTTTCAATTGTTATGATATTTGTACAAAAATCTCATTTTCTTATAAATTTACGATTGTTTTAAAAGTAGTCATACAAAATAATTGTTGAAATAATACAAATTTATAAATTATAGTATTATTTTTATCGAACATCGCAGTGCATACACGACACTGGAAGAGACTTCAGTGACTTTATGTTGGATGATTTTTGTGACTTTAGTGTAATTTAGATGAAAAAGAGTGATGATTGAATGATTAAAATAATATATTTTAATGAGAGAGAATTATTGGTTAAAAGAGAAATAAAGACAAAGACACCGAAGTGCTACACACGACACTGTAGCACATCCATCAATAAAGGGAGATGAACACTCGAGAAGAGAAGCAAAGTTGTAGTTGAGTAACTGAGTTGAAAAAGTTGAAACCAAACTGAATGAATGTTTTGAGGAGTAGTTGAGAGCTTGAGACAAAAAAAAAAGAATAAAATAGTAAAATATATATAAGTAGCTAGTAAGTTCACACCTCATTGATCACTTTAACTCGTGTGAGTGTCACGAGAGTAACAAAGAAAAAGAGAGGTGCATCACAGGATTCACACAAGAGGAGAAAGTAATGGACAGTGATTCAGGTAAGAGAAAAAGTGGTGGTGGAAACGCAGTAGAAGTTCTAGATGGTTCTAATATTATGGAGTTAGTTGGAAACAAAGATGTTTTTAGTAACTTTGTGAACCATAAGTTTCAAGAGTTGGATATAGATAAAGATGGTAAACTCTCTGTGAAAGAACTTCAACCTGCTGTTTCTGATATTGGTGCTGCTCTTGGTTTACCTGCTAAAGGCACTAATCCTGATTCTGATCATATTTATTCTGAGGTAATTCATTAATTTATTGCTTAATTATTATATTATGCATGCATCTATATATAACTTGTTTGCTTGATAGTTGATATATACTGTAATATTCTATTTACTTCTTTGCTATAGATATTGATACACAGATATATGAATTTGCAACAAAGTTTGTTTGTTCTCTAAGATAACAAAGTTTTAATAATTAATTTCAGCTAAACTAGAAATTAAATCATGGTTATCACTGCTTAGAGAAATAGTGTCAAACCGACTTACTTAGAAGATAAGGCTATGAATTATCTTTTGACTTTTCTAATATTCTTGTCATGTGGTGGTGAAATAAGATACAGTAAATTACTATAATCAGCATTATAATATGGAGGCACATATACAAAGAGATATTTTTTTTAATAATAAAAAATAAAGTAAAATAAACATTTTGGAGATAAATGCATCATTGTGTGTGCATAACACTATGCATTTGGTCTTGTGATTGAGTAAGAATTTTTTATCATATGATCGATGTCATTCATTACCTTCATCACATTATTTGTTCAGGTTTCAATGTTTGTTGTTTTACTATTATATTTATATTTATTATTTATTTGATTTATTTATTATTTATGCAAAAAGTACTAGTACTATGTCTGTTTGTGGACTGTGGTCCTAGAAGCATCATGATCTATCTTCTATGATAATTATTGATTAGTCATATATTATTTGTGTATATTATTATAAACAATTTGGTCGGTGATGTGGGACTACACTTTTTAGTCCATACTAGACTTTTGGCCCGTGTGACGTACGAGTCTTCTCGACTATAATAGAGACCAATAAATAATCTTTAACCGTAAGATCATGGGTCGATCAATAAACGCAAATTAGATTATTAGAGATACAATATTATAATTTAATGATAATAAAAAAAATCATAAAAAAAAGATAAAAATAATACAAAATTATATTGTTGCACGAGTCAATTTTATTTATTACTTTTATAGTTAAACATAAAAAATTAATGCAGTTCATGATTTCTAACAAATTATTTATGGTAGCCGAGTTTGCATGGAAATTAGGTATTCTGTTTTTAAACGTATTAAATAAGTGTACAACAACTTATCAAAAAAAAATCTACATAAACAATAGGTTAAGTTGTTGCAGACCTAATAAAATTAATAAATAATAAGGATAATGATTAAGATATCTACTAAATTTTTGCTTTTGCTTTGAAAAATATTCACGGTTATTAAAGAGAAAAATGAAAAACATATATGATGCAAATTTAGAGCCAAAATTTTAGGATTGGTGGAGGGAAAAAATTAGGTTAAGACTTAACAAAATTAAAAAAGAAGGATAATAATAATAATAATAATAATAATAATAATAATAATAATATTTAGAGCCAAAATTTTAGAATTTAGTTGTTGCAAAAATAAAGGGAAAAAATTAGGTAAAGACTTAACAAAATTAATAAATAAAGATTTATCAAAATAGGTTTAGTAACATGTGATTTTGCGAAAGTTATACTCATCTTGGTTGTGTTAAACTCACCACAAATCAAAACATACATTTAGTATCTGTTTGGTTTGGTTGCAACGTGAGTTTTCCATATTTACGGAAAACTCAGTAATTTTTCACATTCAAATGGAAGCTTGGTTTGATCTTTGTTACAATTTTCTTTTCTCAATATACAAGAGGAATCTGGGGGATTTTTTTATTGGTGTTGGTATTATGCCCTATGATCAGGCTCTAATATATAACGGTGATTGATATGTTCAATCTATATATTATACTTAGATTAAAATCTAATAATTATTTAGTACTCAGTTCTGAGACAAGGCTATGATAGTAGAAAATTTTGAGTTAGACTTTAGAGTACATAAAGTCAACCTGCTATTATTATTCAACCATAAATTATATGGTCCTGGTTGCTGGCTGCATTCCTAAGGCTATGTTTCTTGCGGGGACAAGCAAATTAAAGGAGATTTTTTGTGTGTGGCATACTTTGTGATAAAGCAAAATGCGTACCTAACTATGTACCAAATATATAAACGAGCAATAAATATATAAAGCATAAATTACCTTTGTCACCAGATAAAATATATAGCAGTTGATGCTAAATATATTTTTTTCATTTTGAGAAAAATTTAGACCAAGAGAGAGACACCTCTTATGCACACCAAAATCACAGTAGGTGTGAGCAAAAATGCTAACTCTAATTGATATTCTAAAATAACTTGATGTCTTAAGATATATGCACAATATATAGTTGAGGGTTGAATGAATTTTTTTCACCTTCTTTTTTATTCCTTTGATAATTCTTTCTAGAGTTGTGCTGACCAACACTTCTAGGAGAGTGATTACATAACCACCAAATATAACATTCTCTCACTATGTTTTTGCAAAAAAAGAAAATATTTTATTTGATATGACAAAATCATAAACGACTTATGGTATAGAACACATGGATTATTCAATAAAGAATACCATATTCAATACATCAATCAATCAATATATATGTGAAAACACATTCAGTCAATTTGAATGAAGTACATACACACATACATGCATTTGTATATATTATATATATACACTGTATTTTTTAATAATTTTTGTTTATTCCTTAGTGCTAATAAGAATCTGTCTTTGTCTTTGATTAAGCCATTATATTGAACCGATGAGAAAACAAGAAATGACAAATTTTCTTGACAATTGACATATTAACTCTTTAGGTATTGAATGAATTCACACATGGAAAGCAAGAAGAAGTGAGCAAGACTGAGTTCAAAGAGGTTCTCTCAGA
>Ga0099826_10003992_pt1 | contig 10222 bp, 10 predicted proteins | sample Mtrugardesep15_FD_76830 | JGI IMG/M metagenome (GOLD analysis project Ga0099826, IMG submission 76830) | Root nodule microbial communities of legume samples collected from California, USA - M. trunc garden sep15 | ecosystem: Host-associated > Plants > Roots > Nodule | place: USA: California...
AAGGAATCCAGAACCATATCAAACCTTATGGAAGGATTTCCTCCAATCTGCAAACAAGACCCTCTTGATGTTCAACTGTACTTCATACACGATCATCTGCAAAGCACTTGAGAGAATATCCAACTGGAGGATATACCAGATCAGATGTATGGTGGTGCTCTACTAGTAGCAAATAGCAGGAAGTAAAAAAGACAGTCAGTTTCAGAAGCTGAGTATTTGGAAGAAGCTTCAGAACAACCTGCTAAGAAAGGTAAGAAGGCCAAGAAAGACAAAGCAGCCGAAGCAACTGGTTCTGGTCTATCTACAATACAAGAAGAAGTTCAGGATCTGGAACCTGTTAAGATCCTGAACAAAAGAACCAGAAGTGGTAAGGATACTGTACCTTCACCACCTCAACCAGCTCAACCTTCCATTCCTAGAAAGAAAAGAAAACCCACTATCAGGAAATTGAAGCTTACTTCAGAAGAGGATGAAGAAGCTACAGATCTTGTAACAAGGGAAGTTAAGAGTAGGAAGGAAACAGATGTTGCTGTGAAGAAGGCACTGCACCTGGCCAAAGATATTGAGATCCCTGCTGAGGTCCTGGCCAAAGAATCCATAGTTGAAGCTTCTCAACTTGGATTAGAGCTTACAGAGAACCTGCAGCAGATCATAGAAGCTGAGGGTATCTTAAAGACTGCTGAAGATGCTCAGGAGGAAGCTGTCTGCTCAGAAGTTGTTGCATCAGAAGCTCCTGAAGGTAATATTGATTCTCACACTGCTGCTGATGAAATTATTTTAGTAGAATCTAGTACATCTTCTGAAAGTAGGACTAGTTCAGCCTCCCTATCATCATATTCATCCACATCATCTGATCCAGATGATATACCTTTAAGCAAAGTCTACACCACTCTCAACAAAGCTTTATCCCCATCACCATCAACCAAAACTTCTAAAAATCCAGATTATGATACCTTTGTGCCAATGTATCCCTCTGTTGAAGAGAGGTTAATTGGTTTGCAACAAAGAAAAATTGATGCTTGCATTCATCTACCTGCTGATCATCCCCTACAACCACCTATGATTGAGCCTATTCAATCTTTACCTGCTGATGCAAAAGGTGCTGATGATCACACAGGGTCAGATATTACTAATATTGATGTATCATCATCTAAATCTAACTCTCCAACTCAAACAACAACAGAGACCTCTGAACCATCAATTATACAAAACCTTATAGATCATTATTAAGGTGAACTACCTGAGTATGAGTCAAACCAAGATAAAGCCTCTGACATAACTTTTGATGAAGTTATGATAGAAAGCCCCCAACAACATGAACCTAACCAAGAAATGACCTCAACCACCAACATAGATTCTGTTCCTGAACTGACTGTTCCTGAACAACCTGTTCCTAAACTGTTTATTCCTGAACAACCTGTTCCTGAACTTAGTGTTTCTGAACTAACTATAAACAGCCAATCATCAACAACCAACACCTTTGCTAAATCTGAAACTTCAGTAATTAACCAACCCTCATCATCCAACCTAGCCATTCAACCATGTGCTCCTGCCAGAACAAATGTCCCTTCTCCACCCACCGTGTTTCTAGATTCTACTATTCTAGCAGATGTGTGTGAGAACATTTTTCAGGAGCTGAATAGCTTAGTTCAAGCAAGGGACAATCTCATTCATGAGGATAGCTATGAGAAGCTGTGGAAGAAATTAAAGGAAAGAATGGACTATGTCTTGACTGAACTCTAGAGATCATGTCCTGATGCTCAGGACTCAGCTCAAAGAAAGCTTCAAGAGTGGCTGAAAAGGGTTGATAGCAATCTTCAAGAAGTGCAAGTGCTAAGAACTTGGGTGCGTACTCCTCTTAGCTTAAGAGCAAGGAATGCTACAGAAATCCTTCATGTTGGATTCCTGCATGTAGTTGACATTCTTGACAACTCTTTGCAAATTCTATGAAATCCTTTAACATAGTTGGCCATTACATACCTTGTTGAAACAGAAGCCATTTCATCTTGTGACCTGCTTGATGGGATCCGCATGCACCACTATGAGTATCAGAATTTGCTAAGTATGCTTCAGTTTCACTAAGGCATTTGAGTAAAACCCCTTCTGGAGATTTTTTAAACAACTCATTTCCAATAATCACATAGCTTAATGCTCTGTATTTAGTTTTTGTACTCGTGTTTCCCGCAGGATTTTGAAAGTATTCGACAATTTGTGCTCGCCAATTATTGTTTGATAAATTGTCAATGGCAAAAATTTTAGCAAAAATTTCACCATTTCATTCCCTTACCCTCCCCCCCACCCAAGTTTTGGTGTTGATAATTTATCTCAATCAACTTCCTTTCAGGCAAGTTTCTCTCTTATTTTGATAAGCTCTTCAAGCTTTACCTCAGTGACTCTGTATCCTGAAGTAATTTGTGCTGAGTCATTTGCTTCTTGATTTTCAATCATAGGCACATGTTGAATGTTTTTCCGATCGAAACATTTCAATAAAGCATTAGCAGTGGCAAAGTAAATAATCAAATTTTCTTTAACACACTTATACTCTTTTGTTAATTGTTTTATGACTAATTCAGAATCACCTCTAATTTCGACATCATTTGCCCCCAGTTCGAACAAAATATCAGGTCCATCTATCAAGGCTTCGTACTCAGCCTCATTATTAGAGCAAATCTTGTCAAGTCGAAACTTAAGTTTGTTTGGAATATTTTCAGGTGAAATGATTAGAATTCCAACTCCAGTGCCATTTTTATGGCTGGAACCATCGAAATAGAGCTTCCAAGGTTGAACATCCACAAAATTTAATGATCCTTCAACTATGGAATGATCAGCGATGAATATTCTGTAATTGTCAAAGCCCATTTACCAACTCTTATGTGTAATATTGGCTTCAACAACATATGTTTGATTATATCGAAGTGGGAATAAACAAAGACATCAACAAGTTTATATCACTTAAGTTTAATACATGAAAAGTACAAACAAAGGCACAAATTTTCACTTGGATAATATCTTGTTTCACCATAATTTAAAAGCCTACTAAGATAATAAATAACATAATGTACTTCCAATAGTGTGCTATTTTTATCCTTTTGTGCTAGCATACTTCCAATAGTGTTATCTGAAGCAACTATATATACTTTTATTACTTTATCCCTAAGAGGAGGTAACAAAATAGGAGGGTTGATCAAGTAAGCCTTGATGTCATTGAATGTTTTCTGATGTTCTGGTTCCCATTTGAAAACATCTTCTTTCTTCAGTCGAAGTAGTGGTGAGAAAACCAGTTCTGCCACTTAGATTCAAAATAAATCTTCTGAGAAAGTTGATTTTTCCCCATAAAGATTGAAGCTCTTTGTTTTGTCAAAGGCGATTTTGTCTCCAAAATTGCCTTTGTTTTGTTTTGATTAATTTCAATGCCTTTTTTGTGCACAACAAAGCCTAAGAAATCACATGCACGAACCCCCAAGGCACATTTTAATGGATTCATTTTCAATCCATATTTTCTCATTCTTTCGAATGACTTTTGAAGGTGATCTAGATGACTTTTGAAGGTAATTTAAGTTCTACCACATCTCGACTCAAACCTGGCATCTCATTGTAGTCCCAAGCGAAACAGTCTTTGTATTCCTTCAGCTATTCAATGATTTGAACTTTGAAGTCTTTGTCAATCTTGGTGCTAATGTAAGTTGGTCTCTTTATTGAACCATCACCTAGATCAATTTCTTCCAGAGGATCCTGAGCCTTCATTTTCTCTGCTGATCCCATTGGTTCTTTTTTGAAACCCAAAGATTCATTATCATAAATACAATTCAACCTTTAACTTTCAATCGAACTGAATTGGAAATCATCATTAGCATCTTTGATTGATTTTTCTTATTCAATTTCGGCTTCTAAAGCCTCTTTTTCACTGTTCTCGGCCATATAGGCCATGATCTTTCCCCAAACATTGGGTTCAGTCATCATCAACGCCGACATCTTCCCACCTAGATGGTGAGCCTCCAATTTCAGGATGCCCCCAGGTTGGGGTTCTGGCATACATAGAGGCTCTAGTCCTCATTACATTATCCTCAATACATTCCTTCTTCCAAATGAAACCATCTTTTGGATGTAATTTTATTGACCAAAGGAAATTACCATGGTTCTCATAACCAATTGCAGAAATAGGGCATGGCCCAATTCTTGCCAATTGTTTGTCGAAGGTTTTCTTTGTGATATTTGCAACTTCAACCATAAAGTAACTTTGGTCTACTTTAATATTTTCTAGCACAACATTTTCCTTCCAGAGAGAAAGTCTTTGATGCATTGTTGAAGGAACAACTTCAACACCATGTATCCATTCTCTGCCAATTAGCAAATTGTAGTTAGCCTTTGACTCAACTACCAGGAACAAAGTTGGCCTTTTCACAGTCCCTACCACTAGATCAACTTCAACAGCACCAAAGGAATTTCGAGATTTACCTTCATAGTTACAAAGAACTACATTATGTGGCTTCAAATCATATTCTGATAAGCCAATCTTTTTTAAGAGAAAGTGTGGCAATAAATTCACTTTTGCGCCTCCATGTACCAGCACCTTGTTTATTCCAACATCATTAATTTTAGCTTGGATGAACAAAGGTTTGAGATGATGTTGCATGTGATGATCAGGTCTTTCGAACATAGCCTGCTGGCCTTCAACACAACCATTGTCCATCACATAATAACACTTTGGCTGGTGAGCAGTCATTTCTTCAGTGAAGTCTTCATTATCTTCTGTAACCTCTGATATAACAACATATTCAATTGGAAGCATTGATGCAACAAAAATTATATTGAGGCTAGCTTCAGAGTCAGTGAAGTTCGAAGTTAATTCTTCATCTTCAACAAAAAGACCTTTCTCCACAACTGAAAGGGGAGGAAAGATCCTCTCAGTAGCTGGTTTTCTAAATGCATCGAAGCTAGTTGGTTCATGGTTCTTTCCTTTGTCAGCATTTTTGTTAGCATTTGTCGTGGTGATTTTTGGATATCAATCTATTAGATTAGCGTTGAATCTCAAATTTAGGAACACCACCAATCTTTTATTTTCCAAGGGAGGAAGGGGAAAAGAAATAATAACCCTATAAGAGATTAACGGTTTGGGGGTTGGATACGTGAATGGAAGGTGTTAGCACCCTAAACGTCTATGATATTCCGTAGGAACCTCTTGTTTTAATTATCTTTGTGCTAAGTTATTGCTTATTTGTAAATAAATGCCTAAAAGTCTAAGTGAAAGAATGGAGGAAGAAGAAGCACATGTTTTGTTGTTTTTATTGATTTGGAAAGACCTAAGTCTTTTGCCTACATACCCACAAATGGGATCAAAATCATGTAGTTCACTTTTAAAAAGCGAGTAATGAGTTGGATTAATTTTAAGGTTCTTTTTGAAAAAAAAGGTTTTAAGAGGGTAAGGAGCCGAGAAAGCATAGAAGAATAAAATGAAGTGAGGTTGATTGATTTTAATTAAAAGACACCAAGTCTAAGTATGGTTTATGACATTAAAATTTGATTAAGAAATAAAAGGAAGAAGGAATCTCTTGAGTTAAATTCTAAGGCATATTAAGAAAATATTTTTGAGTTTGGAATATTTGCATGTTTTTGGAAAATTTATTCTAAGTTAAAAGATGAGCTAAAAATACTAAACGTTTTTATGTAGCGTAATAAAATAAAGCGTGAAGAGAATTTACTAAGGGCATTGGATCCAAAGTAAAATCCCATCCTAAAATGACTAGTTGTTTACTTTTAAGGCCCTCCATTTAGTCCAGTAATTAATCCTAGTTTCTCACTAATTCATTTTGGTCCTCTATCGCGGTTATGACATAAAGCGGTAAAAATAAATGTGTGATAGTGTTGGTGCTAGTTCTCATTTATGGATTTACATTGTGCCTAGATACATTCTAAAGTCTCAAAATATAAATGACAAGAAAATAAAGTGCATAAATTAAATTACATTTCCTATATACACACTAAAAAATAATAATTAATGACAATAAAATAAAACAAGAATTAAAATATGCATGGGATGATTCTAAGTATTAATGCAAATATAATATAAAAAAATAAAAAAACAGTAAAATAAATAATTAAAACAAAGCAAAATATTTTTGAAAACAAAGAGAAAATAATTTTTAAGGGAAAATAGGTGCAGGAATTAAAACAGTGGTGTAATTAGTAAAAGAGTATAGAAATCAGAAAATAAAATGGGCCTAAGACTAGATCCAATGGTCCTACAGTAATGATCCTAGCCACCGGATCTAGATCTAAAGGCTGGAAACAAACAGAAAACAGTAAGCAGGAAAGGGGGAGCAAACATGGAAATAAATAGGAGATAAAATGGGGACCGTCAGATCTACGATCTAACAGTTTTAAACAAAGGTACATAGCAAGGAAACAAACAGGTAGGTGCGTATGATCACTAATAGGATCATCACTGGCCGTAAGATCTTGGATCTGACGGCCTAGTCCTGAAGGTGCATAAAAATCACCATGGATCAGCATGCGCATAATTAATAGAATAAAAAACACTATAAAAGGCAAAAGACAAAGAAAAAGAGCATAAAGACAAATATGTTTCTCTCTCTAAGTATTTTAGAGAGAGAAGCTCTTCATTTTCAGACCTTCTTCTCCAATTTGAAACTTAAACATGTCCAGAATCCGGAATGAATTTGAGACTTGTGGGTTGTATTATTGTTGATGTTGATCAATTTATGAATCTGGAATTTTGGAATTGTTGTTGTGTTCTTGAGCCAGTTCTTGAGAAAAATGGTTTTGATCTTTTTTTTTGTGTGTGCCGAATTGGGTTTCTGTTTGCATGGGAATTTGTGACTCTGATTGGATGTGACTGACTCTTACCAGGGTGTAATAAATGTAGGTCTATTTATAGCTGCTAGAAACTAGGGTTTTCTCTGCAAGTTTGATGAGGTGTCCCTTGCAGCTTTGAATGCCATTCTGGACCAATAAGACTCTGCCACCTGGACTTAAAATAGACTAAAGACTTCTGGACAAAAATGATTAAAAAGAAGACTTAAAAAAATGAAATGAATAAGTTAATTAATAAAAAAAGAACGAAAATTTAAAAGGAAAATGATAAAAAACATGAATTAACTAAAAAGGAATAAACGAAAATAATAATAATAAAATTAATAGAACGTAATTAAAATTGTCTCTTTTGGTAACCAAAATGAGGTATTTCAAAATACCTCTCTGCCGAAATTTAGTCTGAGACGACGAAACCCCTTGGCTTTTAAAAAGACGAGTAAAACTTTAAAAGCGAATAAAATGATAATCAAAATGCGAATAAAATTGGGGATTGAAATGCGGATAAAATGAGTTTTAAAACGCGAATAAAATGAGAATAAAAAAAGAAGTTTAAAATGCAAATAAAATGATAATTAAACGACGAAAACTTGGTCAAAAAATGGGGCATGACAACATTTGTAACATCTTTTAGGGCATCAACCTTTTTCTGCCGTTGGAATCTACGCCATTGGGTTTTTGTCATAGGATTTCTCCCTTTGTAATTGACGTTATGAACGAACCTCTTCGAACCAAATGTCTCTTATCCCTTCTGATCAGGCCTCTCATTCTGATCGCCTTTTTCAATAACTCTTTTCCCACCAGAAAGTACCCACTACCCAGTTGGAGATTTTCCAGTAACTTTCTTAACCCATTTTGCAGGTGGAGACTTGTAATTGGGTTTCTTAGCACCAGAAAATACTCATTGATTGTTAGGGGATTCAGAGGGAGGTGTAAAGGTTTTCGCTGGTCCTTTATTCTGGTTTGCAGTTGGAGATGTATCCTTGAAAGGAATGTTTGCTTTTTCGAAACTAAACTTTTATCAGCCCATTTTCCTTTTCGCTTCGATTGGGGTCGAAAACCCTCAACGTTCTTTGCAGCTTTCTTATCAAAAACAACACTGCATCTGGGACACAACATAACTGGGGAACCATAAATTTTACACCTGTTAAGAAAATCAACAAGATATTCCTCAACTTTGGGAAATACCACTTGTATTTTTTCTTCATACTGATCTTCAGTAATCACTATATCATCACATTTATGGCCTTTAGTAGCCATTTCAACATCAACCTTTGGGCCATTAGTAGCCATTATAGGATCGATCTCAAATATTTCCACCATGTTCATGCCTGCTTTTTCCAAGTACATGGAATCTGCTTTCTTTAAAGGATCAACATCAACTTGCATTGGTTGCTTTTGTTTGTCTCTAAAATTTATCCTGCCTTCATGCTTTTTACATTGAATCCCTGAAAACCACACAACGAGATGTCTTATGACCAAAATTACCATGGAATTTACAATATCCATTTTTTTGCCTTTGCTCAAGAGGAGGTAATTTCAAACCTTTAGGCACTATCATTATGCCTTCATTGACCAGAAGATCGAAGATCTCATCACATTTTATAACATCAAATGTGTAAGTCTTAGACACAAATCTGTCATTTTTAGGTTCCTTAGGATCTTTTCCATTAGAAGGTTTCAACAATTTACATACAAATGGAGGTCCTAGTTGAAGTTCAGCGATATTAACTTCGCTTTCTTCGACAAGATTTCAATCAACGTCGAAATCTTGATTGCTATCATTAGTATCAACTTAAGAAACCTTCTCTTTTTTACCGTACTTACTAGCCCTTGCTTTCTCAACTTTAAGTCTTTCGACTTGTCGGACTCAATCTGCTAATTGTGCCATATCCCTTAGATACTGCGTATCTAATTTCTTTGGAATAGGATAATCTAGACCACCAGCAACCATTTCGACTAATTCATGTTCAGGCACCTGGGTAAAACATCTAGCTTTGAGAAGTCTGAATCTATTCAAATAATCATCAATAGACTCGGCCGTTTTACGTCGAACACTACCCAATTCTTTAAGACTAATCTTGGATTGCCCCATATAGAATTGTTCATGGAAAGCCTTTTCTAATTAAATCCAAGTAAAAATGGACCCTAGAGGCAAAGTTGTATACCAAGTAAAGGCATTCTTGTCAACGAACTTCGTAAATACTTCATTCTCAAGTTCTCATTGTTTGCTATGTCACCTGCCTTTGTCAAGTAACGAGCAATATGTTCAACAGTGGATTCATTCGTTTCTCCACCAAATTTGGTGAATTTAGGGATCTTCCATCCCCTTGGTAATTCCTCCATTGTCACATACTCAGACAAAGGTGACACAAAGTTAGGTTTATGTAGACCCAATTTGAAACCATTTTGAGTCAAAAGAATTTCGACTACGTTGGCAATATTATTTTGACCATCCAAATTAATTTGTTGGGTTTGGCTAACTATTTGATCAAGATCTTGGTTCTTTTGAACCAAGATATGAACTCTTTCCTGCAACCTTGGTATTTGTGGTTCGACCACAGGTTGAGGTACTAAGTTGGTAGCGTTTCCATCATTAGGCCTATTCACAGGTGTTATCGCGATTTTCGGGTGTCAAGTCACTAATTAGGCTTGAACCTTTCAATCATTGATATCTCTATTTTTTGGGGAGGGGAGAAATTGAGAAAACCCTTAGAAATTCTAAGTTCGGGGGCAATTTTCGCTACGGGAAGGTGTTAGGCACCCATAACGACTATAGTACTCTATAGGAACTTTTTTTCCTAGCTTTACGTCTACGCTTTATTGTTAATGCTATTTATTGGGAAAAAGATCGTTCATTTTAAGAATGGGGGAAGAAGTGTTTGGATTTTGTTTTTATTGGACTTGGAGAGGTTTTGACCTCTTGCCTACATACCATTTTAAGGGATCAAACTCCATGTAGTTCTCTCTCAAAAAAAGTTTTTTGTGAGTTTAGGTTGATTTTAATTTTTGAAAATGGTTTTGAAGAAAAGAAAGAGGCCGTAAAGGCTTGAGAAAGAAAATAGTGAGGTTGGTCCAATTATTAAAGAAAATGGTAGTCTAAGTAGGAATTAGTTGTATTTGAATTTTTGATTAAGAAAATGAAAGGAAAAAAAATACAATGGAGTTTTGACTCCAAGGTTTATTGGAAAAAATTGTTTTTTAAGTGGTGAGATTGTTAACACTTTTGGAAAATGGTTCTTTCTAAGTTTCACGCCTCATAAACATACAACTAGCGGTAAATCATACAACGTGTGTGCGTGTCGGTGCTTGTGTCGGTGTACATCATTATAGAGTTCATTGTCCTTTACATTGGCCCTAGTTTACATTCTATGGTCTTGCAAGAAATAAAAAT
>Ga0099826_10003993_pt1 | contig 10222 bp, 6 predicted proteins | sample Mtrugardesep15_FD_76830 | JGI IMG/M metagenome (GOLD analysis project Ga0099826, IMG submission 76830) | Root nodule microbial communities of legume samples collected from California, USA - M. trunc garden sep15 | ecosystem: Host-associated > Plants > Roots > Nodule | place: USA: California...
AATAATCACTTCTTGCTCATTCAAGACAAAAACAAATAATACATGCCTCTCAAAAAATGAACTCAAAAATGCCTCACTCAATGTAAGAGAGGCCAACTTAGAACACCACCAACAAAAGGTAAAGATATATACAGTACAGAATATTTGAAGTTATTCTCATTGCAACTTCTGGTCACTCTCAAGGGTGCAACAGTTATTGCACCAATAATTTGAACCAAATAGCAACATTGCCAGCTCCAGTTTCAGACCATATCTAGCAGGCAGCAGCAACTGGTTGTATCTAACTTCGACTCTGTTTTGTATAGGGACAACAAGCTGTTAAATTCAGATTACAACTGAGATTTTTATATGCAAAGTTCATATCGTAAAGTTGCAGGATTGTCCTTGAACTATGACTATATACATAATTCAATTTCAATGGTAATATTCATAAACTAGATACAACTTGCAGAACACAAAAACATCATGTAGTAGATCATAACTGTATGAGATAGGTTTCTTTAATCGACTGATTCGGTATACGCTCAATGCATTTACACTATAATTTATAGATTAGCAACATAGTAGATATCAAACTCTAGAGTCTAGAATACTCTTTATGCAACAGAGATCAATCCGGATTTAACTACATCAACGACAGCCAAGCATTATCCCACTAAGTGGGGTCGGCAACATGAATCAAACAACGCCATAGCGTACTATCAAAAACCATGTCTTCCTTCAACTCATTTATCTATAGATCCTTCCTAATAGTTTCTCTTATAGTTTTTCTAGGTCTACCCTTACCTCTAATTATCTGACTCCCCTCCATCTGATCTACCTTTAGATCCGGATTTAACTACATATGCTCATTAACTCTTGATGCTAAGGTAGGTTAGTCAAGGTCAAAATAGCATTGGCTATCAATGATTCAAACCCAAGTAAATAATGTAGAATCTTAGAAGTAACAGAAGCATTTCAACACTTGATCAGAGTCTAAACTGGAACAGAAATTTAAGATTTAAACCTATGTGATCAATCCCAGATTGAGGGGTGGAGCAGAGCTAGGCAGGCGGTCCCAAAACTGGGATTGCAGAGGGCAGGATGGGGCTAAACTTATGATTGTGATTAGATTATCTATTTTTCAGAGGTGACAACCAAAAATTTGAATGCATATAAAAAGAAGTTAAAAGAGTTTTGATGGGCACTTTGATCATGGTTTCAGCTTTTATTAATCAAGGTAAAGTTAATACCTTTCTGAGTACAAGGACTATATCCACTAATCTAATGCAAATCACATGTTCTTATCAAGAATGAAATTATAAAGATGACAAATTCTAAGGAAACAAAAACGAACTCAGTTTTACTTAACCCTCTAAAGAATATGCTCCATCATTGCTTTTCTTATTTCGAATAACAATGCTACATAAATAAAAATCATATATTGAATCAGTCGATTCAAGAAACCTATGTCATGCATTGAGCAAAAAATATTATAAAAGAACGAACATAGCCAATTTCAGACAAGTTTCTTTATGCACCACAGACTGTGAAAGACCAAAAATCTTAATAAAAAATATCGAATATCAGTGTGTACCTTCGTCTTTTCAGCAGAAGTGGTCATGCATATGACACTATCAACGGTTCTTCGGCGTCCATTCTTCTAGATTTATTCTCATAATAGAAGTATAATATCAACTGGGTCATTCCCAAAATGGTTCCTATCCCATTTGGCACCTACAAAATCAAGCAGAGATGCACAATTCAGACACGAGGGTATTTCAAGAATAAATAGAAAGAAAAAAAAATGAACTAAAAGGAACTTACATAAATGAAGATATCATCACTGAGTAATCCATAAACTAAGAAAGAGGTGCTCATTAGGAAGGTGGAAAGTGAGAGATAAAATGGCATGAATTCAACACTCTTTGTCTGAATGACCAATTTCTGCGAAATTTGTACAGATAATGTCAGTAATTCCATCTAGGCTCTAAGCTAATAGATAGTACAACTCACCATTAAACATAAAAGTAGGAATTTACATACTTACAATTATAAACAATGGAGAAGCAAACATTGAAATGAGAGATGCGCAGCTCAAAATCCCAACAAAGAGCCGACGCATTACAATGTCATCTATTTGCAAACTTCCAATCAATATGATTGCAAAAATGCCAAGAACTCCCATCAGCCATAAAAGCATTTTCACCTAATGGAAAATTCGAAACATGACAACTTAGAAATTAACCAAGACGGTGTACAGTTTCAAACACAATGCATGTATACTTAAAATTTGAAGTTATTTAATTGTTTTGATAATGCATGTATAGTTTATCGAATAATATCAACTATAATTTAATTTCTTAAATTTGAAAAGTGACAATTTAAAAGAACATCACTCAATTGTCATTTTTTCCGAACTTAACATGTTTTATGTTTTGTTTTGAGGAATGCAACAGAGAACTCAAGGTAATATAGAATCTGTTTGGATTGGCTTAATTGAGCTCCTATACTGGCATAAGCACTTATGACATGTTCATAAGCTCACAAAGATAGCTTATGAAAACAGCTTATAACTTATACAAAAACCAACTTTATTTTATCATTTGTTATAGAAATAGCTTATACATAAGCACTTGCCACGGTAAGCACTTATGCTACAAAATACAAATCTAAGATTCTTATCCAAACAGGTCCATATTCATGTCTTTCATTAGTTTTGACAGATGTTCCATAAAGATATATTTCTATGGAGAGAGACTAAATTGACTAATTTCTACAAATTAAGATGATAAATTGTTTTTTTCGTAAATTTAAGTGACTAAATTGCACGAGTTATCCAGTCAAGGAAAAATAGAATTTCACAAGTTATCATAAGCTTCCAATACTATCATCAAAAGGGAAACTAACAAACCTTCTTTTCTTTCTCAGCAGACATCATGAAAAGGATTATATACACAAACTGAAACACTGCTCCAATTGAATTAACAGTGGTAACCAAAATATTATCATGTGATATCAAAGGAGTACCATACCACATGCAAATCAAACAGTTCATCAGGGAATAAATATATGGCAACCCTGAAAACATTTCTGTTGATCCATTTCTGATTATTCTCCTAAATGTAGGTCTGAAATTCAAAATTCAAACCAAAAATCACATAATGAAAAAACTAAAAAACATAAATCTCAATTTCATATAAGCTCAATTATTCTAAACTTACATTGGAGATACAAATAACCCAAAAGCAAAGATATTACCTGCAAATAACCAAGCATATATATAAATATAAATACTTTGAATTCAAATAAAAAAACATATAAAAATGTTTTTTTTTTAAATAATCATCAAAAATAAAAAATTCCCAGATAGTAAAGTTCAGAATTTGAGACAATTACCAGCAACTCCAGCTGCATCTTTTGCAACTTTACAAATGACAAGTGAAGCAAACACAGACATTGATCTTTCCAAATAATGTTCCAAAACAAGAACAAATTTGACTATGAAACCAAACCAAATAATAAATTTGAGACAAACCCTTTTGCTCTTTATATCTTTCTGAAACAAATAAATTATCGCACGTTTATTTGCAAAAAGACAGAGAAGGTTTATGAATGAAATGTCAAATAAATACTAACCTCTTATAATGTTACATATTTATATTTGTGTATATATAATAATAATTATATAAGTGGTTGTAGTTAAGAAACATGGGAAATAAAATAAAAAGGATTTGGAGCCACGAAATTGAATTGAATTTGAAGTGATTTTGTGTATGATGATGATGATATGAATGAGTTGCGTCCACTGGTTGAATATGCAACTTGTTGCAAAATAGAAGCGCGTGGTGTGCGTGATGTTTATTTTTTTTGTTTGCTTAGCTGTGAGGATTGAGACAAGAAAACGTGGATTGAGATTTGAGATTGTGTAGAAAGAAATCATGAATATTCAAAGGAGAGAAAACAAATGGAAAAATATAAAGCGGCTGGATTGATATCGACTAGATTTTTCTATGTCTCTTTTTAATGTTTAGGGTTAAGCATATGACGCGTTCGGACTCAAAAAAACACGTTTGTCTATTCAGATGAAAGTAGGTTGGACCGATTTAGACTTTAATATTTAAGTCGGAAAAGTTACTCAATTTTACTTTTGATTGATTGATTTTGTGTATGCAGTTTGATTATATCATAATTCTCGTTCAATTTTTTTCAATTAAGTGAGTAATTTTGATGTGTCTATTGAGAAACCATCATATGTATACCTTGTCGAAAAATTGAAGATGTAAGCTTAGCTTGTAGCTTGTCATAAGCTTGTTTTGTAAAAGATTTGAGTCTGACTTTTCGAAATTATGATATGACATATTAACCTATTTAAAAACATATTTCATATAATATATTTAATTAAGTAATATGACCATGTTTAAATAAATGAACTAATATACCAATAATATTAAACTTTTTGAATATTTAACATGACATTTTACAGATTTTGACTATATATGATATCATATTTCAATTCTAATCTTTTTTTTAAGGATTCCATATTCGTTTTTAATAATACATTTAAATATGCAGAAATTCATATAGTAATAAATTTGAATTAGTGTAAAATTTAACAAATTTATTATTAAGTCTAAAGTACAAAATTTAATTTCACAATGATAGTAGTAAAAAGTATTATCGATTCTTACTTAAGTACATCGGCCTTGTAGGCCTAAAAGGTTTTTATATGGTCCATGACCTGACACTTTTAGTTAAACAAACTTCTAAAAAATGTTTGCCTTCCGTGTTTAATCAAAAAGTCTAGTTTAGCATGACCTGATGTAGGCTAGTCGCAACCCTCTGTAAGTTGGTTTGGTCTATTCTCACCTCTACACATCTTCAACTGTTTCAAGCTTCAATTTTGACGGATATCAGTTTATGTAGGTTGGTTAGTTCAATTTTTTTGGGTTAGCATATCAATAGAAGAAAGACATAGAAAGAGGGGGAAAACTTATTATGAAACACACAAAACATATAAAATACAGTAAATTTTATTTGGATATTAACCCTCTAGTTTTTAGGGGAATGAAACTCTAGTATTTTGGAGTTCGGTCGAGAGTTAAGTAAAGTAAGGACAAGTATTGCTTAACCGAGGACTCAAACTCAAGTTCACACAAACGGTTCGTCATACAAGTTTATTTATTTGCATAAAGCTAAAAAATAGTCTATCTAAACTAGTCCTAAACATAAATCATTATTCCCTCTATCTCATTATAGTTGTCACTGTATCATTATTTTTTGTCTCTAAATAATTGTTTCTTTAAAATATCAATACAATATTTATTATATTTTTCACTAATATACCTTTATTTATTGAATTTCACTCTACTTAAATACTCTACTAACTATTAATAGGGGTCTTTAGTAAATGATATTAATTTTATTATTAAAATCAAAACAACTACTCCATCCGTCTCACAATAGGCGACCTCTTTACTGTCTTTTTTTGTCTCAAACTATTTGTCCCTTTTAGAATATCAATACAATATTTATTTATTTTTACACTAACATACCCTTATTTATTGCATTTCATTCATCTAAGTCTAACTACTCCATTAACTATAATTAATAAGAGTGTTTTAGTAAATTAAACATATTTTACCATTAAAATCAATCATATAAAATTCAAAATAAACACCTAATTTGAGAAAGAGAGAATAATAATTGTTTTAAGAATCGAGTATAATAAGATGGAGAGATATCCATTTAGGATTGGTTTAGTGGTTGGTTTAAGATTTGCATGTTGGATTTCCTTGAAGCCAATTTTGGTGAGAGAATAAATTCGGTCGGTTCAAATATTTTTGCTCCTATTTAATTTAATGCAATTAATGCAACAAACTTGCATTGAGTAATTTAGACAGGTTCTCTTATATATTGCGTAACGAAAGATAAACCTGACAGCAAACGCTAAAATATGGATCCACATTTCTTACCATTTTCTTTATTGAATATAATAAAACAAAGGTCATTATTATTGATTATACGTTATTGCTAACTTTTTTTGACCAAATACGTTAATCTTAACTTGTGTTTTTATTAATGGGTTCTGTTAACCAGTGTCTTGGGAGCACCGGTTAAGCTTATTATAAAAGGGAATTCTTACCCTACAATGATGTTGTTTTTGACATTATTATCAATTAATTACACAATTTCAATACATTAACTATTATATAATTTTCTTTTTTATATTTTTAACCGGTGTCTCGTTAGCATTTCCCTTTATTAATTTATGGTACATACTTACGAATATTCTATAAAATTATATATAGAAAAAACAAAAGATATACGTGGATAGCTTAATAAAAAAGAATAATAGATATACGTGGATATGTATAAACGTTAAGCCAACTCAGCTGATTCTATTCATCAACACGTTCTTCATGCCTTTCCCACAAAGAGATTTGGTCATGAAAATGATTTTTGGATCTATCTGGCTGGGATGATTTTTCAAAAAAGATTAAAAAAAATATTTTATCTAAGCAAAAGAAACTAAACTCATTTTATCCTTCCTCAAAAAAAAAAAAATCATTTTATACTAAATGTTCTGTTCGGGAACATAGAGTTGAGATAGCATGGTCACCACGGTCGTAGTGATGGTGATTTGATGTGGAGGTAGAGCTTTGATGCAGCGGAAATTGTTCGTCGAAGGAGGGGAAGGAACGTACAATACAATCTAGTGTTCTAACACCTAAGTTAGTGTTTGTACTTATAAGAAAAGTGCGAGTAAATGTGAAAAAAAAAAAAAACAAAAAAAGCGATTGTACATGGGGTGTGGCCCAAAGCCACGTTTTTATAGTTGAATTCGGCGTAACTTACCTTATGAAATGTGGTGACGGATATGGGAGTTCATTGGAGATTGCTCCAATGGTCAGGATCTAGCTAGGGCATTCATGTGTGGTAAGGCGCACATGTGGCTTCCAATATGCCCTGAAGTGGCGACAAATTGGGTTAACGACCTTACATATTAGGCTGTTGTAATGGGCTGAAATCCAATATGGAATAGTTACCCCCAAGTCCTTATTGTCTTTATGACATGAGAAACTTGTTCACGATGGTAGTCTTGTGCTTGACCCTTGATGTTTCGACGTAGCGCCTAGCGATTTCTTGCACGGTGACAAGAACTGAGGCACGTTGGGTGGAGGAAGGAACAACATTTAATGTGTTCATAGTTAAAGAGACCCTTCCTTCATGGATTCTTTATGTGTGTCCTACGCGCCTCGTGGACTAAGGTAAAGTGCTTAGGTGCACTTGAGTACAATTGCTTCTCAGTCGCATATGGTGTAGGGTCAACCACCCGTGAGGTAACCGTCTATGACGTGCCCACTTGTGACGTTTCTATCACTTCATTGGGCCTACGTCGGCCCCTTTTAGAAGGAGGGTTCACTACAACATTCTCTCGGCGTATATTGCTGGTCTAGGTTAGTCGGCCTAGTTCGAGCCCATCTTTGTTGTCAGCCATATCTACACAAAAAACAACAAAAAATTCAATGAAAAAATCTTTGAAACATTTCATCAAACACTTGAAGCACAAAATATACATACAATGTTCATTGTGTTATATGAATTCTTAAAATACCACATTGCACTAAAACTTAATCTAAACTACATTCAAAGTCAAAACAAGTAATTGATCAATAACTTACCCAAACATTCATCAATTTCATAATAAAAAAAAACCCTAACATATGAGTAATTAAAAAAACACAATGTGTATGCTTAGAGATTTTGAACACTCGCTTGTTATTTGATTGATAATTGCTTGACTTCGAAGAAATTTTATGGAAGTTGATTTGTTATAGTATGGAGAGAGTATGTTTTGTTTTTGAATGAGTTTGAATATGTGATAGGTGTTGTTTATGTTTCTGATATAACCTCACAACATAACACCAATTAGTAACCGTTCGGCAACGAGCAACAATCAATTGCCTTTCAGCAGCGAACATTAATGAATTCACGTTGGGAGTATATTGGTCAGTTCAGGGTATGAGCAAATCATAGGTGCCTAAAATACAAATTTCAAGAATGAATGTTAGTTACATTATGGACTTAGGCCCAACAAACAATAAATTCAGTAGTATTAAAATAAAAGGAAAAAAATTTAAAGCTAACTTCATTTTTTTTTTATTTGCCCTATATAATTTTTTTTAGGCAAAAGGAAAAATATATTAAATAAAAAACAGAGCTACAAAGTTGGGGGGCATTTAACTTGACCCAGTACAACCCTATCGGGAATACATCGTGATACAAATAGGTGGAACAACCCTAATCAATCATAACAAAACAAACACTACTCACAGGCGTAACCCAGCGATCCCGCATGCGAGAACGAAACCAGATTACAAAAAAGATGAAAAGTGAGGGTCAGTAGGATAAAAGAGGGTTTTAAATAGGTGAATGAATCTACCGCCAACACGGTATCAAGATTCACGTACCAGCAACCCCCTGAACAAAGCAGCAGGCACAAAGCTCTTTCGAGCATAACAGTCCAAAACAGTCACAGGGACTGAGACGGATAAAAACAGTACTGGAGTGAAGGCACACATGACACATCGATACCTGCAGATCTCAACAGGCCTGGAAACATCAGAAAATCGAGCACATGAACACCAACATAACCAGTTTCATAAGGACGCATTTGAACCCAGATCGAGGGATGAGTTCAAAGCGATAGTAACCAAACAGCCTTTTCGGGTTAAAGAATCGGACCCTCACAGGTTTACAAACCATCCACCGCAAAAGGCCACGACCACAACCACCCAAGCTCATAGCAAAAGAAAGCACAACAAAAGCAAAAAACGAAAACTAACAAAAAACAAAACAGACATAAAGAATAGGCCGAGAGATCTGCCACCAAAATCAAACAAAACAACCACGAACCAACCAACACGACGGCGGCAAGAGAGACGAACACGACGGTGAAACCAAACCCCAAGCCTTCAAAAACCTCCAACTTTGTTCACCATCGCACCCTCGTTAGCCTACTCTGATGAAACCAGATCGGAGCAACCCCGAAGACGGCTGAGACGAACAAAGGCGGCGACGAGCAACCCGAAGCTGGAGAGTGATGGTGATTTCACCGTGAAGGCCGAGCACACCACCACCGGCGTCAGATCTACATCTTGAATGATGAAGTTTGGATTAAAGAGGGAGAAAGGTACGGCGGTAGATGGAAGAAAGGTTGGGTTAGAGAGATGTTAGGGCAAAGTTTAGAGAGATGTATAACTTCATGCAACATTTGAAAATTGAAATATATAAACATAAATAAAAAATTTAGAGTGAGAAGGTATAACTTCTCCCTAAAGAAGTTTTTTTCAAACATTAGTACTGATTGTGAAAAATAATAACGATGGAAAGACTTGTTTTATCTGTATGTACCACCTAGACCAAAAAAAAACCACCTCCTCCATTTATAAGAAAAATCCATCTTGGCTAACGGAAGCGCTAATGATGGATTTAAGATGGGTAAGGTTCTTCGGCAATGATATTTCTCCTACCTGCAGAAGGGTTGAGTGTGATGTCCAATTCTTTAGTGGATGTTAGTGTTTTTTGAGCTATGATGCAGGTGATTCATCCTCTTTTCGTATCTTTCATCTACAATTTGTTGATGATGTGTTGATTACAAAAGAGAAAAGTTAGGGGAATATCAGGGCGTTGAAGGAAAATTTGATTCTCTTCGAAATCATATCAGGTCTGAAAGTGAATTTTCTTAAAATTTTACTTGTTGGTGTCAATATGTAGAATATTCTTGGTTGGTGGAAGTGTATGTTGTGATTTACTATAAATTTCTTCTGATGCTTAATCATGTCAAGTTTAGTTTCAAATTGATGTTGTGATTTACTATAAAATTGGGGGGAATCTTCATTGTTTATCTTCTTGGCATCAGGCTGATTGAAAATATTCATAAAAAATTACCAAGTTGAAAAAGTAAAGATATATTTATCGGTGGTCGACTTGTGCTCATTAAATATGTTTTGTCATTGCTTTTGGTTTCTTTTCTTTTCTTCTTCAAGGCTACCACATCTATTATTTCTTTCCTTAAAATCCTTTTTAAATAATTTTTATTAGGGATGGGGTTAGGGGTTGATCGCTGACAAGCGCGGTAAAAAATAATTGTTTTAGCGATAGTAGTACAAGGCAGTTAACCTTTTCTCAAGGACTTATGATTTAAAAATAACCAACAATAAAAACAACAGTGACGAAT
>Ga0099826_10003994_pt1 | contig 10221 bp, 7 predicted proteins | sample Mtrugardesep15_FD_76830 | JGI IMG/M metagenome (GOLD analysis project Ga0099826, IMG submission 76830) | Root nodule microbial communities of legume samples collected from California, USA - M. trunc garden sep15 | ecosystem: Host-associated > Plants > Roots > Nodule | place: USA: California...
CAAGATGATGCTAATCCTAACTTTGTTGAAGAAATTGTCACTCTTTACTATCGTGATTCATCTAGGCTTATCTCTAGCTTGGAACAAACACTGTAAGTTATTAATTATATTAATTTCATTATAATTTGAATTTTATATACATTAATATTTAAAAATTAAGTTGGTGTCATTTTTGTGCTTATGGCAGAGAGCGTAATCCATTGGATTTCAACAAGCTGGACACAATCATGCACCAGTTTAAAGGAAGCAGTTCAAGGTATATAGTCAATAAAAACTCCTAAAAAAAAAAGAAGTAAAAACTCCTAAAAGAAAAACAGTAATTTGGATTGAGTATATTATTATATATATTATATTTCATCAGGTGCACACTATGTTGCTTTACATATTTTATTAATATATATTTGTTTTATTATGGTTTGCAGCATTGGGGCCAAAAAGGTGAAAGCAGAATCAACTCTAATTAGGGAATATTGCAGGACAGGAAACGCAGAAGGGTAATCTAACTTGCACTATATGTTCATTACACTGCCATTTCTTCAAAGAATATGATTCTTCTTTTATATTTAAAAAATAAATAAAAATCTTTTAAATGAGAGAGTTGTTTTAAAATGTCATAGTTATTACAAACATTTTTAACATTTAATTTTCTTTATATCCTAAATAGTGATAGAATTGTTGTTGTGTGAAAATGCAGATGTAGGAAGAGCTTTCAACAAATGAAGAAAGAATATGTAGCATTGAGAAAGAGACTTGAAACTTATTTTCAACTGGCTAGGCAAGCTGGACCATTGGAGAGAGCATGTCGCCCTAAGTAAAGACCTTATAGAGATATATATGTATTTAATGAAGACATGCAAAATGTAATTGGTGAATTTTGTAACTACGAAGGAAAAAAAAAATATGCTAAGTATTCACCACATGAGGTCAATTTGTTGCCATAGTCAAATGGGTTGGATCAGTGTTAGGCTGCCTCTATTCAGTCAAATGACTAGTTTTGTAGTTTGTGTATGAGAAGCCTCATGATTCCATGAATAAGTGATTGGCTTTTGTCTAAAGAAAATAATATAATTGAATAGCATATGTGATTGTAACACCCTTTCTCCTGTTTCATAGTAAATGTCTTTTTAGAGGACTTAAATTGGTTTTAAATTACTTAGTATTTATCACTTTTGAAAATTTTCTTTATTTTTCTCTAATACTACTATTTTATACTCCCTCCGTTTTAAAATGAAAGTTAGTTTAAAAAAAGAGAAAAAAAAATTAATGTCACGTTTAGTTTCCAATAAAATATTAACTTTTTTCTTCCAATTGTACCTTCCAATTACCACAAATATACACTAAGCATTACTTTTACTAAAACAACACAAATAGTGAATAAATATAATTTGGTAAAATAACTATTATCTTTCTTCTAATCCTTATTTTTCTTAATCTGTATGTAAAAAGCATAAACGACATTTATTTTGAAATAGATAGAATATTACTCTTTTGGTATCTGCTTTGTGTGGAGAGGGGCGAATCCCTTTGAAAGCTACCCCAATAATTTTATTTCTATCAAATCATTAGGTATATTAATATGGCTAGCTACCCCAATAATATTTTTTAGCTACCTCAAACAAATTCATTGTAAAAAATTAGCATAAATTAAAAGATTAAAAAATTATTACTTAATTAATAAACTTATTTATCTTATTTTGACATTTCGGTCTCTACAACAACTATAGAGAAAACATTTTTAGCAATAAAAATTATCAATAGTCAAACATAATAGACGATAGTTTAATGCAAATAGCTAATTATCTATGTTGAAAAATAATTTTTTTTAAAGATACGTTGAAAAATAAATTTTTAATCTATTTAACAAATATTCAATTAAGAATGTATTTGACTTTTCGAAGCCTAACTTTATAGAGATTAAACATATTTAACCTTTAAATATTTAATATATAATATTTTAAAATATATAAGTTTTCTTTGCCTAAACAAATTATTTATATTTGATCCCTTGTAAAAATTTCTCTAACTTCACCGCTATGTGGAATGAAAGAGTACAAATGGAGTGAGAAGGATATTCAAACAAAATGAATTTATTATATTGTTAAAAGCTTATAATATTTTAATGACTTTTTAATCTCATGCAAAATCTTAAATAAACGGATGATAAATATTGAGGGGGTGGGATGTTTCAACAACAAAACATGATGTAATTTTGGAATATACAAAAGTCTGCACAATCTTCTAACCAACCTTAGTTAGCAAAACAAGGATCTTGTCTCATGCATTTAGATAAAATTTTGGCGGACATAACAAGAGTTGGGATTAGTGTGGGCAATGATAGCTAGCTAGCTGCTTTCAATAAAATCAGTGGATTCTTTGTGAAGATGATGAGTAGATCACTGATGCTGCCAATGCCCGAAAAGAAGAATAACACATAAATGCCACTTGTGAATGAGAAAGCAACCCTAATTCTGACTAAAAACCGTGGAATAAAAGAAAAGTTGTAACCAATATCAAAGTAGATTTAAGCAGCAACAACAATAACATATGGAAATTTAATCTAGTAATCTAGTGTAAAACAACTACAAGCAAAAGATAAAGAGAGAAGAGAAACAAATACATCAAAATTTGTTCACTAAGTTCAGAACAACAATGACTTATGTATGAATGAAGGAGAGAGATCTCTTCATTTTCACTATCAACGAGTTGTGTACAAAGAGATACACTAGGTTATAAGAAATTAGTTTCAACAAGTTCTCTAAGAACAAACCTAATTTCTACCATTTTCTCGAATCTCCACATGTAATCAAAAGACTCAATGATTTCACTCTTACCAACTGTTTACAAAATTATTTCCCAACCCGAGAATCTCACAAAAAGGCACTCAACTCAAAACCTCTAAGTTCCCTAATTTGGCTACATGAAATTATCCAAAAAATGATGAATGAAGTCTTTTTATAGTGCTCAGCTCCAGGCAAAATCGGACCACAATTTACTCAGATCTCGTTCGATTTGGAGCTTGTATGCTACTGTACTAAAAACCTGATCTAAAATTGTGCCATATACCTCCAAATTGCTAAACCAAAATCGTGCCACAATTTTCTTCCTGAACCACAACAAAATTTTGAGTCAATTTTCTAACACTTCGGTGTTAGAGCATTTTACTTGATGAGGAAAGGCAAAGGAAAGAATAGAGATACTTTTTTAAGAAGCAAGGCACTTTGCATTTCAATCATTTCCCTTTCAATGTTTATTAGATCTTCCTCACCTTTTGATATAGTAGATGCAGACGGATAGACAATGTTTTCTGGTATTAAAATTGAACATGAAATCACTTCAACATGTAAAGATTCTAATTTTGTGCTATGCTTTTTAGTTACTATCCACGAACGGTGTAAGAATGTTCTCCACATACGCTTAATATTCTATTAAGTAGATATTATAATAGTTCTAAAAAAAAAAATATTATACGAAGTACTACTAATATTGAAATGTAACACTATATATATATATATATATATATATATATACACACACACACACATTATAAATTATAAATATGTTATAAGTATAAAGTATCTACCACCTTTTAACAATGACTAATCTCAAAAAAATTGTTAGACAGTGAGCACACAAGATGAGTAGTTCTCCCCTTCTAACTAGTTTTTCTCTATATTGAATCAATGACCACATATTCAATGTGTTTGTATCCTTTACCACTTGAATCAACTATTGTTGGTTGAAAAAAAATTAGGTAAATATTGATAGACACAAGGGGGAGCATTGGCGCAGCAGTAAAGTTATTGTTACGTGACTGAAAACATTCTCTTGTGTAAAATAGAGTAAGGTTGCATACAATACATCAATTGATATGACCTCTTCCCAAACCCTGCACATGTGGAAGTTTTAGTGCACTAAACTGTCTTTTTTTTTTAAGATTGATAAACACCTTTTAATTTTTGCACACCCCTTTGACACCAATGTGTGACAAATTTAGATTGAATTCATTACTACTCGTATGCCATGTTGGCCATGTGCGGCCAAGTTGGATGTTAAATGACTTCGGGTTACCGTGATCCATGGAAAACCGAAGAGTTAAAAATGCTTTTGGTTCCTAACTTCCTATAAATATATCAATTTTTTATTTTAATCCCTCTAAAAAACTTCTCCGACTTTTAGTCCCTATAGAATTTTCAATCACCGCTTGTGGTCCCTATTTTAAGACAAATTATGTGTAATCTTTGTATTTTTCAATGAAATTGTGAAGAAAAGCGTAGAATATTGTAAAAATCTCTCAAAAAAATTAATAGAATTTTTTAACAAAATATGATTTTTTTTAATCGCAAAAAATATAAAAAGTCATATTTAATTCATGTTTTGTTAAAAAATTCTAATTTTTTTGAGAGATTCTTATAATATTATAAACTTTTCTGCAAATTTTATTAAAAAATATTAATTTTACATATGAGTTTACTTAAAATGAGGAGTCAAAAGTGAAGATGAATTTTATTATAAACTTTTCTTATAATATGAACTCTTGTTTCTTTTGCTTATGTTGGTAATGAATGTTTCTTCATGGGAATTGATTGTAAATTGTAGTAGGGCCTGGGGCATACTCTAGCAAGCTGAAAAAAAATGACTGCTAGTCTTGTTCATGCAAAATTGTACATGGATTTGCTAGGTTATAATTTTATGCAGAGGAATTCTTATCACATACCACGGTGGTATTCTTATCAACATAGGAGATAGTGATACGAGAGGTAGGAAAAAAAAATCCGAGTCAAGAAAAAGGCAGAGAAACCAGATTCTGATCCTCTTCCAAATTTTTAACTCGTTACATAGGTGTGTGACCACATGAAATTATAGCATTGGAAGAAGGAGAGAGTATGGTCGTCTTCACACTTCACTGTGGCATAAGCATTAGGAATAAAGGAAAGAATACACACAGAAAGAAATGACGAGGACCATTGAAAATTTCCCCTCATATTTCCTCCCCCTTTATGGTTACATGATTGATGATTCTCTTTGTTATTGTATGTGCACCATATCTTAATACAGTTTCTAGGGTTAAAAATTGTCAAGAATGGAGTACTTCATGTAGGACTTGAGAAAGTGTTGCATATGTAGTTGAAGTTCTACTAAATTATGAGGCTAACTTACATACATACAATAGGCCATGCAAATGTTGATAAACTATACAGGATCAATGCATGGTGTGTCTGGTGTCTGACATATGGTGGAGTCTATTTTCTCAATATGTTATCAATGTCGGCATGTTAGCGTCAATGTTTCATAGTTGATAACCTATGAAACTGAAATATATTGTCGTGATGCGAATATTTTAAAATTCAAAATGCGATACGACCTAGATACATCAAAATGTTTATAAAAAAATAATACTTGCAGAGTACTTGTAAAGAACAAGACAATATTGTTCATTCTTTGTTAATACATGTACATAATTATAATGACCACAAATTACACCAAATAGAAACATATATTTTAAGCCCACTATATTAGGATATCAACAAAAACATAATTAAAATAATGAGTATTGTCTCTATGCAATAGCACACAATCAAAATCATTTTTAAAAAACTACAGTCTAATGTTACCTGATTAAGTCTCTTCTCTTCTCCATTTTTACCATCACTCGTAAAAAACACGGTTTGTAAACCTGATTCAACAAGAGACAACTCTACAAATTCAACATTTCAAGTATCATATTTCTTCAAGTGAACATGTACATTTATAATAATGTCTCATAATCTTCTCTCATATTTTTTATACCCTTAATAAATATTTCATATGTAAACAAAAAATATTGAAAAAATAGATAATTCAAATATTTTTAAAGTATGTATCCGTGAAATATTGGTGTATACATTTTTTTTTATAATATCTAGCCTTCATAGTTGATAAGTAAATGGATAAGTAATATCAAAGTAGTCTATTTAAGTAGAAAAAGACACTGACATTCATAGTTGCCATCATACAACTTGGCTAACAAGTAACAAGTCACTATTGTTCCATTCCATGTAAATCATTGACAGATCGACACATGTCCAGTAGAAAGCAGCCTCTATGCATCAATCAATTCCTACAGGCTTCGTGTCGGAGCATATTACTTGATGAGGAAAGGAAAAGGAAAGAATAGATATACTTCTTTTAGAAGCTAATTCTATGACGTGTAACCCATCTGGGGCACTATGCATAACACTCGTGTGAGTCGTGTCCCTTTCTATGTTATCAAATCTTCTTTGCTTTACCAAATAAGAGATGCAGACAGGTAGGCAAACGTTTTGTTTTCTGGTACAAAATTGAACATGCAAGCACTTCAACATGTCAAGATTCAAATTTTGTGTTATGTTTTTTTAGCGTGTTCTCAAACTCTAGTGTTAAACTCGTAAATCCGTATGAGTTTACGTTTGTTAGGTGTGAGTTTACTGTTAACCTAGTGATAAACTCTCGTTTCTTTAAAATCGGAGCTTGCATCGAATTTGAGCGATTTAACTTGCAGTAAAATCGGTGAAATCAGATAACCTCGTTAGATTTTAAACGAGTTTGCGATTTTACTTTTGAAAAAGCTTTTTATAGTGGCTTAATTTGTTTTTCCTTTATGAACAAATTGAGGTAGAAACTTGAATCTCACATCCTTTCTCTTTATTTACTTACTATACACTAAAAGTGCAAATGTCTATAACCACATAATGATATGAAGTAATATTAAGATGTACCATTATTTTATTTTTTTTATCAAAAAAAATAAAATTAAGATGAAACATTATTGTTTAAAAAATAAATAAAACTTAAGATGTAACATTATATTGATATTTTTATTTTTTAACAAACATTATATTGTGATATGATCGGTCGCTTGCGTAAATTGTTTTGCCTGTGTATGGTTATTAAATTCATTCAAATTTCCTTCATTTTGGTGCTATGATTTTAATTTACTGTCTTTGAAATAAATTTATAGTTCAAAGATATTTAAAGACCAAATGTCATCTTAGGTTGCCATGTGTTTATCTTATTTTGTAAATGAAGAATGATATTTATACATCTATTTCATGACATCTTTGGTGACAACCGTGTTTTCTCTCAAGGAGTGGATGGCGGTGAGACTCGTTGCTAAGCTTAAGTCCCTTAAAGGTTACCTCAAGGAGTGGCATACCCGGGTTTTTGGTAAGGTTGAGGGTCGCATTGCAGAGCAGATTGATGCTTTGAAACACCTGGATCTTAAGGCGGAAGTGGGTATTTTATCGCCTGAGGATTCAGAAGCGCGCTTCAAGGGTTTTCATGATTTGTGGGTGCTCTTGAGAGTTAAGGAGTCTCAGAACTTTCAGCAGTCTCGGACGAAGTGGTTGCGTGAAGGTGATGCCAACTCTGGCTACATTCATGTGAGCACCAAGATTAGGAGGCGGCGGAACTCGATTCTTGCGCTTAGAGTGGGGAGTAGGTGGGTTGAGAATGTTCAGGAGGTCCGTGCGGAGATTGTGGGGTACTTTCGTGATCACTTCTCTGACCCGGTGGAGGATCGTCCCACCTTTGATGGGGTACCCTTACCGTGCCTTTCCGAGGTGGAAACGGGGGGTTTGGTTGTCCCTTTTTCTGACAAGGAGATTAGGAGGGTGGTGTTAGAGTCAGACGGGGCTAAAAGTCCGGGCCCGGATGGCTTCAATTTCTCCTTCTACAAAAGGTTTTGGGAGTTGTTCAATCAATTTTTCCAGTCTGCTATCCTTCCGCGCTGCTTTTCATCGTATTTTATTACGCTTATTCCTAAAGTTGTGTCTCCAACTCATATAGGTGACTTTCGCCCCATCTCCCTTCTTGGGTCCCTCTATAAGTTAATGGCCAAGGTTTTGGCAGGTAGACTGGCGCCGATTATGGACAAGCTCATTTCCTCTAACCAGTCAGCTTTCCTTAAAGGTCGTCAACTAATGGACAGTGTGGTGGCTATTAATGAAGTTATCGACGCTGCGAGGAAGGGTAAGAGAGAGTGCCTCATTTTTAAGGTGGATTTCGAAAAGGCCTGTGATTCTGTTAGTTGGAGTTTTGTTAACTATATGATGAGGAGATTAGGCTTCAGTGATAGATTAAGCAAGGGGACCCGTTAGCTCCATTCCTTTTCCTGCTGGTGGTGGAGGGCTTGAGCGGTTTGGTTCGATCAGCGGAAGCTAAGGGTTTGTATCTTGGCTTCAAGGTGGGTACTTTGGGTCCTTCAATCTCCCATCTACAGTATGCGGATGATACTTTATTTCTAGGGGAAGCTTCTATGGCAAACTTGTGGTCTTTAAAGACTATCTTGCGCTGTTTTGAGTTGGCTTCTGGGCTTAAGGTCAATTTCTCTAAAAGTTATGTTTTGGGGGTGAATGTGGGGGCAGAGTTCCTTGGCCTAGCCGAGCGTTTCCTTTACTATAGGATGGGTAGTGTTCTTTTCACTTATCTTGGCTTGCCGGTTGGCGCCAACCCGCGCCTTAAGAAAACTTGGCAACCTCTTCTTCAGTTACTATAGAGCAGATTGGTTGTTGGGGTAATAAGTTTGTCAGCTTAGGTGGTAAGGTTGTTCTCCTTAACTCTGTCCTCAATGCTATCCCCATTTTTTATTTGTCGGTCATGAAAATGCCCATTTCGGTGTGGAAGCGTATTGTTCGTCTTCAAAGGGGTTTCCTTTGGGGAGGGATTAAACGTAGGAAGAGCATTCCTTGGGTTTCTTGGTTGGTGGTGTGTAAGCCGAAGCGTGAGGGGGGGTTAGGGGTGAGGGATCTTCGTCAGGTGAACCTTGCTTTGTTGGCTAAGTGGAGGTGGCGATATCTGACGGGGGAAGGTGGTTTGTGGAGAGAGATTATACATGCCCGCTATGGTGGTTGTCACCCCTCTCCCCACCTTGGATGCAGGCCTCCGGGCCTCCGTGGGGTGTCCTCTTGGGGGTTGAACATTTCCCTTCTCGGGGATGATAGGGAGGCCTCTGGGGTCTGGTTTGTTGGGGACGACCTATCAACCCATTTCTGGCATGATCCGTGGTGTGGGGAGGCTCTCCTTAGGGTTAGGTTTAGTAGGCTTTTTCGCTTATCTCTCTAACCCGATGGTAGAGTTAGGGAGTTAGGTAGGTGGGAGGGGAGTGTTTGGGCTTGGAATCTTAGGTGGATGAGGCCTCTGTTTGTTTGGGAGGCTGACCTCCTCAATCAATTATTACTGATTGCAGCCAAAAATACCCGTGTGGCGAGGGGGGATACGTGGTCCTGGAGGTTCAGCTTCGATGGTCAATACTCGGTTAAGTCGGCTTACTCTGTGCTCCTTCGCCGTCTGCCGGCCTCGAGCGCCCTTGTAGGCGATAGTTTACAGGCGGTCTCCCAAATTTTAAAGTCGGGTGCTCCGTCAAAAGTGATTGTTTTCTCTTGGCAGCTTATCCTGGATAGGATTCCTACCAGATTTAACCTTCTTAGGCGTGGTGTCCCGATTCCGGAGGGGGGTTTGGGTGTGCTTTCTGTGAGGCGTCGACGAAGTCGTCTGTGCATCTTTTCCTCGAGTGTCCCTCGATCTTCCCGGTGTGGTATCAGGTCTCTAGGTGGTTGGGTTGGGATTTTGTTTTGCCTCTAGGTCTTGTCGGGCAGCTTTTGTCCTTTACGAGCTTAGGTGGGGGGAAGAGGGTTAGGTTTGGTCTTCTCATAGTTTGGCATGTTGTTATTTGGACCATCTGGACGTCCCAGAATGACCTTATTTTTTCTGGCGGCGCTCTCAGAGAGGAGCCAGTGGTGGATTGAGCTAAACTCTTACCTTGGAAGTGGTTCTTGGCTATGTGCCCTCCTAGTTCCTGATCTTTCCATGAGTGGGAGATGCAGCCCGTCTTGTGCTGGCAGCGGTAGTGTTTATGGGGGGGTTCTCCCTGGGTTCGCGGGGGGTTAGGGTGGGGGTTCTTTGCCTCATCCTCCCCGGCCTGTCTTCTTGGGATCCTCCTTTGCTTCTCTTTCCTTTCAGGTGGTCGTTTGGTGCGCTCTATTGCTGTTGGTTGCTGCAGTTTTGGTGTATCTTTTTTGTTTTTTGTGTTTGGTGTTTTTGGTGTGCCTTGCGGTTCTCTCTTGAGCTTGTTGTTGTTGACCTTTGGAGTTTGCTGGGGATGTTTTCTTGTTTTGGGGTGTCCTCGGTCATCCTTCTTGGTGTACTCTTATATATATATATATATATATATATATATATATATATATATATATTTTTTTTTAAAAA
>Ga0099826_10003995_pt1 | contig 10219 bp, 8 predicted proteins | sample Mtrugardesep15_FD_76830 | JGI IMG/M metagenome (GOLD analysis project Ga0099826, IMG submission 76830) | Root nodule microbial communities of legume samples collected from California, USA - M. trunc garden sep15 | ecosystem: Host-associated > Plants > Roots > Nodule | place: USA: California...
CAAATATTAGTATTGTTGGTTGAAGCATGTTATCAATAATCATAAGCCGGTTATCTTTGTTATGATTACTTACTTTAGTTAGAATATAGTCACTATATAAAGTGTAATTTTTTTTACCATGGTACAAAGTTTCTATCATTATTTAACACGACTAGTATATGTCAAGAGTATGTGAACACACAATGTGTGCTCTCCATTATCAACGGAATTTTCTTCATTGAGAGTCAATGATCGAACCCCTAACCAAATTATTGTCATCAGTAATCAACAGTCTTCTCAATCATTTTTTTGAATTTATTGTCCTCTTTGATTCAAACCATAGGCGTGCTTCTGAATACTTTTTTGTTTAAGAAACAAAAAAGGTGTAGACGGTTGCTTTCCTTTTAACTTCTTCTCTCTCATTAGTCCTTTAAGATGGCAAATAAATGAAGTGATACCCCACTGGTGGCATTGCATTTTCCAACTTACATAAACAGTGAGGCCTTTTAGTTACCACTCTCTCTCTCTCTGGTACCTTTCACTATTCATTTTTAAGATAGCCACACCACATAACACACAGATAAAGTACATAGCTAGAAAGAGATAGAAAAATGAGTTCATCATCAGGCTCAGGTCAGAGCAGTGGCCATGATCTCTCTTTCAAGATCTTGTTGATTGGTGATTCTGGTGTTGGAAAGAGTTGCTTACTTGTCACTTTCATTTCCAACTCCTCTGTTGAAGATCTTTCACCTACCATTGGTATTTACAACTTTCTCATTTCTATTAAATTAATGGTGTATGCCTCTTGATTCTTGATCTACCTATTGTTTATAATCACCATGTTCAATTCAAATTGTGAATGTTAAATTAAATTTGTCAATTCAGTTTGTTTCATGATTGAATTTGTTGGCAATATGATGCCATTGTTTAACTGCTCTAATTGCTTTGCTCCTTTTATATAAGTATGTCATTGGATTGTAATCAACAAACTATGTAATTTATGCACTCATTTCTTGTTAGCTGTTATGTCGGTGGTAAGAGTTTGATCTTGTAATCTAAAGAGATACGACGGTTGTATAATGATCATTAATATCACTTTAGTTGATAATAATCTTCGCCTTCTCTAATTTTATTTTATTTTAAAATGCTCTCATTCTGTATGAACTAATGTTGTTTCTATGATCCGTAGGTGTTGATTTTAAGATCAAAACGCTCACGGTAGGTGGGAAAAGATTAAAGCTTACAATTTGGGACACAGGTATATACATATTATAGTCATAAAATCTTGTGTTTCCCCTTAATGAAAATAAACCTTTGTTCAATCTTAGCAGCATGTAATTCATAGAATTTTCGGTTGAATTATATGTTAATTTACCAGAATGACTAATTTAATTTAAGTGGTAAACTGAAATATGCATTGGATCTATTGCAGCTGGACAGGAAAGGTTCAGGACTCTAACAAGTTCTTACTATAGAGGAGCACAAGGAATCATTCTCGGTATGCTAATGTGGTTTATGTACATATAGATATCTGTTACATTGTTCTTCCCGAGAAATTGTGGCTTTGATCTTATCTATATTTATTTGGGACTAAAGATGGCCTTGTTGGGAAACCATAATTTAGTACTCCATAGTTGAACTGGATAAAGTATGTCTTTCAGTTACTGATATAAGTCACTTTTTCTAATGTTAATGATTTCTATTTATAGAGTGATTTGTTTTCTTATCTTCTAGTTTATGATGTCACAAGGAGAGAAACCTTTACAAACTTATCAGAAGTGTGGTCTAAGGAATTGGAACTCTATTCAACTAATCAGGAGTGTGTGAAGATGCTAGTTGGAAATAAAGTTGATAAAGTAAGTTTTATGTTCTTATTAGTAAAAATCTTGCATAAGATTGCACGAATGTGTGAAATATGACAGGAAATAGATGACTTTATAATAGATAGATCATCAAGAAAGCATTGGGTCTGAGTTTATGATTAACGTAGAGAATGGATTTTTTTTATTGGATTGGTAGGATATTGTCTCGAAATATTTTATATTGGATTGGTTGGAAATTGTGGTTTTGATCTTATCCACGTCTAGAAAATGAAATAACATTTAAGTTTTGTGTTCCAAGTCTATTTCATCGTTCGTTAGAATTAATGACAATGAGTCAATGCCCACATTATGAGAAAATTAAGACATTCTCATGATTTCAAAATAATAAATTCAATTCTAACCTATTGTAAGAATGCTTTAGGTGTGGACCAACTTAGAAGACCTTGTCTTTTGTATGGTTTGTACACCAATTGCGAGAGATATTTTAGATTCATTCAACTTAAAAAGACAATGTTCATACTGTTCAGAGTCTCACATTTGATGTAATATGGCCTAAAAGTTTGTATAAGTGGAAGACATCTCTCACATTACAGGCCGGTTTTGTAGGGTAGAGTTAGGCTCTGTCTTCATTTTAAGATGGTATTAGAGTCTGAAATATTTGTCGGGCCACCCGTTAATTTTTTTTTTTTGGAATGACAAATGTTAGTTATTATTTTGTTAGTAGGGGGAGTTGAATTCATGACCTCCTTATCATTCCAACTCCTATGTTCCTCCCCAAAACTACAAACCACCTTATCACTCCCTTGGACTACCTATTATCGAGCTACTCGGGTCAAGCTCCAAATGTCTAGTTTTGAGTGTGAGGGGGTGCGTTGAAAGTCCCATGTTCGATGTGATATGGCCTAAAAGAGTGTTTTTCAAGTAGGAGGCTTCCCTTACTTACAATTACAATAACATTGCTTCACACTTTTTGCCACCATCACCGTGATATTCTGATGACATCCATCAGAATCGTGGATCCTCTCATTACCATTCAGAATGAATGAAATAAGATATACATTTGTATGTGGCATGCTTGTGATATTAACACTTGCATTTCAATGAATATGTAAAGTATTGCACTGCCATTTGGAGGCACTATCATTTGTCGAAGCAACCAACTTGAGACACTTGGGTATATGATTTACAGTTATACTGGACGTTCTGAAACCATTGAAGAATCTTGTGGAGATAGATGAGTGTTTGTATTAGGCCCTCATTTAGCATAAATGTCATTTACCAATGCACATTAGCAATATCATAGGTTCAGATCATGAATACCTTACAATGTGAGATTTTCACATGATTGGTGGCTCTGTCTGTCCACTGATATCTGCTAGGGTTTATTACTCAGGATTCTGAAAGGGCTGTGAGCAGAGAAGAGGGCTTAGCCCTTGCTAAAGAATTGGGGTGTTTGCTTCTTGAATGTAGTGCTAAAACTCGAGAAAATGTGGAGAAGTGCTTCGAAGAACTCGCTCTAAAGGTACAGTTTTATAAGTTTCCTTTAATGATGTTTCTGTCTTGTGCATATTGTTCCAATTAACTGACAATAAGCGTTATACTTCTCTAATTTAGTTGGTAGTTTTCATTGTTTTTAAAACAGTTACAATTCTGTTATATCTTCCTTGGATCATTTCTCTCTGTATATTCTATATATCCCTAGTATACAGTTTTTCAATTCATTCATTATTTATTCAATATAAATGAAGAATTCAGAGGAATTGGCTCTTCTCTCACACACTGCGAGTTCTTACTTTGATAGCAGGGTGACAAATTACCCTAAGCTTAAATATTGGTTCTAAAAATATAATACCTCAACTGAGAAATCTGCATACAGAAGTATAAGTGTTTGTGTATAATATATTGACCGGACGTTGATGCAGAGGCATCTAATAAGAAACTTACATTTGGTTTTGTATAAAAAATGGTTTTAAAAAGTGCTTATCTACTATTCTACGGCTTTTGTTAAGTTAGTATTTTTCTCCTTGCCAGAACTTGACCCCTGGATTTTTAACTTCTCAACTCTTAATCCCTTAGCTCAAACCAGTTGAGCTACCCAACCCCCTGGAATAAACTATCAACTTGGTCCCTGAACTATAGAAATATAACAAGTAGTCCATAAAACAAGGTTCTGATATTTAGTTTGAGAGAAACTTGTATGGTAAATTGATTGATGATTATTTTTTTTTTATATCAAAAAATTACAACTTAACAGTAAAACACCGTTTTGTAGATAATGGAAGCTCCTAGTCTATTGGAAGAAGGGTCAGCAGCAACAAAAAGGAATGTCTTAAAACAGAAACAAGAACCACAGTCATCCCAAAATGGAGGCTGTTGCTCTTAAATTGCTGCATTGTGAACGTTTTGAACAAAAATCCTGTATATGTGAGTTTCTTCCATAGTTTGTTACTGCTGCTAGTGTCCTTTGGTTGCTCAACTACTTGAATGACGAAATTGGCAACAATGACACTTATTAGGTTGTGTAAATTTGTTTGCCTATGAATGATGTATCTTTTGTGTGTTGCTCCCAAGTCAATCTGATAAACATACTTGCACAATTATGTTTACTCACAAACTTGTACAAACTATAATATATAACATGTCTTTGTTTAAAGATTACAGGGCATGCCCCACTTAAGTTTTCCGTTCATTTGAAAACTTAAATACGGCCGCATGAGCAGCTTGTACTTTGAACTTTCTAATATGAAGTAAAATTGGCCATTAAACTCTAAGATACTGCTGCCATGAACATGTTATTCTCCTTGCTGTACATTCAAGTATCCAACCAAATAATCTTAAGAAAAATGTTTTAATTGAAAAGAAGAATAGCATCATGTCCAAGTTCAAAACATAAAGTTTCATGTCATAGTGGTCAAAATGCTTCAAACGGGCGAAAACTAAACAAGGAGTTTCATGTCCAAGTTCAAAACAATATTTACTGGTGTCTTATGATTCTGTTGAGTTGTTCCATGTCTTCCACCACCATTTATCAAATCATGATGAGTACTCATTGTTTCAATAAAGTTTCTTAGAGAAGTTTTATGCCTTCTCATATGTCCCCCTAAAGCTAGCTTGTCCAGATATAAACTCAGCCCCACATATACAACACCTGTGAACTTTAGCTTTATGATTATTAGTAGCAGTCATGTTAGTCCTGCTCCTGCTAAATAATTGTAAAGTAAGAGCGGTGTTTGTGTTTGTAGGGGTCATATTTATGATGATCACTCACTTTGTTCACAAAAGTAGTTATAACTGCTTTTTGTTGATTTCTTGCTTGGTGCCAAAAGTATTTGTTGGGTTAAGATCCTCTCAATTTAATGTACACTTTCATTTGAACATTTGCAAAGAAATATACTCGTAGAATAAAATAATATTATTGTTTTATTTCATGAGTTTATCTCTTTTCAAATGAAAGTGTCCATTCATCCTCTTAATTGATCTTGCATATGTATATATTAATTAATTTTCTTGTCAAAATATAAAAGTGGAATTAATTAAGAGAAGAAATTAAAGTAAAGGGGTTAGAGTTAGAGATGAATGGGAGCTGTACTTCTTTTCCCTTATATTTATATTTACATACTTGATGATGTTGTGTGTTACATAGATTTGACAAAAACACATCGGTATCTTCTCAATTTAATATTCTTCTTGAAAATGTCATCTTATTTAAAGATCAATCTCCCAACTGCCATTGCTTGTTATGAAGAACTTTCTTTGGGCTGGGTTTTTTAGTTTTTCTTCAGATCTGGAAGTGAAGTGAGGGCTCTTGGTCTTGGTCTTACCTTGAGTTCCTTGCTCTCAATTAGTCTTCTGGACCCATTAATTGCCATAATTATTCTTTACTACTGAGTATTTGATTTAATATTTTTAGACAGATTTGGACTTATTTCATGCTACCAAATTGTTATCAAATGGATAAAACATGGTTATTTATAAGAGTCCTCTAGTTAGAACAAGTAGGATTGAAGTAGTAAAGTTTAAAATTTTGATAAGTTTTAGAGTAGCTTCTGTGCCAAATTCTGAAGTAATAAAAATTAAATATTTCTTCTCCGTCCTAATGGGTTCTAAGTTTTCCAGATTATGTGATAGAGATGGGAGAAATGGTTGGAGAAGATGGCTTAAAATTTATTTTAAATAATTTTTGTTGGTTCATTACCCATTTACTATCAGAAATGATTTGGATAGATTCACAAAACATTAGAAAATTTGAATGAAAATAAAATAAAATAATATTAATTGAAGTGACTGATTTTTTTAATTTTTTCATTTTATGTGAGTGTGTCTAAATCTTTTTGATTTAGGGTTGTGACAATGTTAGACTTACACCAGAGTAAGAAGGAAAAAATTGGTAAAAAAATGCGCCCAGTAAAAATTATACACATGACATGGCACAAAATGACTTTTTTGGTAAGGCACATAAAAAGGTTTGAAAATTGCTATTTAGGCACCTTGAATTGTTTACAAGATCTCAAACTTTTAAAAATATCTCCACATCAAATTATAAATTGTTCAACAATGAACGGTAGTTAAAGACAATTCATGACTTTTTAAATATGTTAGCGATTAATCAATCTAAACAACTCTTCTTCTTAAATATGTTAAACGATTAACCAATCTAAAAAGTGCTTCCTATTTTTTTTTAAGAGAAATGCTTATTGTTACGCAACGAAAGCGAAGAATTCTATATTTAGAACAATGCGGTTTAATCCACCACCTCATATATCGTGTGAATTGGCTACTTAAAATTTGGCTACTTTTTTTACTAAAAAAAACAACATTCTTGCATTTCGTCTGTTTTGTATTCGTAACAAATAGCAGCTCTCTCTTTTTTTAAGGTTTTGTTTGGATTGATGGAACATAACGGAGCGGAAAAGAACATAATAGAATGGAGCGAAACGGAATGGAATAGATAGTCCATTCCATTGTTTGGATATTTTATGATGGAGCGGAATAAACTTGTTGTTCCATTGTTTGGATTGTTGAGAGAATGGAATGAATTATAACTTTCTATTCCAATTTTACCCTTCTTTAAAAATACCATTATATAGAATTAAAGCATTTGTTTTTTAGGGATGAATTAAAGCATATATCTTCCATTAAAATGATTACAAAATATATAATTATAATATAATATTAACATAATATAATATGAGGTATGTCGCAAGTTGGAATTGTAACATAGGGTAGGTCGCAAGTCAAACTTATGACATGGGGGTCAACTTTTCAAAAGGATGGTAGTTTTGAAATTTTTGTTTCAACTAAGGTAGATTCAGAATTTTAGTTTCATTTTAGGGAAGAAAAAAAATCTCTTACGGTAGACCAAGAAATAACCTCCTTTTTATAGAGATTCATGACTAACTCATTACCCTAATCTTAATACTCTTATTAGTAGAATAAAAAATAATAAATGTAATAATAATTAGATAATATACACACTTTCTGACTTGTATCAATATATTTGTAACTTAAGAAACGATAATGTTCTTGAATATTAGAACTGATATCTTTGTACAATTCACACATTAGACTAAGTATTTTGTAGTATTGAAAAAACATCCTTAAACATGAGATTCATCAACACTTCTCTTATTTTATCAATTATTTTGGTATTCATCATCCATGTTAAACATCCCCTACACACACCCACGCGCATATGCACGCGTTCCTACATTGGATTGTGATGAGCCTAAATAGAGTTCTTGGCTCATTTCATCTTATAATATATCACTTGTTCCGATTGTTGGCTCAAATGGTTATGGGGGTTTCACCAGAGTAAAAGACATTGATGTTTTTCCTCACTCAAATTCTCAAGCCACCTTCGTCATACTTAATTCCGGCACATACAAGTTGGTATATTTAAACATATTTTCTAACACACACTTTTATATTGTTTGAAATGTAATAGGTTTTCAAAAGTATAGATATGAGAGCAATGATAAGAACGACAGATACAACAAGAACGACGACGAGAACAACATGTACAAGACAACAGAGAGAACGGTGTTGTAAAAACAGACAAAGACAATGATAGCGAGAATGTCAGCAAGTACAATGATGTGTGTCAAGAGAAGATGATCAGAAATAGCAAAGACTAGTGAAGGTGAAGATGAGTTAGGAAGGCGTCGAGTAACCATAAAGAAAAGAGACACGAAAGGTTTCTATTGAGAAAATAAGGCATGGTTTCTAATGTAAATATAAGAAAGAATATATGGAAATAAAACTCAAAAGAGAAATCACACAAATTGACGCACCTTCATCTACGAGACTACGACCATAGGAGTTCTTTCAACAACAATATTAATAAATCTACGACCATAGGAGTGTTGCGTATAGACCAATGCAACATTAGTTTATAGTATAGCATAGTTTCGTATAGACCAAATGCAGCACTAAGTATCACTTTATGCCCCTAAATATTACAGTGGCCGAAAAATATGTTTCTAGGATTGACCTCAGACATATTTACACAGATAATGATCCTCACGACCTGCTAAAAAGTGAGTAGAACATGAGTTATTTGCACCGTTTCATTCACCTAACCACAACTGTTCTCAAAATTGATTTGAGAGGTATGTATGCATTTGGAAGTATCAACCAAGTTATAATCAAATCATTTTTAAAATACACTACTAACATTTTCTTTGTAATACTCTTCCGAAAATTGTTCATTCGTTTATCCAACGAAAGTTAACTCACGCTCGACATTTTTTAACGATAGTTAACTCACACTAGTACTTTTTAAACTGGTTCGATCATTTTTTATGTCGGATCAACCATCTTAAAAGTGTCAACGTGAGTTGAATACCGCTGAAAAATGTCGAACGTGAGTTAACTTCCGCTGAATTAAGGAAATGGTCAATTTTTAGAGAGAGAAAAGTAATTTTCTACTCTTTCTTTATTGTGAAATTTTTTGGCCCAATGGATGCCAAAAGCTCCCCAAAGTAAAAAATAAATAAAAAATACAAATTCAAAAACAACAATTTGTTGATTATTTGACGCCAATTTAAATGTGTTAGTTTAACTTCTTAAAAAAATTAATGTACCTTTTTATATTGGTAGAAAAATTCAAATAAATATCTTGTAAGATATGAACTGAATCATTATCCACTTGATCAACATTATCCCTCAAAAAAAAAAACTTGATCAACATTCATTTGTTGATTATAACACTTCTGTTTTAAGAAAATATAACACTCACACATTTCAACAATCTCATAATCCCTATATATTACGTCAAAATAAAAAAGGTTGCCCTATATAATGGCGGAGCCAGAAATTTTATAGAGTTCGGGCAAAAATTTTATCGCAAAACGTTACTTCCTTCCTACGAATAATTTCACATTTCCTGCAGTTAATTTCATATTTCCTGCAGATAAATTCACATTTCCTGCGGATATATCTTTCATGCGGATCCTAAAATCCTAAAGTCCTCACCTGAAAACCTACATCCTTGACAAAATCTGCAGAAAATGTGTTTCCTACGGAATTTACGCAAACATCCGCAAGTAAATCCGTAGAAAAAGCTAAAAGGCCTTGCTAACCCAGGCTAGCTGGGGGTGGCTCCGCCCCTGACCCTATATAGATTATATGAATTTCACTTAACTGAAGATTACATTAAATGAAATGTTAAAAGAACATTCTTCTATATTAAGTTTATAAGTTTAATTATTAATAAATATTGAGACTTACATATGTTGGGTCTAGTAGAATAAACTAAATGTAATAGATTGACCTAGTTGGGTCTAGTGGAATGAACTAAATTTTAATAAAATAAACTAAACTCAATCAAAATAACGAATCAATGATCAAATCTTAAGAGTTATTCATATTTAGTATTTAAATAGGTCTCGAATATGATTAACTCCTTTGGAAACAATGCAGAAACAAACCGAATAAGACGAAGGGAAAGGAGGCCCACAAATCGGAACAATATCTTGAAAATATGTAGCAGTCTCGACATTGAGCTTTGTTGCTTAAGATTCATAATGTATATGTATATGTAGCTGTCCTTACCGACCGACCTTTCATCCATGACCATGTTCACGACCATGACATGCGCCCACTCTCTGACTCTGATGTACTAGCTGCTAGTAAGAAAGAAACTTTGTTATGCATAGGCTATTACGTGAAACACTTGCAATCTTGCATTACGCATCACCATTTTTTAGACATATTTTCCATCCTATAATCTTGCTGTTTGTCTGATGAATGATGGAACATGTGTGGCTCAAAATCATCTCCATCCATAAAAATGGACCCTAATAACCAGAGATATTTGTATTTGCCTGAAATGAATTGATAGGCTCCATAACTCTCCATTCATTGAAGACATGTTTCTCCAATTCTTTCACTTTCTTGGTGATATTATGAGTTATGTA
>Ga0099826_10003996_pt1 | contig 10219 bp, 2 predicted proteins | sample Mtrugardesep15_FD_76830 | JGI IMG/M metagenome (GOLD analysis project Ga0099826, IMG submission 76830) | Root nodule microbial communities of legume samples collected from California, USA - M. trunc garden sep15 | ecosystem: Host-associated > Plants > Roots > Nodule | place: USA: California...
CTCCCGCAACTTGTACCCATGCTTACATGCTAAAGAGTCATGATTTTGTGCAAAAAACAAATCCCATTTATGATAACCGCAAAGTTGATTAATATATTTGAATTGTACCCTTCATGCAATCCTTATCTCCTCAAAAGAGAAAATGAAAGAAAAAGATGAAGACACTATCAGTAACAAAGGAAGAAGATAAATTAAATTGGTGCATAAATTACATAATTAGTAATGTCAAAGATAAGCATATTAGGGTTAATATCCAAAGTGGGGACCTTTCACGCGACTTAATGAAAAAAGTAGCAGCAGCGTCGGTATCAGGCTGGTACTATGAAAGGTTGACAAGTATACATTGCAAATAAAGTTCCTTTTATGTATGGTGCATACGTAGGGGAATGATTTAGGCATTCCTAATTTTTCTGCTTCTCATGTGCTTCTGTTTGATTGCACCATTCATGAACCAGTTTTTCTAATATACAAAAAAGCAAATTCCTCTTAAAAAAATGAATCAATTACAGTTAAGATGTTAAAAAATTACATTGGATTTAATATGTTAGGCGCAGATTCAAATTTCCTATTTTTTCATTTTTTTTCGTGTATTTAGTGTGTATGAGTTTCATTGTTGTCGGTTGAAATGTTTAATACCAAACAAATAGCAAAGGAATAGGAAAAACAATTGCAACTAGATTAATAGTCACATCATGAACACAATGCTGTGATAAAAAAGTGGAAGTTTATGTGGTGAGATTTCTAAAATGATTACATTAAAGAGAAGACTATAAAGGTGTGATTAATAGAACGTGCTATTTTATGATTGAATGGGTTGATTCACGCATTAATATACATTTGATTTGAAACGTAGCATTAAAGACTGTATCGTTTTGTTAAGAACTGCTTCTTCACATTAAGTTTTGCATGTTGCTCTACAAATAGACATCTTCACATATACTATTGGATCTATTTTAGAGTAATAATAAGTGAGGAGTAATAACTAATATTAATTACTAAAGAAATAAGGTAAATCAAACCTAATACTTATTGTCCGCACATGCCATGCAGTAATACAAATTTTTCAAATTTATCCAAAAATTGTAGAAAGTTCTGGTTTATGCTGTGGTGAGTTTGAGTGGATATAGATATAAATTGTAGCCAAGAAAAGAACTAACTGTAATTGTCTTTAGCTATTGGAGCCAGCTATGCCAGCGTGATGGATTTGATATATAATCTTTGCTTTACAAGTGCTACAAAATTAATAGTGACTTGTTGCCAATCAATATTTTCATACTATGTCTTTACTTGGAGAAAACTATTAAATGTTTCTTCTTTTTTTCTTTCCAAAGTGAAACATCAAGTTAGGTTAAACTTTTGATTTTATTATATTAGCGGCAATTTGAAAGCACTGAATTAGCCTAAAACACATTATTCTCAACTCAAATCAGGGTTGCATTGTCACTTAATGACTTGGAATTATTGGAGCTATAGTGATGGATGGGATTGATGATTGTACACTACTTTTTTAGATTATATTATGTGATGGATTGAATTGTTTGTGGTTTATTTGGAAGATAGACATGACAAAAAAGTTTTACCAGTAAATCAATACTCTTTCCGGAGATAGCGAGAAGCTTTAATGGACAGTCTGGGTGTACGATTCGACAACTACAGCTTGCCAAAAAAAATAAAAATGGAACAACGACAATCTTGTATAGTGAAATGGTTTGAGGTGGGTAGGAAGTGAATGTAAAATGAAATAGTTTGCTCAAAGCTCAATTAACACTTTTGATTTTTTATAGAAGCCAACTTAGGTTGGTTCAATGGTCTCAAAGTCTTGTTTCAAAAAAAGAAATAGTAATTTCAAAGTCTAAGTTCGATTATCTTCACGTCAATTTAAACGGGTTAGTGTATTTTTATAAAAAATAAAAAAAAATAACACTTTTTTGAAAGAAAGAGGAAAAAACGAGAGAAAAAACTAAAGAACGAGACTAGTTGTACTACACCGTAAAACATTCAGATGGAAGTGTGTTTTGAAAAACCGTAACAAATATATGAAGGTTCTTAAAAGTGATTATTATTAATTAAAAAAAGATTAAATATAATTTTAATCTCTATAAATTTTCTAAGTAATAATTTTAGTCGCTATGCAAGCATGTTGAAGAAAACATGTTTAATTATCTCTCAACTTCAAAAAATTTAAATGATTTTTCGTAGACATGTTTTATTTTTACGGATTGTAATCATGTTTAAAATTTTATAAAAAGTTATGCAAAATTTAGAATTTTTTAATATGGGAGGGATTAAATATGCAATTATTTTAAACGTCAAAAACTCAAAATAAAAGTAACAAAAATTTGGATCTATAAATCAAATTTTGAGCTCATTTTTTATAGATGAATTGTATATAATGTTGTAAACATGTCAGGAAAAAAACAACAAAAAAATACATTGACTTAAAACAAGGGTTTTAAATCGTTTGCAAAGACTAAAAAATGTTTTTTTTTTTTTTATGGAAATAAAAAGTTGAATTTGATAATTTTATAGAGATCAAAATCATATCAACATAAAAAATTAAAAAAAAATTGTAACAAATAGACTCAATATTAATGTCATGGCTTTTGGACCAATACATTATACATCAATACTCCACACTTATACAAGCCTGCAGTGGCGGAGCCAGGAATTTTATAGAGCCTGGACAAAAAAATTATCGCAAAACGTTACTTCCTTCATGCGAATAATTTTACATTTCCTGCGGATAATTTCACGTTTCCTGCGGATATATCTTTCCTGCGGATCCTAAAATCCTAGTATTATCTCACCTGGGAACCTAAATTCATGGCAAAATATGCAGGAAATGTGTTTCCTGCGGAATTTGCCCAAAAATCCGCAGGAAAAACTAAAAATTCTAGTAATGGCTAGGCTTGCAACAAGGAAAGTTGGAGCTAAGCCTGGGCACTAGCCCAGGCTAGCTGGGGGGTGACTCCGCCCCTGCAAGCCTGTTAACTCCACCCTCAAACGCCAAACTAATATAAGCAGCTCAAAGACAAACAAAATTTTAAATATATATAAAAAAAGAGAGGCAATTACCTAAGTTATAACAAAAAAGAGCTAATTTTCTTTTTTAAAGGAAGTGAGAGCTATTTTTATTTCCCATTTTTCCCTAAAAAAAATATATTTATTTCCCATTTGTTTCATATAAATCATACTTTTTCGGATTTGTCAACCCATGGAAAAAAAAATATCAATTTATCTTTTGTTAAATGTGTTTTTCCGCCCAAATAAGTAAGGTTGATGAATAGTAGTTTTTTTTAAAAAGAAATGAAGTTCTCTTGTGAAAATTGCTGAAGAGGCTACCTGTATTGATTAAAATTCAATGAAAACATTGATCGAAAGTGAAAATTCGATAGGTTTGTTAGAACAAAAAATACCTATAGATAATTGGAGCAATCTGGTGTTGCTGAAGACAAGTCTCCTAGGAAGCGAGTGATTTATCGTTGTGTTAGATCATGACGTTTTGGTAGAAGACACTTTCTTTTTTCACTTTATAAAATCATCAAAAACACATTAAAATATTGACTTCCCACTCTATGTCTTAGTAGTGTGCCATGTAATTTTTCCAAAAATGTCCTTGACCAATTCAGATTTTAAAATCCGAATTCATGCTTTCCTAATTTGGATTTTATAATTCGAACTATGTTTATGAAAAATCAGCAATCAGAATCTCTCACATTTCAGCCATTTTGAATTTTTCTTTTGAAAACAACAAAAAAACTAAGTAAAAAAAATGCTAAAAACTAGTCAAATAAAATCATAAAAATACCACCAAAAAAATCTAAAAATCAAATAAAACTAATGCAAATTTTTTTGGATTTTTCTGAGAATATGAAAAGTAAAAAAAGTAAAAAAATGGGTCTAAACAATGAAATTTTGGATTTTGAGGGGCGGAGTCCTATAAGAAGTTTCTTCTAAGGGAGTCTTGATCCTTGATTTTTTTATGATTTTCTGGGGAAGTTTCGGAGCAATCCGATCAAGTAGCTCAAAAACCCGATCTTTGACTAAGAACAGTTAACAATGACCCAAAACAAAAGGATGAGAGTTAGGAAGATTAATATTGTCCATAAAATGAATATTCATGTTACAAATATGTTTAGACTTTGTGCTGATACAGTTTCGATTATATTATCCGAACTGTTTTTCCCTTGAAAAAAGGTGTTTAGGGGAGGGTGTGTTCGGATTATATAATCCGAAAAAATCAAGTAACGCGCCCTATTTTTTGAATTTTTCGGATTATAAAATTCGAATTGGTGAAGAACTCATTTTTCACCCTATAACAAAGGAAAAACATGAATTTGAATTTTAAAATCCGAATTGCGCAAGGGCATTTTCGAAAAAATAACAGACGCGCTAGTAAGGCATGAGGTGGAAAAAGTAATAGTCTAAAATATTTTGAATTTTAGCAGGGTCGTTCCTAACATGTTTTTGGGCCTTAGACCAAGTTTGAGAAAATGACCCTCTTATATAATGGATCATTTTTATTTTATTTTTTATAAATGGAGAATAATATATGCATTAATCATGGCGGTCCCCATAATACATGTTTTAAAATCACAACTATCGCGACACTTTAAAAAATCGTGATTCAAATGTATCTCATCCTATATATTATTAATAAAAAAAATTGACCGGCCGAATAAAACGCAACAAAGCTAATCAAAACGATAGTAGATATACCAAGTTTTATATAAGTTTCATTATCATTTGATAATTTAATTGATTTACTACCTATAAAATTTCTCAAAGAGTTTCATTATCATTCTAGTAACATCAAAACCTTTTATCATTTGTCAATAGAATATGATATGTTACTTATCAAAAATCACAACAAGACCAAATTTGATGTCCCAAACATGAAACTTTCATGATGAAAAGTCATATTATATTATGAAATTAAAATACAAATACAGGTTGGCTTCAATCTGAAACGCCAAAAAAATCCTCAATAAAACAAATTTGGTCTTTGGAAAGGAGTGGATATATTGCATTTTACGTGTTGTTTCTAAGTTTTGCAATTTGGGTAATGAAATGTTGGGGGATGAAAATGAAGACACTAGGTTGGAGGTGTGAAAATGAAATGATGATAGGTTGTAAAAAAAAAGAGTGAAATGGTTGATGGGTTGAAGTTTGGTAAATGTTTGGGCCCTCTTTGCCACTATTGCTATTTAAACCCCCTTTAAGCCCAGTATTACTATATACACCCCCATAGTAAATAAAATTAGGCCCGTTACCGACATTGGCCCAAAGCCTCCGCACCTCCGGCCTATGCCTTGGACCAGCCCTGGATTTTAGAATCCAAACAAAACGTGTAAGAAACTCGTAAAATGAGAAAAATAACTGCTTTAGAGTTAAAAGAATGCACTCACACAATCACACTAAAACAAGTCCATAACACCATACACTCAAACTCATATTGGGCCCGAGTTTTTTTTTTAAAAAAAAAAAAATCTATTTTTTTAACTAAAAAATTACTTTTTTTACTTTTGTATTGTTTGTTTGAGATTTAAAAAAAATTCATTTTGTTAAAAAAATCATTTTTAGCTTCAAAATAAAAAGCTATTTCAAATAGTTTTTCAAGAATCTATTTTTTTTTTTAAAATAAAAGGAACTCAAATGTAAGAGTTTCAAATCTTAAAAAAAATGATTTTTATGTTACTAAGCTTTAGATTTTTTTAAAAAAAAATCTCTAAAAAAAATCTATGGATTCTTTTAAAATCTATTTTTTTTAAATTATCCAAAAAATAAAACAGATTAATTTGCACATTATTGGCATGTGGTTTCACTAAACATGTTAACTTATCCAATCTACATAGCCATCCACGAATTATTAAAAATAAATGGTTAAGTGGTTTAAGTGTTTTTATTATTTTAATCTTTACTGATCATTTTTTTTTTCAAAGGAAAATATTTACTGCTCAAGGTTAGATCAGGTCAACAGGTGGCCATGACTTCTTTCACTCACACACAGTTTCCATTCAACGATGAAACAATATAAAAAAAACAAGGTGACTTCCCAAAATCATTGTGTTTTTTTGGTACCGGAGAAGTCAATATTTTAAAAATGAATGATAATTTAAATACTTCAACTAATTTGTGAGGTTATAGTTATAATTTGAGGGGTAGAAAGTTATTACAAATATGAAGATTTATATTGAGTTTTCTTCACCAATAGCTTATGTTTTATTTTAAAATCTCTAAATGATTAGATATAAAAGTCGCTTTACTTTTTTAATTCATAACATGCTCTAAAAGTTTGCTTATTAATACAATAGTGATAGTAAAAGCCATTTTTATTTTGTATCTTTTTTTTTTCTTTTTCTCTTGTGAGCCGTCATCAAAACCCTAGTTTCTTCTCCTTCGTCCACAAAAAAAGGGTGATTTAAGGTCAATTTTTGACCAAAATTACTTCTCTAACTCGTTTTTCTATTTCCCTTTTATTGAAATAAGTGATTTTCACATCAATTTTGTTTTTTTTTATTGTGATTTCGTCGTTTTAGTGCGACGTTGGTTTGTTCATCGTCTTTGAGTGGCGTTGTTTGTCTTTTTTTGTTTAGTTCAGGTATTTCTTCGGTTTAGATTGTTAGATCAACTTCGATCGAATGCAGATTCAATCAATGACTTTGGCGTCGTCCACGTTGCAGATCCGAAGACATGGGTGTTCCGGGGACTTGAATATAGTCATATGTGTAAGCTTTTTACTTCGTCGTTGTATGCTATTAACATAAATGTTGTGAGTTTGTTTGCAGATTCACCCTTTTTTATTTTAGCAAATTTGTGTTGTATCGATGTACTCTATCAATTTGAATGAATGAATATCGTTTATTTTTGTCAAAAATAAAAAATAATAGTGATAGTAAATTGTTAGTTTACAAGTTGGTTTATACAATTATTCATTTTTTAAGAACTGTATTTTTACAATGATATATATATTCCTTGTACAATATGCGCAAAGAGGAAAGACCAGAAGAAAATTTACATAATTACGTGTTAAGGTACCCATAAGAGCACCAACCAAGAAACAAAAATTACAAATACACACTTATACAAGGTAACAAGTGTCTCCACCAAATATAAAAATTTCAACCATAAGAACTTGTATGACAATTAGTTACTAAATATTAATTAAAGATGCATGCATCAACAATAACTTGTTATTTTTTTGTCAAAGAGAAAAAAGAACTTTTTATTTTTTTCAATAAATTAAAGATAATTTTATGGTATGCGTTAAATAAAAGAATGTCGTATTATCAAAAACAAATCGAATAAAATAATGTATTAGAGTCAAACACATCTAGAAGCAGCCAAATAACTAAAAAAATATGCTATTGATATTTCATTTTACCATAATTGAGAACATTTTTTTACAGAAAACAGTCGACATATGGTAAAGAAGTAGTAAACTAAATCGATTCATGAATACTCTTTATTTTATTTTTCCTCAAAAAAAATGAATACTCCTTTTTCCTTTTTTCCCTAATAGATTCATGCATACTCTGGTCCTTTACCATTTATGGTGACTTACATGTTTACATTCGAACCGATTTACACCCCAATTTAAGATCTAAAATAAAATCGTAAATCGATTTAAAAAACTGAAAACTGCTTTGAATCGAATATTATTAAATTAGTTTTTTGATGTCGTGTTGTATAAACCGTTTAGATCAGTTTTGATTATGTATTACTTCTTTCATAACCGAACCAAATTCTATGAGTAAGTTTTAATATTTTTTTTAGGGTATTTACTTATTTATTTAGTTGTATGATATATTTCATAATATATTGTTTGTTTGTTTCAACTTTTTCCTCAGATAATATATTCATAAATTCTGGTTCAATTGATAAAAAAAAAAGTTAAAAAACAGCGTGATTGAAATTTAAATTTCGGTTCATTGATGTATAACGTAAGTTTTCAATCATTACTTTTATTTTGTTTAGCTAAAAAATAAATCTATAGTTTGATTGTGTTTAAAAAAAATTAATTTAAACCAAGCCAAAGTGAATCGCATGTTATTTTTATGACCATGGTTGAAATCGAATTTTACTTATCTCCAAATTACTAAATTCTTATCTTATTCTCCCAGCAACCAGACAATTAAAAAGAAAACATCTATGAATAAATTTATAGTAATTGCTACTTAAATAATTCGTGAATACTCAAAAACTAAAATATTGAACTATACGTGAGATGTGTTAGTTAGGAAGCAGTGTCTCTCTGACCAATATTAGATCACAATACAGTTCGCACGTTGTCTCTTCAGACTTGAGAGACGTGTATTATTTATGCAAGACAAAAGAACCACCTTCATCTAAAGTTTATCTGTTTTGCATGTTCTTTCATAACTCCTAACTGAATGGAATATACACAACCGCAAATTTCAAACGCAAGAAGATTGTTATCAAATTGAATTCAAATAATAATGTGAAGAAATACATTGTCATTGGGCCACATATTCATGCTCTTTTGTCTTCATCGACTAGCCACATGCCCTTGTCTATGCAAATATTATAACAAAATGTCGGTGTATAATATACACAATAATACTCTTATGCATATTCTTCTCGACTTAAAGATTAGTCTTGAACACAGACCATTCATATTAATAATAACAATTAATGGGATATTAAAATTTCAACAAAAGAATACATTTTTTATGCAGGAAACGAAAATTCTTTGAACGGTTGAATGAATGAAATAAAAAATTCATGACATTCATCTTGTGTTTGATCCTAACCCAGCTAACCTACCCAAAATCCCTTGTTTATAAGGCAAGAAAGTTCTCTTCTTCAAATCTTCAGACTCTGCTTTCTTTCTAGCATAATGCAATTCATGTGCAGAAATACCAGAGTCTTTTCTTCTTGACCTTGGAATCTCAGAAGATCTAAACGGTGATGATGAACCTTTTCCTTCTTCCGACAATTTCTTGTTGTATGAAACAGGGTATTTTCTGAATGGATCTTTGTTTGTACCTCTTCCTTCTGATGCACTACGAAACAACAAAAAATCCCTCAGTCTCCATATTCTTGAACTCTTCGACGAAGAAACAGTTTGAACAGATTCAACAGAATCCTCTTTATTAATCTGTGATTGTTTATGTTGTTGTCGTTGTTCTTCAACCCATGTGTACTGTGATGTTCTATATGGAGAATGTGAACGTGTGACTCTACGACCAGAATTCAATGAAGAAACTTCAGAAGCTGGTGTTCTATCTCTACCTCTTCTTTCTCCATTACCAAGAGATGAATCTTTCTTATTTTTAGGTGAAAAAGCTTCCATGATTGCTTTTTTACCTTTTGCCAATGGAGATTTTTTGACTCTGTTCGGAGATAGAAGAGGAGATTTAGCAGATTCTAAAGGCTTGATTTTACCACCATGGAAAAGTTCTTCAGCTGAACGAGGTGATGAATCTGATTCTCTATGAACAGAAAACGCAAACCCAGCATCTTCATCTTCAAATTGAGAGAAAAACCTTGATGGGCTAGTGGGTGCACTTAGGTAAAAAGCTTCACCAAATCGTTTTGGTGAAGAAGGAGCACTTAGATAAGGTGAAATTCTGTTAAAATCGAAATTATCCATTGTAGGACTCTCTCTAGGGCTATGCCCCAACACTTCCATTTTCTTTTTCTTGTTGTTATAACTTTTTTGTGATTTTGATGAATAGGTTTATAGCTCAATAGGTATATATATGTCTGTGGTTGTTGTGCAATATATATATACACTTATATTTATAATATTAATTTATAAGATAATAGATGAAGGGTTGTGATTATTTTGTTGACCATTTTTATGGTATGGTATGGGTCATTGCCATAATAGGGTTGTTGTCCTAGCCGCCTTTGTATACTTATCCCTTGGTTTTTTTAGGCTAAACTAAACTAACACATGAAAACTGATTGCATCAATTATCGTTTTCATATGGTATCTGATAAATGTGAGAGTAGAATAATTTCATCTCACACATGTGAACTTTAACCGGTTACTTTGTTTGGTAAACTTTATACTCATACACGTGTGATCATATATTGTATAGCTTCTAGATTTTGGCTGTGTTAGCTTAGTTTTAACCAATACAGTACCACGTGCAATGGTCTGAAATGGACGGTTGAATTATTTAACATATTTGGCTGCTTCTAGATGAGTAATCTTTTTATTTAATTTATGTCTGTATACGTATGTATA
>Ga0099826_10003997_pt1 | contig 10218 bp, 7 predicted proteins | sample Mtrugardesep15_FD_76830 | JGI IMG/M metagenome (GOLD analysis project Ga0099826, IMG submission 76830) | Root nodule microbial communities of legume samples collected from California, USA - M. trunc garden sep15 | ecosystem: Host-associated > Plants > Roots > Nodule | place: USA: California...
GAAGAGAAAAATGTGAAAAGTGAATGATTATTTTCATTTTTTTTTTGTAATGGAAGCTACAACTAGCTTATATAGAGTTTACAAATGAAGGTGCAGTTTAAGCTATCATGTACTAGTCTATACTAGATAGTAACTAACTTGTTGACATCTCATTAAGTTAGTTATGTATTCTAACTACTATGTAAACTAATAACTTGTGCTGCAAGTTACATAAGATTGGCTTGATTCTACTTCTTCATTGAGCAAATGTGTTTCTATCATTTGCATATTATCTTTCAACAGCCTCCCACAAGCTGGAGGATGATATATATTGATCATTCCCAGCTTGCATATAAATGTGTTGAATTTTGGAGGTGGAAGTGCTTTAGTTAAGAAGTCTGCCAACTGTTCATTAGTTGAGATAGGTATAAGCTTGAGAATACCCTTATGCAGTTTCTCTCTGACCAAATGACAATCAATTTCAAGGTGTTTTGTTCTTTCATGAAACACTGGATTGGATGCTATATGAATAACACTCTGACTGTCACAGTAAAGAACTGGTTGTTTGACACACTTGATATTAAGATCTTTCAGCAAGTGCAATATCCATTGAAGCTCACATGTTGCAACTGATAAAGCCCTATATTCAGCCTCTGAAAAGGACCTTGAAATGGTTGGCTGCTTCTTTGCTTTCCAAGATATGAGTGAAGATCCTAGAAAGAAACAAAAACCAGTAGTTGATCTTCTTGTATCTACACAACCTGCCCAATTTGCATCAACATAGCCTAAGACTTGTGCTTCTGACTTTCTTGGAAATAGAAGTCCAAGACCAGGAGCATTTTTGAGATATCTCAGAATTCTACATGCAGCTTTGTAGTGAATAGTGGTTGGAGCATTGAGAAACTGGCTCAACTGTTGGGTGGCTAGTGAAATGTCATGTCTTGTAGTATTTAAGTATAACAATCTTCCAATGAGCCTCCTGTAACAAGACACATCTGTAAAAGGTTTACTTGTGTCTTGATTCAATTTTATTGAAGTGTCCAAAGGTGTAGTAGCAGGTTTAGCACCTAATAGACCTGATGAATCAAGCAAATCAAGGCAATACTTTCTCTGTGAGATAAAGATTCCTTCTTTGGAATGAGCTACCTCCAATCCCAAAAAATATTTCAGAATCCCTAAATCTTTAATTTTGAATTGATTGTCAAGAATAGTCTTGATTCTTTGAAATTCTGCAAGTGAAGTGCCAGCTAATATTATATCATCCACATACACTAAAAGTGCTGTGAAATCATTTCCATGGTGGATAGTAACCAGGGAATAATCAGCAGTTGATTGACAGTATCCTTCAGCTAAAAGCAATGTAGTGAGCTTCTCATACCATTTTCTACTAGCTTGTTTCAAACCATAGAGACTTTTCTTCAATTTACAAACTTTACCAGTTGAACCTAAGACACCTTCTGGGACTGTCATGTAAACAGTTTCTTATAACTCACCATGAAGGAATGCATTATTTACATCTAGTAGGTGCCAATTGTGAATGGATGCAATAGCAAGAAGAGTCCTTACAGTAGTAACTTTGGCTACTGGTGAAAATGTGTCAAAGTAATCAAGACCCTCTATTTGATTATAACCTTTAAACACTAGTCTTGCTTTGTATCTTTCAATATAACCATCAGCTTTTTACTTGATTCTATACACCCATTTGCAACCAATAGGTTTCACATTTGGTGGTGTATCAACAATACACCAAGTGCCATTGTTGGCTAGTGCCTCTAATTCAACATTCATTGCTCTTAACCAATGATCAAACTGACATGCTTCTTTATAGGTTTTTGGCTCAGTACTTTGTGTGACAGAAGTAGAAAAAGCTTTATGTGAAGGTGATAAATGATGAAATGAATGAAAAGAGGAGAGAGGATAAGAAATACCTGAGTTGATTGATGATGGTGATTGAGTGGATAAACTGCACACATAATCTTTCAAATAAGCTGGTTGAGACCTGAGTATAGCAGATTTAGGTAAAATGGTTGAGGGAGTGGGGGGGGTGAAGATATGTTATCTGGATTGAAAGGAGGAGAATCAAGAGAAAGGGGTGAGACATCATAGACAATCTCAGTCTTGGGAGCAGGCGAGATGTCAGAAACAGATTGTATGTTGGTATGATAGTTCCAAGGAATGGCTGAAGAGTGAGATTGATAAGGGAGAATGCTTTCATGATGAGTAACATTTCTAGAGACAAAAATTTGCATTGAGTGGATGTCCAAAAGAACAACTCCTTTCATACCACTTTTGTAACCAAGAAATATACACTTTCTTGCTCTGGAAGCAAGTTTGCTTATATGAGCTTGTAAAGTAGAAGCATAGGCTAATGAACCAAAAACTTTAAGTTGGTGTAAATCAGGTTGCATTTTATGCAATAGAAAATAAGGTGATTGATTTTGTAAAAGAGGACTGGGAACTCTATTCATTATAAACACTGCATGAACTGCAGCATAAGACCAAAAGGATTTGGGTAAATGAGATTGGAATAACAAAGCTCTAGTGATGTTCAAAATGTGCTGATGTTTTCTTTCAACCCTTGCATTCTGCTGGGGTGTTTCAACACAGCTGGTTTGGTGTAAGATACCTTTGGATGCATAAAACTGGGGAATATTAAATTCAGGGCCATTATCACTTTTGACAGTTTTCACATTGTAGTTAAAATGATTTTCAATAAGGGTTATGAAATCAATGACATGTTGTCTGGTCTCACTCTTTGTTTTCATTAGAGTTAACCATGTATATCTACTATAATCATCAACAACAGTCAAGAAATATACATGTTTATGAACAGAAGGAACAGAAATGGGACCCCAAATATCAAAATGTATTAGATCAAAAGGTTTTGAAGCCTTATTACAACTGTCAGGGAAAGGGAGTTTTTTATGCTTAGCAAAATGGCATACATCACAGGTAGCTTTGCAATCAACATGAACAAAGGGAAAACAAGATTTCAAGAAATTCATTCTAGAAAAAGAGAGATGGCCAAGTCTAAAATGCCAAAGAGCACTATCAGGTAGAGGAATGTTGGAGTGAATGGTCTTGCTTGCAGAACAAGCCAGCTTACTATCAAAATTTAAGTAGTACAAGTCTTCTCTCTTATCACCAGAACCAATCATCCTCATGGTTTTCTTGTCCTGAATCAAACATTGAAAACCATTAAAATTAACAATGTTGTTTAGGGAACTATTCAATTTTGACACAGAGAGTAAATTGTAATTAAAATCAGGGACATAAAGAACATCATAGAGAATGAGAATTGGAGAAAATTTAACAGTTCTTGAGTGTTTAGCCATACTAATATGACCTGTAGGAAGTTTTATGGACATAGGAGCAATTTCATTGTAAGAATGAAACCACTTTAGATTGCAACAAATATGATGAGAGGCTCCTGAATCTATGATCCAAGAGCTTTGAGTAAAATTATAGTTTCACAAAGAATTAATGAGACTTGTACCTTGCCTATTTGATGATAGATGACCAACAGACATAGAAGAAACCTGATTTGAAGCATGCACAGTTCCTGAACTTTGATTAAGAGATGAACCCTGAAGAAGAGTCATTAACCTTTCATACTGCTCATGTGTGATGGCTGCAACACTACCTTTGTGATCAACACATGTGGAGGATTCTGCAACATGATTATCATCCTCACTAGCAGCATGATTGGCATATCCAGAGTTATGAGTTTTCTGAAGATGTGGTGGAACTCCATGCTTCTTCCAGCATGTCACAACAATGTGATTGCTCCTTCCACAAAAGGTGCAAACATGTGTAGTACCCTTAGAATTGGATCCTTGGAATTGGGATTTGCCACAAAATTGTTCCCTTTAAACTTTTTGGAATCAACAACATTGATTAAAGCAGAATCATCAATGGCAGGAGAAACATTATGCTGTCTTTCGTATTGTAAAATCATAGAGAAAATTTTGTTTATGGAGGGAAGAGGATCCATTAACAAAATTTGTGATTTCACCATACCAAAATTCTCATTCAAACCAGTAAGAAAACGAATAGCATAAAGCAGAGTATGATTACGTCGTGCATTTCTCATAAACTCACATGAATAACGTACCCTACAAGTACAATTTGGTATAGGCATGCAAATCTCCAATTCTTCCCAAAGAATCTTTAATTCATAGTAAAAGGTTGTAACGGATTTGGAATCTTGTTGCAAAGAGTAAATTTCCTGCATCAGTTCAAAAATTCTTACCAAATCACCTTGTGCAAACCGTTCCTTCAAATCCACCCAAACATCACATGCGTTTTCCGTGAAAACGATGGATTGGGCAATTGAAGGAGAAACAAAATTCACAATCCAAGAATGAACGAGCATATTGCATCGATTCCAAGCACGAAAAAGAGGATCGAATTCATCAAGAATTGGAGAGATAGATCCATCAACAAAGTCGAATTTCATTTTTCCGCCCAAAGCTCTGCACATTGAACGAGCCCAAGAGTGATAATTTGATCCGTCAAGAACCGGAGAAATGGTAACAGAAGAAGGACCATCGCTTGGATGAACAAAATAGGGACTGGAATGATTGGTAGGATCCTCAAGGTTGGAAGAAGTACCAACATCTTTGCGTGACGCCATTGATGAAGAGCTTGAGAAGCTTGCGGAAGAAACGTGTTCAGATCAAAAGGCTCAATGATACCATATTGAGAAGATGAAACTGAATGATAAGAGAGAACAAAGAAGAGAAAAATGTGAAAAGTGAATGATTATTTTCATTTTTTTTTTGTAATGGAAGCTACAACTAGCTTATATAGAGTTTACAAATGAAGGTGCAGTTTAAACTATCATGTACTAGTATATACTAGATAGTAACTAACTTGTTGATAGCTCATCAAGTTAGTTATGTATTCTAACTACTATGTAAACTAATAACTTGTGCTGCAAGTTACTTAAGATTGGCTTGTTTCTACTTCTTCTTCATTGAGCAAATGTGTTTCTATCCTTTGCATATTATCTTTCAACATAAAACACTGAAATCCATATAATGTTAAAAATAGATCGATAGTTTTTGGAAAATCCCGTAGTTCACCAAATTAAAGAAGATGATCTAAGATATTAATATTACCATGATAAAACTTTGAGAAACCCAGCTAGCCAAAAATTAAATTTCATAATTGACCATAGAAATTACATTGAAAAAATAAGCGGCCTCGATCCTCTAAGTAACCAAAATCATATGAACATCGAGCATCATTATTATCCAAAATGTGGCACCTAACCAAGTTATCCTTTATTGAAATCCGATTTAAAAACAAACGCCATGTGAAAATGTTAACTTTATAAGTGGAACCGCTTTAACCCACAACACATGCTTATAACCCACATTAAAATGGACTTCAACATCAATTAATTTAGTATAAACACTTTTAACCTTATACCTTTGGAAATGATGAAGCTTCAAAACCCAACAATCCACCTTATCAACCTATAAAACAACATTATTTAAACGATCCGCACACTCCCTCGCTAACTTCTCCCTATAAACAGACTCATACGCCACTTGCAGGCCTCCCCATTAGCACCCTATCCCAAAAGATAAATGTCAGTGACATTGATACCATCCTCAACTCCCATCAGGAGCAACGAGCAATTAAGTGTAAAATATTTGTCCTCGCGCTGAAAGTTGCATCGATTATTTAGTTTAAGGTCCTTAAGGACGACTCTATTGATTGTTAAAGGGAGCTTTGTGAAGAGCTTGCCTCCCATTTCACTGTCAGGAGAAAGTAGCTGAAATCAATGGTGGCACGAAATGCAGTAATTTAAGGAAAGAAAGAGACCCTTAAGGAGTACGAAGAAATATTCACCCATGGGGTCGTCGATGTCCGAGGCATGAACGATAAGTTGAAGTGCTTCGTCTAAGAAAACAACTTGTGCAATAAATATAAGTTCAAAGAAGAGTTAGGACTCAAAGAGCCCAAATACATGAATGAACTTTTGATCAGGGTACAAACTTATATTAACTACGAGGAGAAGCGGTTGGAAGCTGAAACCGTGAAGAATAAACAACCTCATAAATTAAGCGTAACAAACACAGTGATGATGACGAGAAAGGAAATGGGTACCGTGCACAAATAAGACTAAGTACTACAAATTCTATAGTTGCGTTGGCCATGACAAATAGAGTTATTATCAGTTGAAAATGCTATCGAAGAACTTATCAAGAACGGGAAACTAAAATGCTTTGAAAAGAAGGGCAAGCTCTTCTTCCTTAGCGCCATTATGGGAGGATTTCCCACGTCCAAGAATGCATCCAAAGAAACTATGAAAAAAGAAAATTGGTGGTGTATTAAGAATTAATTGGTGATAAATTTATGGGTTTTAAATTGGGTTATTTTTTTCCTTCTAGTTTACTGCTCAGGGTCAATCTCTGTTTTAGTTATGTTGTAACTGAATTAGGGGCAGGGGATTATTTGGGGGCTGGTTGTTTGAAAGTGTGATCAGTGGTTAGGTGTTCTGATGTTTAGAAAAAAAACACGAATAACTGAAATATAATATATAAGTTGTTTAAAAAATGAACAACTGAAATATAATTACATTTACTTCAAGATGTTTGTAATCAATAATATCAGAGGCCTATGTTGACAAAGAATAAAAATCAGGACAATTCAATGAAATTCTAATTATGTTTCACTTCTGATGTAAAAAAAATCATTTTCTACACGACATCCTAAAAACAAGAGGAAATATTGAATAGTTTTCACCCTTATTGTACAATTTATTGTTACTTCACCTAAAGGAAGATTCCATTACACGTGTGCACCACTTTTCTAGAACCATATTCTACCCTTATCATAAGGGTTTAACGCCTACCTAATATGAACAATTGATATTTTTTTTTGTTTTAAACTAGTAAGGTTTAACAATAATGATCCTTGTTAACTTGTAGCTGCCATATAATGCATGCCAAAAACGTTCGACGACGAAAATAGGAAAAGTAAAACTAAATTACACCACTATCTCTAATTTCACACGAGCCATTAGTTTTAGGCATAGAAGATTTTAAACACAAGGGAATGTTTAAATCAAAATCTCGAACAAATTTTCCGGTACCATTGCCTTTTCATCTTCTTCTTGGTTGCTAGTAGCTAATGCGACAACAGACGACAAACACGATTGTGATTGAAGAAGAAATTGTTACATGATACTCCAGTTGCAGAAGGCGGCATGGTTGTCTAAACAATTAAAACATAGTTAAATATACTTCAAGAATAAAATCAAGCTTGAATCTTATACCCAACAATTTACAAAATCTCATGTCTTACAAGATACATTATTTTAATTCCATCGAGCATTTACTGATCTTTATGAAACTCTAAAATACATTATTTTATACCGGCTTAATAACAGTTTTTGCCCCTTAACTTTCACGAAATTGTGATTTTGGTTTCCTAAGAAAAAAACTACAAAACCACCCCATAAGTTTTGCAACTGTAGCAATTTTGGCCCCCAAGGCAAAAAAATAAAATAAAACGTGGCACCTCACTTAGGGTGTCACGTCAGCGTAGACCGAGTCAAAATTGGTCTTAGGGGCCAAAACTGCCACATGTGCAAAACTTAGGGGACGCTTTTGTAGTTTTTTTTCTTAGAGGACCAAAATCGCAACTTTGGAAAAGTTAGGGACCTAAAACTGCTATTAAGCCTTTTATATATTTCCATATCGAGCTTAAATATTTTTTATTTTTTTATCTACAAAGTATACAATTGGCTAATAAGCTTGTTGAAAACCACTTAAAAAATACTCAAAAGTTTGATTTGTGGTAAGTGAATTGTCCTATAAAATAAATATAACAACATTTGCATTAATAAAATAATTAACGGAAATATATTCTAAGAGGGTAAAAACATCATAATTTTGATTGAGAGATTGATGTTTTATCAAATTGAAAGTTCAAATTTGATTTAGATCTAATTTATATAGTGATAGCTAATGACAAAAATAATTAGGTTTTGTAAGCAAAGAGACAAATTTAATCTTTTATCACAAATAAATAATATAGATATGAGCGAAAAAATATTTTTATTTGGTATGAATAAGAATATATAGATATGTGAATAAGAATAATTTTTTTATATATTATGAATAATAAGAATGTATATTGTTCATAACTTAAAAGATCTAATACTAAGAAAGAATAAGAATGTATATTGTTCATAACTTAAAAGATCTAATACTAAGGAAGAAATAAGAAATAAATATGAATATGTATTATCCAAAAATAAATATAAATAAAAATAACAATTGATTCCATACCTTTGGTACTTCATTGATTTGATTTCATATTTGTGAATCTTTTTTAATAAACATTACCATCTTCACCCCTTCCTTCATAGCTTTCAAATTTCATAAAAATCACACAAGGTTGACTTGTCGTATCGGTTAGATAAAAAATCAAACGCATATTAGATCTGATCAATTGATCAGATCTAGCATGTTTCATGACTAATTCTTTCCTTGTAAAGTTAACTATGATTAATAAAATCTAAATCGTATAACTCAATAACCTATAGTTGTTATCTTGACAATGAAACTCCACAAGCAATCAACTACAAATTCACGAACGCAATGAGGTTTTGCAAACACTCCGAAAGTATATATAATTGCTAAGATTGTAAGAAAGTATTAATAAATGACATGAAAAAGGAAAAAGAAACAAGGAAATGAGGAGCATAGACAAAATACAGAAAGGAGAAGAAGAATTGGTGATGTTGGAGAAAAGAAATGGAGTGGCGGCTTATTTATAGACATACTAACAACTAGGGTTAGGGACAACATATGGGCCTAGAAAAATTGGGCCTACACTAAAGGCATAAAATGTTGTAAAAAAGAAGTTCCTTGAAGAATTTGAACCTCCTTATAATGGGCGATGTATGCTTAAGTCATTAACGTGTGTGCGCGCGCGTGTGTGGGTCTATGTGTGTGCGCGCGTGCGTGTGTGTGTGTGACAGCTTCTGATTTGACCATTACTCAACTTGATCATAACAATATACTGGCATTTGAAGTGAATTAACTAGTCTACTTGCAAGTATGGTGTGGGTGAACCACTATAAATTTGGGTGTTAATTTTTATATCTTTCCTTATCTCTTTAAATATTAATTTCGATGTTCATTTTGTTAGGCTCTATTTTCGACATATTGAATTCGACAGGAAATAATATTATGTCAAGTTGGAATTGGCACTTGGTGACATTTCAGATGGTTGATGGTTCGACATATATTCCAAATGTCTTATAGTTCGACACAATCATTACAGATTTGGGATACTTGGCATATTTGAAAGGCTTTTATATGTGTTTAGTCCTTGCAAATATGGGTCATTTAAAATTTGGTCTATGTATTCATTAATCCTGCCATTTTACCCTTGAAAAATTTAATCATTTAAAATTTCGTCCCTCTCCCCACTTAATCACTGCCACATAACTAATTAGCTGACATGGCTCTGTTAATTGGCCAGTTGGGTGGGTGAGTCAGCAAAAGGTGTGGAAAATGGACAAAAATACCCTTGCCTTCTTCCCTCAATTCTCCACACCTTTTACTTTTCTCCAACCTCCACATCTGAACCTCCCACGCCTTCTTTCGCCGCCGTCTCTTCCTCTCTCCATTCCTCCCTCCGAACCACTTTATCTTTCACTCATTCATCAAAAACACAATCCAAGTACCATAAATTTTCCTTCATAGGTTACCTTAATCTTTCTTGCAAAGCTGAATCTTCAATCTCAACTTCAAATTCTATATCATCAAAAGCAAACAAAGACAAAGACAAAGAAAAAAATTATCAAGATCCCACAGTTTCAATACAGTGACCTTGAAGCTGCAACCAATAATTTCTCAGACAACAAACTTCTTGGTAAAGGAAGTCATGGTTATGTCTACAAAGAAATTGTTCGTGGTAAACCTGTAGTAGTAAAACGACCATCAAGACCCATCTCATCCTTTGAAATCACCAATGAAGTTGATAAGGAAATTGATATTTTGTCGAAAATTCATAGTCCCAGATTAGTTGTTGAGTTTATTTTGTCTGAAATCGATATTTTGTCGAAATCACCAATAATTCTAAAGATAGGATTTTGGTTGTTGAGTTTATATGTAATGGTGCACTTTTTGATGTTCTTCATTCTTCTTCAAGAAATCTTAACTGGGGTAGAAGAATTCGTTTGGCTTTGCAAACTGCTAAGGCTATTGA
>Ga0099826_10003998_pt1 | contig 10218 bp, 10 predicted proteins | sample Mtrugardesep15_FD_76830 | JGI IMG/M metagenome (GOLD analysis project Ga0099826, IMG submission 76830) | Root nodule microbial communities of legume samples collected from California, USA - M. trunc garden sep15 | ecosystem: Host-associated > Plants > Roots > Nodule | place: USA: California...
AAGAAACACTTCAGAGGTCTTCACTGGCAAAGGACCTTGAGTTGTTTCCCTATGGAGACCTCACTGAAATAGGCGAGAGAGGAGTTAATTTAAGCGGAGGTCAAAAGCAACGAATTCAACTTGATCGCGCTCTTTATAAGAATGCGGATATATATCTTTTGGATGATCCATTTAGTGCCGTTGATGCACATACTGCAAAAAAATTGTTTAATGTAATCATCTTTTCTTCACATGCTACTTGTACATTTCTATTGTCACTTTTTTTACTAAACATGGCTTTGAGACTTAACAGGAATACATCATGGAAGGACTCGAAGGGAAAACTGTCTTACTCGTGACTCATCAAGTCGATTTCCTACCCGCGTTTGATTATATTTTGGTAAACTCATTCATCTTCAGGCATTGGTTCATGTTGTTATTTTTGAATTAAAATTTAATGTATTTGACTTTATCATATTTTATATTCTTTACAGTTAATGTCTAATGGGGCAATCCTACAAGCTGGTTCATATCAGCAGCTATTGAGCTCAAGCCAAGAATTCCATAACCTTGTCAATGCTCACAAGGAGACTGCTGGTTCTAACCAACTTGTGAGTGTTACTTCTTCCAAGAGACATTCAACTTCCGGAAACAGTACGCTGGATCGCGTGTTGAAGGAGTTTATAGCCCCAAGTGGAAATCAATTAATTCAGGAAGAAGAAAGAGAGATAGGAGAGACAGGATTAAAGTCTTACTTACAATATCTGAATCGGACGAAAGGCTATTATCTGTGGCTTCCCTTTGTTTCCTTCTTTCTGTGGTTTGTCAGATATTGCAAAACTCATGGATGGCTGATAATGTTGACAATCCCGACATCAACACATTGAACTTGATTTTAGTTTATTTCCTTATTGGTGTTTTTTCAATAATTTTCTTGTTCATCAGATGTATACTTGTAGTTAGTTTAGGTCTTCAATCGTCAAAAGATTTATTTTCACAGTTGATGAACTCCCTCTTCCGTGCACCCATGTCATTTTACGATTCTACACCATTAGGAAGGATCCTTAGTAGGGTAAGCTTAATAAACAATTATTTTGCCTGCTTGTCTAACATGCACAAGTAAATTACGGTTGCATCATGCATAAGTCTATTTTCTCTCCCTAGATCAATAAATCACATCATATTTCATTTTATTTCATGATGAAACTTACTGATCCAATGGTGAAAACGACTTTGTGCCTGGTGCAAGACTTAACTTCCTCATGCACCATAAACTTGGCCTATTTTGTTTCCTATGAAACGCAACGGAAGAAATAATAATATTTTATTTGATTTTTCTATGTTTAGGTCTCATCAGATCTTAGTATTATGGATATTGACATTCCATTTATCCTCAGTTTTGCTGTGGGGGCCATTATATTTCTTTATTCCAATCTTATAGTTTTGGCTGTTGTCACATGGAAAATCTTGATTGTGGCTATACCAATGGTTTATGTTGCATTTCGGTTGCAGGTAATAAACAGATCCATCTTAAAACTATACTGCAATGGTGAAATATTTTTAAGAAAGGAATGTAAGGTATTTTTGTTTGTGGTTTAAGCAGAGATACTACTTTGCTTCAGCAAAAGAACTAATGCGGTTGAATGGAACAACAAAATCCTCTTTAGCGAATCATGTAGCCGAAACTGTTGCTGGAGCTGCAACAATAAGGGCTTTTGAGGAGGAAGATCGTTCTTTTGAGAAGAACCTTGATCTCATTGATATTAATGCTAATTCTTTTTTCCATAGTTTTGCCTCGAATGAGTGGTTGATCCAACAGTTAGAAACAATCAGTGCAGTTGTTCTCACCGCTGCAGCACTTTGCATGGTTATGCTTCCCCCTGGAACATTCACCTCAGGTGAGAATTTGGTCGTTATTATCTCGAAGATATCGTTGACAATAACATTATCTTTCTTGATGAAAGTTTCTAAACTTCAACATCTTTCATTCCAGGAATTATTGGCATGGCTCTATCTTATGGCCTTTCATTAAACAATTCCTTAGTATTTGCAATTCAAAATCAATGCACTGTTGCAAATCACATAGTATCAGTAGAGAGGCTAAAACAATATATGCATATAGAAAGTGAGGCGGAAGAAATAGTAGAAGAAAATCGTCCTCCTTCGAATTGGCCAGTTGCCGGAAAAGTAGAAATAAATAAATTGAAGGTAATCGTTACATATTTTCAAAATTTGAAGATTGACAAAAAATAAAGCTTAAATGAACGAACTAATTATTTTGTTTTTACCAAGTCAGATACGATACAGGTCTAATGGACCACTTGTACTTCATGGGATCACATGCACATTTGAAGCAGGGCACAAAATTGATATCGTCGGAAGAACAGGCAGCGGGAAATCCACTCTTATCAGTGCTTTATTTCGTCTTGTGGAACCAGCAGGAGGAAAAATTATAGTTGATGGAATAGATATATCTTCTATTGGTCTTCATGATTTGAGGTCGCGTTTTGGTATTATACCTAAAGATCCGACCCTTTTTAACGGGACATTAAGATATAATTTGGACCCTTTATCTCAACACACTGATCAAAAGATATGGGAGGTAAATTATACTACAATCTTTTTGTCTTTCGTTTTGGAACGGCCAATGTTAATATTGTTAGTAATATTTAGCATTATGTTGGGAGTGGGAATCAAACCCTCGAATTCCTTATCACTCCGCTCCTTAACTCCCTTACAATCTATCTATCTTTACTGTTCCTCGATAATGTGGTCTAATTCGTGATCAATATGAAGGTTCTTGGGAAGTGTCAGTTGCGAGAAGTTGTCCAAGGAAAAGAAGAGGGTTTAAACTCCTGAGGTACATTTTTATGTTTCATGGTTATACCTATGCTAAAAGTACGTTTTTTACAAGATAATAATGTTTAGCGAAAAATTGTTAACCAGTTGTTGAAGATGGATGAAACTGGAGCATGGGACAAAGGCAGTTATTCTGTTTGGGGCGTGCTCTTTTGAGGCGTAGTAGGATATTAGTGTTGGACGAAGCAACTGCTTCAATCGATAATTCTACTGATCTTATTCTTCAGAAAACCATTAGGGCTGAGTTCGCCGATTGTACAGTAATCACAGTAGCACACAGAATACCAACTTTGATGGATTGCAGTATGGTTCTTGCCATAAGTGATGGTAAGTTTCCGAGTTTTACCGTCTCTCACACCCTCTCTCTCATTTAAAACACAAATAGTCATTTTCTTATGTTCATGATGCATAATCACGACTAATACATCGACAAGGTAAGATTGCAAACAGTATAGTTTATCCGACAGAAACTAAGCATATGGTTGCATTCACCTAGTTAAAGGGTAATAAACAATGACTATGAGGCTTTTAATTCAAGTTTTCTACTTTGTAAAGCACATAAAAGATAACATGTTTAATCATTTACTTGTTTTCTTCAAAGAAAATGACGTTATTGACTGTGTTTTTAGGAAAATTGGCGGAGTATGATGAGCCAATGAACTTGATGAAGAGAGAAGAATCGTTGTTCAGGAAGCTTGTCAAGGAATACTGGTCACATTTTCAGTCAGCAGAATTGCATTGATCTTTTTCTCTTGAACAATACGTAAGCACAAGGGAAAGTGAGTGTGTAGAAAAATATAGAATTAGGTAAGCAAGAGAAGAATTCTGAATTTTGTGGAAATCGTGGGCGAGGCAGAGTGAATGAGTCACTCCTTCCTCGGAAGTTTCTGTTATTCTTTGCATTTGTCCATTCTTCATTTGCTAGTTGCGAGGAGTAAGTTCGGTTGAGTTTTATTCCTATAGTTTTGCAATTGAATATTGTAACAAGATTACTTCTTCTGATACCGATCAGATTTCAGTATCAATATTAATATTAATTCTGTTTCGTTGTTTAGATTCTTCCCCCTTCTGAAAGGTATGCAATTGTAACGATAACATGTCGAAATCGTGGAACTAGGTGTTTCGGCATTGAAAAAAATTGGAGAAGCATCATCGAACCATCTCTGAGACATCATAGCAGACTCCAACAGAAACCCTTGATATTCAACAGATAAGACCTCGTTGTCCAAATGAGTCTCATCCTAAATAAGGTCAAAAATCCTCAATACTATCGTCTGTCATGAACACCGAAAAGCAACTACTCAACTGTCAGAGAATAAAAAACTAAATAAGGTCCAAATTCCGTATAACTAAAAAGAGTAATCATAACAACACATGTATACACACCTGAGCCTACGAAAAAGACAAAAAAGTCTTGTTGAAGGGCCTACTGAGGCCTTTGACGTGCCTTCAGGATAACTTCTTTCATCTTCCCTAACGGGTCTCCTCACTGGTTGCATTCTTCTAATTATAGGGTAATAACTATAATTTTATTTAAGATTTCAACCTTTCTATAACAGAAATATGATAAAGAAAAGTGAATCACATGTTTGAACATTTACTTGTTTTCTTTAAAAAACATAAAGTGACTAAGTGTGTTTTAGGAAAATTGGCGGAGTTTTTGACGAGCCATTGAGCTTGATGAAGAGAGAAGAGTCATTGTTCAGAAAGCTTGTCAGCGAATATTGGTCTCATCATTAGTCTGCAGAATCACATTAATCTTTTTCTCTTGTACTAAAAATATATCAAGAAAGTAAGCAAGATGCATAATATATTTAGGGTGAGGCAGAGTTCCTCAGAAGTTTCTGTTATTCTTTGTATGTTTCTTTCTTCATTTTACATGTTGCAAGGAGCGGTGCTCAAGTCATTGTCATAGTGTCATTCCTATAGATTTTCAATTGAATAATGTAACAAGATCACTTCATCTTATATAGATTCAAATTCAATATTAATATTAATCTTAGTTTTGGTTTATTGTGAAAGCCCTTAATTTTTCATATTTTTCTTTGAAATACCCCGAATTCTCAGTGCACGTGACAGTACACATCATTTGTGCAAAGTTAGCCAGAATTCCCTAGTTTTTATTACACTACCTCGCAAAGGAGAGCAAGATTCACTCAGTCCACCACTGTTTCTGATTTCTTTCGCACGACAAGACTCACACAGTTTCAGATAAATGAATCAATATATCTAGTTAATCTCTATAAATAACTGCAATTTAATATTTTTGTTTTGTGTTACTCTTCATATGACTAGAGTTTGATAACATCACAATTCACTTCTTTCATCCATAAACTTGATATCAGAAACGGGGCTTTAATAGGACTTTTAAGTGCTATTAAAGGACAAAAAAAAAGCGCTATTAAAACCCTTTTTTGGCGTAGCACCATTTGAACTTGAGAACCATAAAGAAGTAACCCACACTTTTTTATGCTAATAAATTAATTAGCATGCTCTCCTTATTACATTTCTTTAAAAAATTACATGACATAGTATTCTTTTTTCTTTTTTTTTAAGCAACATGACATAGTATTCCATATATCTATAAAAGCAGACATAACCAGGACTATAGCCTAGGTTTTACACACATCCTACCCAAAAAGGGTGGTTTGAACAATTAACCTCACGCAGAAATGTCAAAGAAAAGCAAGAAGCCGAATACACCTCAATAAAGCAATTCCTCATATAAATGATCAATAGATTGATTCCACTTTCCATGATACAATTCCAAAAGACTCTCAGCTGGAGTGACACCTACGTACCATCACAGAAAATATTAGACACATACCAAAGAAAACGGATAAAATGTTTGACAAAAGCTATCAATGATTGCATTATCTGTTTTGGTAAATAGGCGAAATGACAATAATCATTAAAAACCTATTACCTGTTCTGGCCACCTCAGCTACAGCATTTAAAAATCTTGATTCGTTAAAGCCTCTTCTTTCCAAGCCATCCTGCAGAATTTGTTGATGGAAGATTAGAGTCAACTCTTGGAGGTAGTTTCTAGCTAAAAAGAAAGGGTGGCTATGTGCCTAATACAACTCCACAAAACCTGTTTGTGTGGTGAGGATTGCCCCCACTTATAAACACATTGTCAGACTATCTCCTATCTGATGTGGGACTCTTAACACGTACAAGTGGTTTTCAAACCCTTTGCTTTGCCTTAATTATTAGGCTTTTTATATCTCGGTCGATGAAGTAATGGGTAAGTATCGAGGTTCATCTCAACCATTAGGCTAGTAAAGCTCCAGCTATAAGCCCTAAATTTTTAGTTCTTTTTTACCTAGTATATATGTGTAAGGAGACCTAATATTGATATCACCGCCAGCGCACTAAGCAACATTGATAGTAATGGCAATAACAAAAACGATTACAACTTACCTTTGCCAATTTTAGAACCTCTTCAGCAACATGCTTCAGCAAACCATCTCGAAATGGAGTCTTTAGACCAGTTTTGGGAGCCTGCCAGAGAAAATCCAGTTGTTAGTTTATAAATTTAATTTGGATAGTAAAATATTAAATTATGACTACTAGATCAATAAGGAAGAGAGAGGAAACCCAAATAAGGAACACATTTCCTCATCCAGCCAGGTTTCAAATGATATTTATCCCCGTGATATATTTTCCAGCTTTGTAACTAACTTATTCTTTTTAAGACGGATTCAAAGTCATCTTAAAGCTTGTTCTGACAATCAACATGTTTTTATGCCATTTGTGTTTGACATTTTTGGCTTCCTAGCACCCGAGGTTGTTGACTTTCTAAAAAGAGTTCAAAGGATCATGCATATAATTATAATGTCAAGGTCTATGAACGTTGTCTTTAAGAGGATTGGTTTTACAATCCTGAAAGGATTAGCGGTGCAGCTTATTGACCGCCTGTCTTCCATTTCTAGGACTGTACCTAGCTTACTTGAGCTTTTAGGTTGAATAATACAAATGAAAAATATTGCAAGGGATGCTTGCTACCTTATTTCTCAGCATTTGTCTTTCTTCTGTAGTCCAATCTGCTGTCAAATCCAATACACTTTGCAAAGAAATCTCATCGTACAATAACCCTACCTAGAATAAATCAGAAAAATTACAGTGAGCTCATGTTACCAATTTGAAGCAAATCATAGAACGTAGAAGAAATTGCAAAATTAAAAAGTTTAATTTATATAAAATGAAAAATAAATATGCAACTAATAAGCCTTATCCTACTTATAAGGAGGATCGGATACATTGATCAAATTACGCCATAATGTTCTATTATAAAGATAGATCCTCTAAGAATAGGTTATGTGACTTTCTAAGCAAAAAAATGTGACTGCAAAAATCATGTAGTAGAAGCCAGAAGGCCGCCACTTACCCAAAATGCCGGTAAAGCACATAAACTTCTCATTGGCCCTCCGTCAGCACCTCTCATCTCCAAATATCTCTTTAGCCTGACCTGGACGGAGTAATGTTTGTGTTTATAGCAACAAAACTGCAAAATTGCTGCAAAACAATTGAAAATGTAACTGATAGCAGTAAATTTGTGAAACCAATAAAAAACAAACCTCAGAATATATAGTGGTCAAATGATACTCCCAATCAATAAGCGACGGTAATTCACCGGGAAGACAAGGAAGCTTTCCCGCCAAGAAGTCCTACAGAAAAGAAAAAAAACAGTCAATTCGCTCACCGTACTGAAGAAAGCAAGGCTACAGTACAGTCGATGGCAAGAATATTAATGATAGATGAGAACCCTGAAGGTCATTCCAGTACAGTCGATGTGTTTCTTTTTCCGATAGACAAAATACATTGGAACATCAAGAGCATAATCAACATACTTTTCAAACCTGCAATTAGAGAGTTTGAAAAAAATATAAGTGGGAAAAGATTAACGAAATCAATGCATGAAATAGCATTGATTAAACGGCAGTAGACGACACGACCCTTATATGAAAGATCACTGAATCTCCAAAAGGATGAAAATATATAAGAAAAGCCATGAGGCCTAAAATTAGGATCATCAAATATAATCTCTTACCCGAAAGAATCATCGAAAACAAAAGGCAGCATGCCTGTGCGGTCCTTATCAAAATCAGTCCAAATATGACTGTTTCAAATTTAAGAAAATGGGATGGGATAAAGTACCTTAATAAAGCAAAGTTAGATATGAAACAATTACATGACAACTTTCATGTACCTTCTCATACTGACACACCCATTAGGCTTTCCATCTGTGAAGGGTGAATTTGCAAAAAGAGCCGTCGCTATCTGTTGTGAAGGTAACAATAACTATATCATACGGAACTGAAAAAGTTCGTTAATAAAAAAAATATATCATTGTTTCTTACAGGCTGCAAAGCAAGGCTAGCACGGAACTTCCTGATCATGTCAGCTTCGGAACTATAGTCCAGATTGACCTGTAAAATTTTAGGTTAATATCAACAAGGAGAGTTGAGTGCATGCATGTGTCAAAGTACGATCTTAAATTAGAAAGACTTTATCGATAATCATCTCACAAATCATTGCGCAACTCACCTGTACAGTGCATGTCCTGGACATCACGTCAAACCCACTCGAACCAACTTTGGGCATGTATTTGTTCAAAATCTCAAATCTTCCCTGAGCACAACACAAATTCAGATAGCATCCATTTGAATTGAACCATTAAAGCTTAAAAAAGAAGCTTGTGGCGGACTGATAAAATTGAAGGAAGAAGAGACACTACTTTATGAACAAGTAAACTCGTCTAGCGCTAACGTGCCGCATCTCTACTGGTCGTTATTGACAACTTAGAAATGACGGTTATGATTGTTAGAGGTTGTTAGGAAACAGTTACCTCAGGCTTTGATCTTCTGTGGATCAACATGGTTATATGCAATAGTCACTAGTCTCTATATAAATAATGATCGTTGCTAGCTATTGTTTTCAGAAATATGAATTCAGTTACACAATTCTCTCTACTTTTGGTTTAACATTCTAAACCAACTTTCTTAATACAGTTCCTTTGTTATGCAACAAACAATGAGGAGAAATAGAAACTACCCTTGGTATCATAGGCATGTCTTTGAGTCCAGACTTTGGCTGGAAACCTATCCCCAAAAATCCAATTCCCATTTTCTCGGCAACAACTTTAACCTATAAATAGAAATATGTAAAATAATTAACATTTAAATATCTGGAGGAAATATCTTGGTCACAATTCCCATTACAAAAAATCAAACATGACAAGCTAGTATCAAAATTTAGCCATCTATTATATCAAACCTACAACATAAAAAGAATAAATGATTAGAGTAGTTCTTGTGAAAAATTCAAGACTGTTTTTGTAACTATAATATACTATCTACTTTTCATCCAACCATCCATATATATGTGTTGTTGAACTAGAAATTTAGCTAAGGTATCGACTAATAGCCTTCAATTGATATTCTCTTTGTTAAAGCGATTACGCTGAGGAAGGAACTTTGTCCCTATGTTATGGATTCGTTAACCCTTGTTCAGTATAACGAATTGGTTGACCCTTGTTCAGCTAAGGGAAATTATCATATCCATATTCACGAGTTGTAGGCTCCTCTAGCGTAAGCCTTACAATAATGAAGGGTTCTTCCGAATTTGTCCACCAGACCACCACTTCCCGGTTACCAAACTAGATAGCCTTCAACAAATTGCTTGAGCTTGACTCGTTTATTGGTGTCTTTGACCTTTTTTCCTTGGAAATCTCAATTCTAGTTAAGTCCATTAGCCAATCTTTATCTAGAGAGTGAAACTTCATTAACATAGCTACTCATCAATACTGATTTTTTTTTTTTTAAACTCACATTAGCTTGAGCATGGTAAGGAGATAATGTATAATCTTTATTTCAAACCTCTATATAAAGTCAACCACTTTATCCCTTGTGAACATTGTACCTTCACTATTTGTAATGATCTTCATGTAACCAAACCTATATCTGATTTAGTATGTATTGAACGATATCATCTTGTCCAACATTTATCACCAGTTGAGCCTATACTTATATAGTGAAGTGGCTAGGAGACATATTATGATGACCAAGATTTGATTACTAGATGAAGTAACTCAGTTAGTGCCCTTTGTATTGGACCATGAAGCTGACATGCTTCTGATTTTGTACTCAAACATATAGGTGTCTTTGTGTTAGCACTTTTAGAACAACTCACATTTGTACTCAAACATATAGGCTTAACTGCACTTTTTGCCCCTTAAGTTTCAAAATGTTGCAATTTTGGCCCCCTATTAAAAAAAATGGCAAAAGTGACCTCATGTTTAGGGAAATATGCTCTTTTGACCCCCTAACATAAGGGAAATATACAATTTTGACCCCTTATCTTTACAAAAAGTTGTGA
>Ga0099826_10003999_pt1 | contig 10215 bp, 3 predicted proteins | sample Mtrugardesep15_FD_76830 | JGI IMG/M metagenome (GOLD analysis project Ga0099826, IMG submission 76830) | Root nodule microbial communities of legume samples collected from California, USA - M. trunc garden sep15 | ecosystem: Host-associated > Plants > Roots > Nodule | place: USA: California...
ATCGTAACTTATCCAAACAATGGAATGAAATCTTTATTCCATTCTATTCCGTTCCATTCCATTCCGTACCATTCCGTTCCGCTCCGTTCCGTTAATTTTAAGTTATCCAAACAGAGCCTAAAAGATAAAGTGTTTGCATAGAAAGTATAAATGCTATGGTGCAATTCAACATTGGGGATGAAATGTTTGCATGGAAGTACTTAGATCTGGTTTGTGACTGACCCTATCCAATTTCTACTTCCAACAAATATTGCTACGCTACTCCCACTAAGCATTTTGTTCTCTCCTAATACATTTGACAGCAGTGTTTTGAAATAGTTCAATAAACTTGATGGTTCCATAAAGACACTTCACAACAACTTCAACATCGCACTCAATAACCAAATCGTTCAGCTGCTGATCTAGAGCCATTGCAAATGTTGGTGTGATAGCCAGTTTATCAAGTTTGTTTGCTCATTCTTGTCAGCAGTGTGTCCACTATCAAAAGCATCCACATTAATTTTATCATTTCTGCTGTTGGAGGTTCCCATCTAAGTTGATATGTAGCAGAGTTTTTGTTTTTTATATTGGTCATGGTTGCTTGCATGGTTGTATTATACTATTATTCAATGAACACAGAAGCTGATCCCGCCACCTGAATTGGGTTTAATTTTGTATTGTTGAAGACAACTTTGATACCAAGCACCATTCCGAATCTGCAATCTTTAAATAATGTTGATAGATAATATTGGAATCAATAATGATATGATGGTTAAACAACAGAATCCCTAGATTTATTAGCTGATCATACTAAAAACTTCAAACGCCTAAACCTAAACCTATTTCCAAACTTCATGTTGAAATCGATACATAAAATATGTAAAACATTTGATTTTAAATATGACTGCGAAAGGACTATAACTATTATTGCAAATATGGCATTTTATGTATGCCTTAGTTTGGTTGATGAAAGGCCAGGATAGGTGGCCATGGGTTCACGGAAGCACGCCAAGGGCGGCCTAACGTATCTAGGCAGTGAAGACACTAAGTACCTGTTTGTTATGGGCGGTGGAATAGACGTGTGTGGTGAGGTGAAAACAACCTTGGGACACAAGATTTAGAGAATGAACACGGAACCAAATTGTGCCACGACGATTTTGTCCAATCCATTGTGATATTAAAGATGTACTAAGATTTAGCCGCGCCGATAAATCCTACCAACTCTATTATTACTCATGCAACTTTTTTATGTACCCTTTATCTATTCTGTTCTATTACAAAATTAAAATAAAAATAAAAATTCCGTTCCGTTTATGATTTGAAAGCGAATAGGTTTTTTTTTTTAAATAACCAACGTTAGTAAGTAGGTATTAGATTTAGTTATATCAAGAACAAGTTAGGATGGACTAACTATAGATTTTGTACATGATATTTTGAGAGTTTTGGCCTAATCTCCTCCTTTGTTCTCTTTCTTTTTATATATATTTTGGGGTGGTTTAGCTCTTTGCTACTTACTTTTTTATCACAAAAAAAGTTGGTAATAGAATAATATTTTTCTCCTTAATTTGAATTTGAATCCAAGATCTCAAACTCATTTAATCTTTAGTTCAAACCAGTTGAACTACTCAACCCCGTTGAAGGCAATATGTTGTTAACAATCTAAATAATTAAGCAATTTTTTATTTTATTTTATAGTATTAAATAAAATCTCTGAAATTTGCTTAAATTTTTTCGTTTTCGTTTTCCCTTTCTTACCACCTCCCTTTTCCACCCATTCTGTTTTGTATGATATACCAACCTCTCATAAATTACACTGACATTCCTTCCCATCTATTTTGTTAAAAAGAGGGGCGCGTTTAAAATTTAAACATGTCTTATTAGAGGTGAGTACAATTTCTTCAACAAACAAAGTGACGAGAGTTTGTTTTAAAAATGAAAAGGAGAATAGCTGTGGTTTAAGTATGATTTCTCTAATTATAAAAATATAAAATTCTAGAAAAGTGGGTTACGAAATTTTTAATTTTTTGAATCGTTGTCAATGAAACAACTTTTTTATTTACCTCCTTAATCTATCGCAAGTTGTTGTTTGGTTTACTTTTATTTTTTCATTGTATTCAAACTAATCTCGATACATCGAGAAGGATGGTCAGATTTGAGAGCAATCTTCAAAAAAGTCGATGTGATATATGCAGACACTTCAACGCTCAAGTTGGTGAAAGAGTAAAAAGTGAAAGGTAAGAGTTATAACGTATGTGTATTTTGTGTTGTTTTGAATGGATATTTATATACGGTGGAGGAAACCGATGAAAAAATTGTGTGCAACTATTACAGACGTTGACCCTCAACGACTCTTTGAAATGAAGAGGTCATTGAGTTAAATAAACTTTGGTCTGAAATCAGATACAAGTTGATCTCGGCCGCGAGTCTTATATCAAAGTGGGCCTTTAAATTCAGTTTGGGCCACAAAATTATATTGATTTAATTTACAGAAATTTAACAGTTTTATGTTTTTTTTTTTTGAGGGAACAATTTTATGTTATTAACTTGTATGTATGAATTTGTTTGCAATTTATCTTTTTCGTTTGCGATGTTGAATTTGTGTTTGATTATGATTTACTCTATCAATTTAAACGAACGAATATTGTTTATTTATGTCGATTTTTTTTGTTGTATCAACCAAGAAAAACACAACTAATTGTAACATTCGGCTGTTACCTAGCCATGCAGCAAAACTATACAAGTTACCCAGAAACATAGTAACTTGCCCTGAATGCCGTATACAACCAAAACCAAACACTATTAATTATTATTAACTGATTATAAATGTTAGAATTCATTATCAATTGATTCATTTCAACGTCATCTTTCCAGCATAAGGATAGAGACATAGTAGCTTTTTAAATTTTGATATTGAGGATTCGTGAGTTGCCGTATGAGACCGAATATTGTCCTTATCAGATTTGTGGTGGAAAGTGAATCTCCTTCGTTAATGGCTTCATCACTCTCTGCATCTCTTTGGCGTCAAATTGATTAATCAATTAATTAACAACTCATATTTGGTTGAGATTGATTCTTATTCTAACATTTTTAACAAATGGATTGGGAATCTCGGGGCGAGTTTGCTTGCAACTTTTTATTCATAATAAATAAATAACGGACACACTGACACGAGACAAGACTAATTGAAAATAACCGCCACTACTTTATTTCATATTTTTGGTTGTTTTAATTTATTTTTACTTATTTGCCTTTCAATTTCTTAATTTAATTTTGAGATTCAAGTTAGTTGAGTAGATTTAATATTAAACATGTTATTTTTCCCTTGAATTTTATACCATAACTTTTTTATTAACCGGCTCCTATCTTTATGGATTCAACTTTAAAGTCATGAAACATGCTTTGATTTCGATAAGCTTTCGGAGCTCAACTACATAATAAGCTTTAGTCCTTAAATTTTCTTACATTACTTTTAAAAATTTTAAGTTAACTCATGTGCATTATTCGATCTTTTCTCAACAATTATGTATATAATTTTATAAGAATCTCTTAAAAAATAGTTTTTAATAAAACATGAATAAAGTATGAATTTTTATATTTTTGAAGCTTAAAAATTAATATTCAATTTATATCTTGTTAAAAAATTTGGAAGTATTCTTATAATATTCTAAACTTTTTTGCAAAAATTCATTAAAAAATATGAATGCTACACATGACCTAATTTAGAAGCAAGGTCGCATGAAGAGTTCTCAGACTTCAAATTTTTTGAGGGAATAAAAATCATTTTTTTTTTAAGGTGACTAAAACAAAAAGTTGAAATATTTACAGAGACGAAAAACATATTTGACACTAAATTTGAAAACAGAACATATTTGGGGTAAAATGAGGTTGAATTAGTTTTTTTATATTTAATTAAATTTCAAAATTACAAAAACAAGTTATATAATTCTTGTTTTGTTTCAACACTAACACACATAAACTAGTGACCGACCACTATAGCCACCTATATATTGATCACCATTTTGACCGTTACGACCAATTATGATCACTCAAACCACCACGAAGAACATTGCTGACCATTACTCTAGTCGCATCCAACCACCATTTTGACCTCATTCCAATTGACACCTCCGATTGTTGTGGCTACCTGATCGCTTGTCGCCCTTCCAACTAGTTCGACCAACTTATTTGTAGATTACCTCCGATCACCACTGATCGTTGTACATTGGTCTGTTAATAACCACTTTGATATCCTCATACATTTTATATTTATATTTTATAAAAAATAATCTTTAAGAAATATATATTTTTAAGACTTTGTGTTTCAACGGAGGTAAGATGATCCTTTAATTGTAGAAATCACGAGTATATTTAAAAAATATTTCTTTCAATAGTCAAATACCATTATTCTAATTTTAGTGTTCGAGTTAAACGCTTCAACCGCTAAAATTGTAGATGCAAGGAATTGATTTCATATATAATATCCAAACAAATTGTTTTTGGTGGCCCTAAACAAATTAGGGCGCTGTGCGGTAGAATCTTGCTCAGGACCATCAGTGCAAGCCAACTACAAGAACATATGCTTATCAACGATTTGAGTTAACCTACTTTTATATTAAAAAAGGTAATTAATTAATTTTTTTATAGATAAATGTCGGTTTCACTCCGACGCAATTTTCTGTCAATTATGCATGCACTATTAAAATAAGCAATACGTAACCCTGCATATACTAGTACTTTTTAATAAATATTTATTGGTTTAAAAGAACATAAATTGTATATTGAATATATATGATTTTTTTAAAATAAAATATTGTAAAAAAGCTGAGATCATTGTACATCTGGTGATTTGAATTGTTTCTCTCAAGTTTTTGTTTCGACTTGTAGTGCAAGAATGAGTCAATGCGTAAAGGCTAAGCCCCCACCACCCCCTCATGTCATATACATTGACATTATTATGAAAATGTTAGTTATTACGATTTGAATAATGAGAAAGAGAGGAACTTATGTGAATAAATTTTAATTTTTGATGATGAATTATTAATGAAATGAATATCTTATACTAATGTCAAATATAAAGTTAGATATTTTGTCATTACCCTAAAAAAAAGAAGATATTTTGTCATTAAAACAATAAATTATTTTTAGATATTGGCTTAATTTGGATTTACACCGCTCTTGAATCTAAGCTACATTCTCTCCAGCATTATAAGGTATAGCTATAAGTTACAACCTTTTATTTTATTTTATCTTAATTATCTTATCTCCAAGTTAGCACCACCTCATTTTAGTCATAAGTCATAACCCACAACATACACACAAATACTATATATTATATTTAATATTGATAATTAAGTAGTTTGGTTCCTCTAAAAAAAATCAAATAGTTTCGTTAGTATTATATTTATATATAATCTAAATGCTACGTAATCATTTCAGGCACCATTGTATATTCACATTTACAAGTTGATCGATTTGTATATTTTAGAAATATTTTGAAGTCGTACTTTTATTGGTCAATTAGCATAGAATAACTGAAAGTTTTCAACATACTATATATTATAGTATAAAAAAAAATGAAATTAGTCTCGTAAGAGTAGCTCAGTTGGTAGCTATCAAGAACAATATTTACAGGACTGGGGTTCATACCCCGGATTTTTCACTTTAAAAAAGTGTGTAATCTAATCACTAGACTATTGAACAAAAAAATATATGAAATTAAACGTTACAAAATGAATGATAATTAGTTAAAATTAATGGTGTATATCTTAAAAAATATATTATATATGACTTTATATAAATATTTCTACACACAATCATTTGCATAATATATTATACTATAAATATATAATTAGTAAACTTTGTAAGTTCTAATTCATAATCCATTTTAGGTTGAAATTTATTTAAACCTACTTAATTTAAAAATAAAGTGACTTTGAAAGATTCTTATTATCCAATCAAATAATTAATTAACCTCGTGGAAAGAAAACCCAAAAAGTTAATCTCTTAAAAGCGAAAAACACATTCAAATTAAAAACACACTTAAATCAACAATGGTTTAAGGCAAGAGTGTAGTAATACACGTAAATTAAAAAATATAGTTAATTTTGCATGAAAAAGAAAAGCAATAATGAAATCTCTTTCTTTCTCGTCTCTTATCTTTAAACCCTAGCCATTAGCATTTTTTATTTCTTATTTATCGAAGATGGGTGATTTAGGGTTAATTTTGACCTAAAATCATCATTCCGAATGGTTTTTATTTCCCTTATTTTTTTAGTCAAATAAGTGATTTCGACAACTTATTTCGTCGTCTTTGCACGACTCTTTTTGTTTTAATTTTCGTCTTTGTGTGGTTTGTTTGTTGATTTCCTGTCTTAGTGCGGTGTTTATTTAATTCGGGTTGAAATCTTAGCTTTTTGAAAGTGCATATCTATAATCAATGATTTTGACGTCGTTAACGTTGAAGATTCGGAGACATGAATACTTCAAAGACTTGAATGTAGTCATATTTGTAGACATAAATACTTTGCCGTTTTATGCTGTTAATATGGATGTTGAGAGTTTGTTCGCAGATTAATCATTTTTGTTTTTAGCGACTTTGAATTTGAACTGTATCGATGTACTCTATCGATTTGAATGAATGAATATCGTATTTTTTGTAAAAAACATTAATGAATTATTTACAAAAATACCCTTCATTAAAGAGAAACTAAAAAATTTGGAAGAGAGAAAATAATATACCGTAAATTATATGATAGGAAAATATACATTAATGTTTTGTTAATATTGCAAATAATTTATAATTTAAAACACCCTAACAAAACTTATAATATAAGACAATTTTTATTTGGCTTAAATGCAGTTTTACCCCTATTTTGACAAAGTTGAAATTTTAACCCCATTATTTTAGAATTTGGAATTTTAGCCCCTATTTTGTATTTTTGAGGATTTTACCTCAACCCTATTTGGACTCATTTTTGCTCATGTGATACTTATGTGGATATACAATATTATTTTACTAATTAATATTCACCTAGTTATTTAACATTAAATAATTTTTTTTTAAATTAAAATATTTTGAATAAAAAGTACATGGGAATTTGCGAAAAAAATAATATTATCAATAAAACAAACAAAAATACTAGAAAAAACTAATAAATTCAATAAGTTGTAATTTTGTAGGAACTAAAATTATGTTTAACCTTAATGCTTAATGATTTGTGATTATTTTAAGAATGAAATTATTGGATAGAGAGAAAGTAATTTAATTTAACTTAATTTAAAATCATTAAATAATTATTGTTTTGTAAAAAATAAACTTTATATATTAAAAAAAGAGGGATTGCATAAATATTGCAAACTGGTGTGATGGTACAATTTCATCATTAATGGATGCAATTCTTCTATTTTAGAAAGTCAGATGGTAGAGTTTCTGTATTTTTGCTGAACCAAAAAAAGAAGAAGAGGGATTACATAGATTTTAGTGGGAAAAAGAGAGGAATGGTTATAAAAACAGAGAGGAATCGACAAATTGCATAATAAAGTGTATATCGTGGCAAACGTCATCAAGTTGGAAGGATTCTGATTCCGGCAAAGCAAATAGTTAATTAATTAAAATTAATTTAGTGTGAAAATGAAGATAAAAAAATGTTAAAAACAATGACATATGCATCGAGAATGTGAGAGTGAAAGCATGATGAATCATATTCTATTTTAAGCATACATATATTTGTGAGAGTGTGTCGAGTTAAACTAAATTTAACTCAGCAATTTAGTTTGACTTTAATAGAGACGAGTTAGCGGGTTTTAAGGGTGATGTATTGTGGGGTCTTTGAATCCTCATTAGTATCTTCTCCTTTTCTCTTTCTCTATTTGGAATCATCTCCTCTCTCTGCTCTTTCCTCCTTGTCTCTCTCTGGGGGGCTACCATTGCAACAATATCAAGGTTTGGTCCATCTTTTGTAACAACTTACAATGTTTTTTTTGTTTCTTACTATATATCAATATCAATATGAACTGGACAAGGAACAAACATTATAAAACAATAGTACAGTACTGTTTTAACCAAGGAAATCAAATTAATAAAAATAAAATACATGGTTGGGTATCTCCGAGAATCTTTACATTCGTTACTGTTCTTTTCTTATATATATGCTATATGCTTCCTTTCATTTTTCATTTACTGGAGAATCTTTCACTCAAGTGCAAGTGCAAGTGTATATTTCATGGAAGAGAATCTTTTTATGAGTATGGCTACTATACTTTTTCTGGTTCAACTTTCTTCTCACTTTTTGCTTCAGTGGATTTAGACTTTCCTTTTTTGAATAAATTCTCTTTATGTTTAAAGGACTGAAAAGATTTGTGTCACTTTTTACAACTTGTCCTATTTTGACTATATAGAATGAATGAGTTAATGTAATCATCATCATTTTGTTATTCCTTTTTTCATATTATTCGTTGTCAAGATTTGTTCTCTTATGATAGAATAGATAGATATCATTAGTTATTATTGTATATACTGACATCATAATTAACAACTTTGGACAGAAAAATTCTCACATCTTATGACAAAAGAACAAGGTTTTTTCAGATCTGTTTGGTAGCTGAAACATTTATTGATTCTTAGTAACAACCTAGTTTTGTTTTGGTTTGGCTTGTGGAGAAAGAAGTAGAAGAAGCATACCCATCATGGGAGATGGTGCTGCAGTGACATCATCTGCAACCATGATGGAAGCTCCACCACAAGATGAAAATTCAATGGATTTTGATTACATGAGTGAACTTTTGTTAGATGGTTGTTGGTTGGAAGCTTCTGCTGATGGATCTGAGTTCTTGCTGCAAAGTTCTCCTTTTTCCAATCCAATCTTTGACCCTTCATTCTCTTGGCCTGCCTTGGAGAACAACGAGCAACCTGGCAATGATGTTCGGCACGAGTCTCAAGATGCTCCTCTTGGTACGGAACAGGAAAGCCGGATTATAGTTAATAATGCTGGTAGTAACGACCTGCAGCAGTGTGAGTTTAAGACTCATTTGGGTGAAGGGGTTAGTAGGTTGTGGATTCCACCGACGCCTAATCCAGGTCCTGGTGGATCTTCCATAATAGAGAAGCTGATAAGGGCCCTCAAGTGGATCAAAGATTTCAACAGGAACAAAGATATGCTTATACAAATATGGGTGCCTGTTAATAGAGGGGATGATAGGCCAATTCTGAGAGCTAATGATCTTCCTTTTTCACTTGAATCAAGGTCTTTAAACCTTGCAAAGTACCGAGAAATCTCTGTGAAATATCAGTTTTCTGCAGAGGTGGAGGACTCAAAGGAGTTGGTGGCGGGTTTGCCTGGTCGAGTTTATAGGGATAAGATTCCTGAGTGGACACCTGACGTTCGATTCTTCAGGAGTGATGAGTATCCACGAGTTGACCATGCTCAAGAGTGTGATGTGCACGGAACATTAGCAGTTCCGGTGTTTGAACAAGGGAGCAGGACATGTTTGGGAGTTATTGAAGTGGTGATGACGACACAGCAGAGCAACTATGGCCGTGAACTTGAGACTGTTTGCAGAGCGCTAGAGGTTTTTCTCCTTGCTTGTTTAAATAGAGTTTTTGTTTGTTTGGTGTCATTTTTTCCAACACACAAGGATGTATGTAACCCAAAAGAACTTGAAACAAAGAACTTCTGGTTTTAGAACAGTGAATTTAAGGTTGCAGTCAACTTGCTAATTGTTGTTTCTAAAGAGATAAACTACACTTTTACATATTGAATTGCTCGTTCTTTCCCTCTTATGATTGAATTGCTCCTTGTTACACATTTCAATATAAATGCTTATGGCGACAAATGTTTTAACATGCCATATATGTAAAGCTCATAAAAAGTCGGAACTCATTAATACTAGTTTAATGATCTGGGGAAAGTTGTTAACTTGCAGGTTGTTGATCTCAGCAGCTCTGGACATTCAAGTCTTCAGAATGTGAAGGTACATAGAAAATCATCTCTGTGGAAGATTTTAACGAACTCATAAAATTCTCAATTTCCTCAACAAACTGGTTATATTTTGGCAGGCATGCGACAAGTCCTATGAAACCTCACTACCCGAGATTCAAGAGGTTTTGAGATCTGCATGTGAAATGCACAAATTGCCTTTAGCTCAGACGTGGGTCTCTTGCATCCAACAGGGAAAAGATGGCTGCCGGCACTCTGATGATAATTACACACACTGTATATCTCCGGTGGAGTATGCTTG
>Ga0099826_10004000_pt1 | contig 10215 bp, 5 predicted proteins | sample Mtrugardesep15_FD_76830 | JGI IMG/M metagenome (GOLD analysis project Ga0099826, IMG submission 76830) | Root nodule microbial communities of legume samples collected from California, USA - M. trunc garden sep15 | ecosystem: Host-associated > Plants > Roots > Nodule | place: USA: California...
AAATATATTATAACTATTTTATTTGTGTATGTGTCACAAAAACTCCACATACACGATAAAAATATATATATATATATATATATATATATATATATATATATATATATATATATCATTATAGCTTGTTCAAAAAAGTAAGACATTAAACTCCACTTAACATATAATTAAATTCGAACCAAGACCTCTAATTAAATTGAAAAAGTTCTCTCACGATTATATTCAAGTGATGTTAGATAAATTAGCATCACTTTTGCTAATGTCTAATCTTTATTAAAAGAATACTACTAACAACATTTTAATAGATGTATCTTTTCAAAATTCCTCTAAACAAAAAAGCAAGTTGGTAATAAAGAATAAAATTAATAATATAAAATAAAGAAAAAAGGTAATTTTGTATCAATAAAAAACCTTTTTCTTTTTGGACAAGAAACATATGACTTACTAGATTTTGTAGAATATTCTTGCCCAAAGGGTAAAAATAAAACCATTAACAACGCCCATAATTTTTACTTTACTTCATCAACTCAACTATATTATTTTTTCTATTTATTTATTTATTTCTCATTATTCAAACAACTGCTTCTTCCATATGCAAAAATATTTTCGAGCGTTTCAGACATAAAGAAAGATTCAATCAAAACGTTACGTCTTATTACTACTTGCACCCGTTTTTAGTTTCTTAGAATAAACGGGTCGACCCGTTTCACCGATCTTCTTCTCCGGCGATTCCGCACCGGAGAATAAAACGCGTTGACTCGCGATTCAGCGTGTTGACTCGTTTCTCTTATAGCGAAAAAGAAGAAGCGTGATGGTGAATTCAGAATTGAAGAAGAAAAACAAGGGTTTTGGAGGAAAATGGGTTTGGGTTGTTATTCCCCTTATTGCTGCCATTGTTGCAATTTCCATTTCTTCAAAAACTTGTTCAAAAATTTCTCTATTTGGTGTCATTGGGAAAGCGTGTCAGTGTGCTATGGTATATTCAATTTCTCACTTCACTCTTCTTTCAGATCCATGCATGCATACATACATGTTTTTGTCTTTTGCTGAATTGTGAAATCCTGAATCTTAATGCATTGTGTTTTTTTAATCTTGCTTTTGATAATTTATTTCAATTCTTGATGATTTATTTATTGTAAATCCTGTTTGAATTGTTTTCTGCGTATGCAGTTTGGATCGACTTATTTGAGCTTATCTACCGACATAAGGATTTTTGAGAGAATATATGAAAACAGATTATGTATGACATGTTCATAAGCTGTTTTCAGCTTATTTTCATAAGCTTTCCAAAATAGCTTATTGTTTATATGAAAGCAATTTTAACTGTTTTCGTCTTTTATTATAGAAATAGCTTACACACAAGCGCATATGTTATAAGCCAATCCAAATGATTTATGAAAGTAATGTGTTTGTCTGCAGTAGAAATCCAGAAATGTGTTTTGCATAAATTGTTTTCTGTGTTGTCAAATAGGCTCTATAGTGTAGTGGGATTATAACAAACCGCTTATGTTCTGCGATTTTGTACACGTTAAAATAGCAGATATAACACTACTGCGTAGTGGAATTTGAACAGAATACTATTTTTTTGTGATCCGCAATTGATAACACTGGTGTTTTGTGGCTAGAAATTTTGTCTGATTAATTTTCGTTGAATTAATAGTATAGAATTTATTTTTCTGTGTGACTGTTGCAGGGTACACCGAAGTATAGTGGTATGGTGGAGGATTGTTGTTGTGATTATGAAACTGTGGACAATCTTAATGAGGAAGTGTTGTACCCATCCCTCCAAGAGCTTGTGAAAACCCCATTCTTTCGGTATTTTAAGGTTTGCTTGTTGTCATTTCGTATGTCTAAATTTTGTGTTTGCAGACATCCTCTTTGATATTGTTGATGCTTATTCTTGATTGCAATCAATTAAAATATTAGGTTTACAAGAAACATTTTTGTTTTATTTTCTATGTTGAATTTAGCAGTATTGATTTCTTTTACCTCTTTAATGACCAGTAATGATTGGTAGTATCTGATTCATCCAGAAACACACTTTAGAATGGCCTTTCTAGAAAAGGAGTTTTAATGGAATTCTATGTTCCAGCTTGTTTATTGATTCTTTTTTAAATTTTGATTTGATGAACAATATGAGAAATGAGAAAGAACTCCATCTGTTGTAAAAGCATTTTAAAGCATTATAATCAAGTCAATGTGCTGCCATCTGCATTATCAACTGAATCTTGTGCTTTGGCTCAAACTATTCTAACCAGAATTATGGATTTTAAATATTTAACTTTCTACCATTGTTAAGTAGGAAAATCAAAATTACAGTGAATATTAATTAAATTGATATACAAATTTTGAACTGTGAATGGTGTTGAGGATTATGCTTGCATGATGTGAGATCTGTTTTTGATGTACAAGGTGTATGAGTTTTCTTTTGGGTGTTCTGCCTGTATACGGGTGCCCTTTGCTATGTTGTTTCTATCTTGCCGTTCTCTTTTTGTCTTGTGCAGTGACTTTGGTTATTATAAATTTTTCTGTTAAAATAAAATGAATAGCTCTCAATGCACTAAATGTAGAAATGCTGGTTACTGAATTGTTTCTTATTTTCCCCTTTTGTCAATCCTCGTATGTTTCTTATGTGCTAATTATTAGTAGATGAAATTTTTTGTAGGCTAAGCTATGGTGTGACTGCCCTTTTTGGCCTGATGATGGCATGTGCCGGTTGCGGGACTGCAGTGTATGTGAATGCCCAGAAAATGAATTCCCAGAGTCATTTAAGAAGCCTAAGCGCCTTTCGTTGAATGATCTTGTTTGTCAAGAAGGAAAACCTGAGGCAGCTGTTGACCGTACTTTGGATAGTAAAGCTTTCACAGGATGGACAGAAATAGACAATCCATGGACAAATGATGATGAAACAGACAATGGTGCGCTACTCTGTCTGTCTACTAGTTCCAATGTGAATATTTTCTGTTTATAGTTGCAGTTTATCATAAGTAACTTTGAAATATTATATAGTATACCTTTTAAAGAGGTATTAGTAGCACAATGGAATTCACATGCAGTGTCAAATACTTCATCTTTTACACCGTTAACATATCCAATTAAATCATTTTATAATGTTTAAAATTGTTTTAGAAAATAATTGTCTTAATGGTTGCATTTACAGATGAGTTGACATATGTGAACCTTCAACTGAATCCTGAAAGATATACTGGTTACACCGGTACATCTGCAAGAAGGATATGGGATGCTGTCTACTCTGAGAACTGCCCCAAATGTAAGTCGTCTTCGGAAAAGACCAGTAAATGTTGCACTTTTTTCAACAATCTAATATCTAGTTGGTCAATTGTGAAGTGAATATTAGTCTGTTCTTATCATTTACTCCCTCCGGTCACAATTATAAACAAAAATTCATTTTTTAGATTCATTCAATAAATGATGTATGTAGTATATATAGACCACATACATCATTTATTGAATGAACATAAAAAGTCAATTTTTGCTTACAATAGTGACCGGAGGGAGTATATCATGAGTGAAAGATATCTTGAAACGGATCAATATTGTAGAAGAGGAACTGAAACTGATGTCACGAGTATTATGTAAGGTGTGTATGTTTTATAACCAGTAATGTTTGTCTTCTGTAGATCTTTCGCAAGAATCATGCCAAGAGGAAAAGATTTTGTATAAATTGATATCAGGTCTTCACTCCTCCATATCTGTACATATAGCTTCTGATTACCTAATTGACGAAGCTACCAATAAGGTAAATCTTGTGTTCCTCTTCTCTGAAGTAGCTAATGTTCTGTTTCAAAAGAAACATTTTTGTTGCTTTTGTGGAATCAATACAGTGTTGCAGATTTAATCATGTAGGTAGTCTTCAGTTACGTTTTTGATATTCAATGTTAAAATTATATTTATTCAGTTTTGTTTTGGTGTAATGGACCTTGTAAAATGCTTTTTTCTTATGCACTAAATTTATTTTTCATTATTATAAATTGTTTCTCTAATGCAAAGCATTATACATAACAAGATACTGACTTCTTTCCTTCCTTTTTATTATTGCAGTGGGGCCAAAATCTTACATTGATGTATGACCGAGTCCTTCAATACCCCGATCGTGTCAGAAATTTGTATTTCACTTTTCTCTTTGTCCTGCGAGCAGTAACCAAAGTGAGTATAGTTTGCCTTGATTTTAATTGATTGATCTTGATATTATCTTTCTTCTAGAATTTTCAGTAAAATGTATTCTTGATGCAATATACATATCACTGTAGGCTGCAGATTATCTCGAGCAGGCGGAGTACAACACGGGTAACCCTAATGAGGACCTTAAAACAGAATCCTTGATAAAACAGCTACTTTACAAACCCAAGCTTCAAGCTGCATGTCCAGTTCCATTTGATGAAGCTAGGTTGTGGAAAGGACAAAGTGGACCTGAGCTAAAACAAAAAATTCAACATCAATTCAGAAACATTAGGTATTAACTAAAAAGTAATGGGTGACACTGCTATTTTAACTAAATAATATCCTTTGTTGACTTGCATAGTGGATGTGCTTTATGATGCTAATGAATGTGTAGGAAAGACCACAGTAACAGATTTGTACTACGGTTTGCAAATTTTTTATTTTTTTTTAATAGTTTTGCCTAAAGTAATTTTTATCCTATGGTGGTATAGTTCTGCCTTCCATTGTCCGTGTTTTAGAATTTTATTTTTCTCAAAGTTGGGTTATCTGGGATTCTAAATTGCTTATCTGAACACATATTTATCTTTATACTATTAACAAACACTCCTTGTATCTGCTTTGTTGTATTACTGATTCAATTTACACACTAATATTTGTTTGACCCATCGGCAATGGAATTATTTCTGTTGTATGCAGTGCGTTGATGGATTGTGTAGGATGTGAGAAGTGTCGACTATGGGGAAAGCTCCAGGTTCTTGGTCTTGGAACTGCATTAAAGATTCTCTTCTCTGATGATGGTCCAGAAAACATGGTTCAAACAGTAAGTACATTTGATAGAGTGTTGTTTTTGCTTCCTTTATGCATATGCTACGTTAAATCAATTTGTTACTGCATTGACCTTTAAAATTTCTGCCTTTTAAATCCTGAAATGAAACATACATATTTTCTTAATTCCATTCACCTATTCTTCTTCCAGACATATGAAATTGTAATCTAGTGGATTTTTATCTCTTATATAATTGTGAAGTTTGTAGCTCTTTCTGTGGCTAGTACGTACTTAAAATTTCCAGTTGTTTGCATTATTACAATATATATAGTTGTTTTGTTTTTTCTTTCCATGTTTAAACTTTCAACACCCAATAGTTTTACAAAATCGTATGATGGTACGAACCCAAATCGAAGAGAACTACAGGTTGAATTATTGATTACAAAAGTAGATGTATTACAGAAGGAAACCTCCTGTAACCCTAGAGCAAAAGCTCCACAGAGAAGATACATTTCTTTCTCTGCTAAAATTATAAGGTTTCAAACTAAAAAGATATCAAATGCTCTCCTTTCCATTTTCTCTCCCCTATATTTCGTTGCTTATTCCCATGCTCAGCTCGTATATGTGGCTTAGGCCCAACCCGCTATCCTAAGTTCCTCACAAAATAAGGATATGATAGTAGTAATTCGAACAAAAATGCATATTTATGTTGGTAAGAGAAATTTACTATACATTGTGTTTTCAAATATTTTTTTTATCACTGCTTGCTACGAACAACTGAACTGAATTGACGTTGCATTTGATGGTCTTTCAGCTACAACTACAAAGGAATGAAGTAATCGCATTGATGAATCTTCTCAATAGACTGTCAGAATCTGTAAAATTCGTTCATGAAATGGGACCTACCGCCGAAAGAATCACGGAAGGACATCTTTTTGGCCATACAAAGCTTATTAGCTCCTTGAGAAAAATATGGTCCCGTATACTTCAAACTTAGAGGTGACGATAACATTCTCTCTTCTGAGTGGGTATTGTTGATTTACTTGTTTGATGTAGATAACTGAGCATTTCATTTTATTTCTGCAGGAAGCAGTTGGTGTGACAGTTAGGTTTTCACTTACTCACATTACTACAAAGATTAGGCTTAGAAACCATGATCATGGTTTGAAATTTTCCAAGGATGTGAAAGTAATGTATGTAACATGTTCACAAAATAAATAATAAATAATATTTGAATACAAAGATGAAAGTAATAGAAAATGTGTTATTTGGGAGTAGAATCCCACTAATTTTGTGGAACATTCTGTTGCAAGATTTTTTTATGTACAAAATACTTTTCACCAAAAGAAAATGGGAAGAATCACATTGAGTATATGCGCATAGATTTGTATTTTAATTAAGGGAAATATACTTAAACAGGCTGATCTGTATTGTATCTGTAATGTTATTTATCTATGTGTTAAATATGTTTCAGGTCCCTACAAATATGTGAGCTTTCAACATTAGGTCCTACTTTAATTTTATTATATTGTAGTCCACAACATTTTTGCTCTTTGCATGTTTGGTCCTTGCCATCAATTTTGTGCTGATTAGACTAACGAAGGAAGCGCCATACATGAAGCCTCCAACCACTCTTCGTTTTTCAATTTCTTTTCCCAATTTCATCAATCAAAACTCAAACCCCAAAATTGAAATACCTAATTTTCGAAAAACACCTTTCATCCTTCTCCAACAGCCATGGGGCTCCAACACCACCGGTGACGGCCATGTGATACTCTCTTCTTTCCACCACCTCGTGCTCGCCGGCGACGCTCCTCACCTTCGCTTAGACTCGGCTTTGACAGGCATATCAAGGTTCGAGGATGTTGTTCTTGCTGTGATTAGGGAGAGTTGGGAGCGAAGTTGTTTGTGTTTATTGATCCACTTTTCTTCTCATTCCTCTTGAGAGATTCGGGAGAGCCAAAACCAAGCAACCAAAACAAAATTAAAAAAACGAAGGGAAAAAAAAATCAGTAACTTGGTTCTCCTTTGTCTCACTCAATCTCCCCTGCTCTATAACGATCCTCTCTCACACTCTCTCCATCGTGTGCTCTCTATCTCTCTCTCTCTTTTTTTTTTCTTTCTTTCTGGGGCCAGAACATTATGCAGAGATGTAGGCTGAAGTTTGGTTGCGGTGTTTATCTTTTAACACTTGCAATTGGGAGAATATTAATGAATGATTGTAGAGCTTGTTGATTTCAATCTTGATATGCATTTTTCTTTCTTTCAATTACTTGGTTGATACAGAGATACATTAATATTAAGTTTCCTATTTTCCATTTTTAACACTTCATAATAAACTGTTATGAGTAATGATACGTAATGATACAACTTTAAATTTTTAATAAAGAAAAAAACACTACATAGGAAATATTATATAGGTGAAGTACAACACGGTGTAAATGGGAAATGACACGTTTTGTTTTGTGTAGATAGACAAGACGCAAATAATTATTGAAAAATGACACACACATGTAGATGAGTCATGTTCAAACTCTGATCACAATGTCCAACCTAACAATTTTAACATTTTTTCTAATTGAGCTAGGACTTGAGGACCAGAGATAAGTTATTGTTGGAAATAAAATCAAGGACCATGGAAAGATTGATCATCAATAAAAAGTATGGTGGTATAGGATTTAAAAACCTTCGTGCTTATAATAATGCTTTGCTTGGAAAACAAGCCTAGAAGTTCATGACTGATCCAAGCAACATAGCCACTAGATACTTTTTGAATCGTGATTTTCTAGACTCTACGTGTGGACACAATCCAAGCGACGTCTAGTGTAGTATTTGGGGTGCGAGATGTGGAGAAAGATGGTTACAACTGAGCATGGATCATGCTAATCCATTCTGTTTTGGAATCAAGATTGGTTATCAGATGGTAGCGTAGCGTGCTTGACATACCTGATTTTGTGTCTGATGATCTTATCAATATCACAGTTGCAGACCTTTTGATTCCTCACCTGAGAGTGTGGAACATAGGAGCAATTCAGAATTTAGCAAGTAATATAGATACGAAGCACATCTTTCAAACTCCTGTTTTTGAGTCTGTTCAAAATGACAAGAGAATTTGGAACTTTGAATCCAACGACATATACTCAGTTAAAAGTGGGTAACATATTAGCCTGCTTCAACAATTAGAAATTAATGTTCACAGAGTGGAAGGCAGTTGGGATCTAATTTGGAAAATCCAAGCTGCACCAAAAGCTAAGAACCTTTTATCGAGAACTTGTTGAAACTGCTTACCAACGAGAGTAAGACTCCATGACCACGGGATTAACTGTCCGAACAACTGCGTTTTATGCGATGGAGGAACAGAAGACAGTATGCATATCTTCTTCCAATGCTCAAAAAGAAGATTACGTTGGCAGAATAATGATTTGTGGAGCAAAATTCAACCGTTGATTCAAACAGGCCAGAATGTTAGCTCTTCGATTTTTCATGTTTTACAGGACACGGTGCAGAAAGCCCCAGCAGTTTTCGCGTGCATCCTTTGATCACAATAGAAGCAAAGAAATGATTTAATTTGTAGGAATAAGACGGCGTCACGGGTTGCAGTCTGCGGGAGGGGTTTGAATCTTCTCTCGAGTTGGCAAAATGCGCAGACATGTCGTAATAACGCGGTGGTTCAGCAGCGACAAGTTGCCAACCATAGGTGGATTAAACCAAACGCAGGGAGTTAGAAATGCAACGTCAATGCAGCTTTCTCTAGGTCAAGAAACAAAGTGGGAATTGGCATGTGTATCAAGGACGACCAAGGGAGTTTTGTCTCCAGTCATCTATTTTTACAAACTCGTAGGTTGAGTTTATTAGGAGACAAGCAAATGAGGTTGCTTATAGTCTTGCTAGGGCAGGCCACGTCTTTACCTAGTTTTCATTTTTTTATCAATATGCCTGATTGTATCCAAACTATTATTGCTAATGAAACGAGATAGTTTCTTATTGTAAAAAAAAAAAAAAAACTATTATGAGTTATCTAGTGTTTTTTTTTTGTCAATTAGTCTTGGTGACTAAAATTTCACCTTAAAGGTGAGTAAGTGTAGAATTTGGGGTTCGTACTTGGTCTCTGCATATATAATGCAATGTCCATACGACAATGGTGCTGTATTATCAAGAGCAGGTCATCCCATTTTTGTATAACAATATGCTTGAATGGATAGTTTCATAGACCATAATAGTCCTGGCTATAATGTTGAAGTGGTGGAACAGATGTTTGATCCAGAGGTAAGAAACCTCATACTTAATACCCCTTTAATTCAATCGGTGCATGAGGATCACTTATATGTGCACCTTGTGATGGAACTTTGTGCTGGTGGGGAAATATTTGATAGAATATTCATTGCTCAGACTGAGTGTTATGCAGAGAGAGCTGTTGCGTTCATTTGCGCGTGTATTGTTAATGTTGTGCATGTTTGTCATTCCATGGGTGTTAGACATAAAGCTGGAGAATTTCTTATTCTGCAACAAGGATAAAGGTGTTGCAGTCAAGGCTATTGATTTTGGACTATCTGTCTTCATTGAAGAAGGTGCAGTGTTTGTTGCATTGCGTGACACTACTTAATACTCCCTCCGTCCCATAATATAAGCAAAAAAAACACATTTTCTTTGTCCCAAAATATAAGCAAAAAAGACAAACTTTTATCTTTTCTAAGATTTTTTTTGTTTATTCTCATAAAATTAAATGCAAATTATTTTCAATTTTCTCTCTCTTTCATTTTTTCCATAACCAATGGCCAATAAAAATTATTTTTACATCTTCCTATAAAACTTTTTCTAAAAAAAACACAAAAAACTATACTCCAAATTCTTATGTTATAGTTTTCTTAATAAGTGTGATTTTTTTTTTTGCTTATAATTTAGGACGGAGGGAGTATTTTTTACTATCCCTGATGTGGGAAACTTTCTAATTTTAGATATTGAGGATTCTTTCATGGTTGATATTGTTTTCTTTATTATTATTCTTATTATCATGAAAACGTAATTCAGATATATTGTTCTTCGAACTTACTTAATTCTAACAAATAATTTATTTCAGGAAAGATTTACCATGATATAAATTCTCATCATTCATTTGCATTTGCATTTTCATTTTGTTCTCTAACTTTTCTATTACACATTGATAGAATATTATATTATATTTAATAAAATTAATAGAATAGAATATTCGGTCATTATTGGCTATCATTTGTTCCCTGTAAATAGGTTGTATCATAATTAGTAAGTTGACC
>Ga0099826_10004001_pt1 | contig 10214 bp, 8 predicted proteins | sample Mtrugardesep15_FD_76830 | JGI IMG/M metagenome (GOLD analysis project Ga0099826, IMG submission 76830) | Root nodule microbial communities of legume samples collected from California, USA - M. trunc garden sep15 | ecosystem: Host-associated > Plants > Roots > Nodule | place: USA: California...
ATAGATTAAAGTGTAGTGCATATTTAATTATTAAGGGAGAGGATTGTAATTCAAGCATCTTATAGGGGAGGGGAGTGTACATTTTTCTTTTCAAGGGAGGGGAGTGTATATTTAAACATAAGAAGGGAGGAGAGTGTAATTCAAGCATCTTTGAGTGGAGGGGAGTGTAATTTACTCTAAAATTATTAGATTGACCTCTGACTTTAACTATAATCCATTATATTAAAATGAGTGTTGTTTGATGTTTTTCCATCAAGATTAAGATATAATTGTTAAAAACATGAGATTTGTACTAAATGTCACAATTAATAAGAATAATTTAAATTTTGAACATATTGTAAGAGGTATCTTCATTTAGTTACCTCAAATAGAAAAAGAAAGACCAAAAAGATAAATATTTAGCTTTTTAAGAAAGATAAACAAACTTTTATTTTTTGGAGGGATTAAGGTTTAGCAGCAATTGGAGACAAAAACAGCTAATAGCCACAAAAGTACTAAACAAGGATAGAAATGGTTTGGTATGGCCACCGGAAAGCAAAGCAATCAAATCAGATTCCATTGAGATTTCTGTTAGGTTTGTTTGTTGAACAACCCATGTATTAGGCACGTGCCTTGGTATTCTTGATAACTATTTCTGTTCTTTGAAATTGCTGTTACAGATTATTAAATTTGACTCAATTTTGTGGACTTTATATATGTATACCTTCCATTGTGTTTTGAACTATTTCATGGTTTGGTAGTGAAAACTGTAGCTCAATTGGGTCCTACTCCTAGAGTTTAGGACATTGACCTTGACATTCAAGCTCATGTTATTGTGAGATATATATCCTATCCTTATCAAGTATATCAATTTTCTTGGTAAATTTTTGTTGACTTTCTCTAATATCTACTAGCAAACTAGTATTACACCATTTATAGGATTATTTCTCAATTGATAAAGGTATTACATAATATATGTGGGGACCGTATTCGAATTTCAGACATTCTGTTTTATTCATCTTAAAAGATGAATTTTAAGCCATACATTATTTTAAGCATCTTTTTTCTTTCCATTCTTGGAATCTAAGTTTTAACCATGTGAAACAAGTACAATAAGTTTGCGTGTTCAATGCTAGCATTAGTGCCTCAAGTTTTGGTGCAATGTCAAGATAATTAAGTTTTGACCAAACAAAATCTCTTCAAATTTTCGTGCACTGTCAAGATATTTCTAATGCCAACATCCTTCATCGATGAAGTGGCAAAGAAAGTGAGGAGAAATGAGAGTTGGGACTTATTACTCCCTCCATTTTTTTATGAACGGAAAATAAATAACAACAAAAAAATGCAAGAAGAGGGGATAACTATATTTCATTATGGTTATGGTTATGAATTTTACCAACCAATCTGCACAGATGGTTACTCTTGGGTATTTTTTGTTTTTAAAGGCTTCGGGAGATAACTCTCGAAGGTTGTTTTTTGGAATAAAGAGCAAATAGAAGGACCAAACGAACAACAATCATATGATAAAGCGTGTTCTATACATGCGGTACCGATGACCCACCACACAAACAAATAGACTATAAGAATTTCTTGCACACAAAAAGTGTTGAAAACTCAAATTCTAAGCTTGAGTAAAGAAGGATATGATCTGACCAATAATTCGAGCATGAAAATTGCTTTTGTGACTTCAAAAGCTTTCTAATAACACATGGAAGTTACAAAATTGCCCCCAATGGTAGTTAACTACCGTTGATTTATTTGGGAGCAGTTAACTACCATTGAGGCCAGCGGTAGTTAACTACCGCTGCGTTTCTGGTTCAAGCAACCAGTAGCTTTCTCCTTCCCATTTTCCCCACATTTGAACTTGTTTATACATAACATTTTGAACACAGGGGGCATAGGCATCGTAGGCAGCAGGATTAGGCTTTTTTATGTACATTTTGACTATGATGATGGTGATGTATTATTATGACATTTTCGTACCTTTTATATTATTTTTATCATGTTAAAATTATTTTTACTTTTTATATGTTTTAGAATTGATGAATGTGAAATTGGATGAAAACGATTGAAAAAATGTGTTCAAAATGTTATGTATAAACATGTTCAAATGTGGGGAAAAAGGGAAGGAGAAAGCTACTGGTTGCTTGAACCAAAAACACAGCGGTATATGCCAGCGGTAGTTAACTACCGTTGAGGACAATTTTGTATTTTCCATGTGTTATTAAGAACTAATAGAAGTCAGAAAAGCAATTTTCTTGGAGCATAAGGATGAGTATGTGAGACATCGTCCTTGGTCATTATCAAAAGACTATTTTGAGTCTGATTTACAAATGTTAAGCTAAGTGCCCATCATGCCAGGCAAATTCCTTCAACCATGGCATGTAGCTTAGGGGATTCAAGCAAGTAGTAAAACCGCAACAACCAGGAAACCCATCAAATCATTCACCAATAGAGTTTTTAATCAAATCATTGAAACAACAGAACCCCAGATTGTGAAATTGTGGAAACAACTCTGAAGATCTTTTATGTAAACAGAGGTGCAGATATTGGGTTTCTAGGAAGGGGTCTGGATCATCAACAAGCTAAAGGTCTTGCACACCAAGACATCATTCTTATTTTCAGAAAGGTGGTCCTCAAGTGTATCATCAAGTAGACAGACAAAACGATTAGGCGAGATAGCCTTTGTACGGACTATAGACTTCGCACCATAGCCCACATTGACAATTAATGTGATATGGATGGAGTGATAAGACCGTCAACTATGAAATTCAACAAAAATAAAGCACAACAACCATATTGGAAAAGACGAGTAAAGATCGTCTCCATTTCTCAATAAAAGTAGATATGAGAGGGAAAGTTGTGTTATTGCCGTTAGTGGTGTCTAAAGATGTCTCTGTTTTCCAATAGAAATGCAAAGAAAAACGCAAAGCTGCATTAACATATAGTTTGTGGTGTCTTAAAGACAAAATGTATCTCAGGAGTTATAGTAATGTGTCTATATACCTTTATACATCTAAATTCTAAAATTATAGTTGACTGGGCACTCCGTTTCTTTGGAGAAACAAAGAAACAACTCGTGAATAAAGTTTTTATAAAATAGAACAGCTTCTCTCCATTTATTTAAATCCTAACATAAGTATAACAAAAAATGTGTGGATTATTACCACATGGCTCGGTTAAACGTAGTGGTTAAAAAACAACAAATTTACTCTTTTAAAACTGTCTGAAGAGGCAAAGAACTTTCAACTTCTTTTGCAGCCTTGGAGTTCGCTTCAGCAACTACCTTAGACAAACCAAACATCTGAAATAAATCCAAAACCACACTATATCAGCAAATGACAAAGAATGTGGTCCAAATAAATTTAACAGGATAGCTTCGGTACAAAGTACAAACCTTCTTAATTGTTTTCTGAAAGCAGGTTTTGTGTTCATCCATAGAAGCATGAATAAACTCGTCAATGTGATCCTTCACATCCTCCAAGAATGAGGCTTCTTCATGCTTCTTCTTTCGACAAGAAGTGGCAACAGCAGCTGATGAAGCCGGCTTTTCAGCTTGGCTTTTCTGAGTGTCCATGATCTCTGAGGTTCCAATAGCTGTAACAAGTTATGCCCATAAGTCTCAATATATCGGTCATTGATATCAAACACTACACTCTGCGGTCTCTATTAACTAAAATATCAAAATGCAATAACAATATATAGTTAAGTTGTTCTAGTGAGAGGCAGGATCTTAAACTCATGAAAAACTAAATGACATTGGCAATGGTAATCAGTAAGAAAATCCATACGTAATACTCAAAAGTTAAAAAGAACACTGTCTATAAACAATTTAGAACTAACAACAAACACAAGTCATGCCCTGCAGGTAAAGAAAAAAGCCAAATAAAAAACCAGTGGTATTAACTCTGATAAGCTGAACTGCAAATTTAGAAGCTAGGAAGAAAATGAATATATAACAAGAATTAGAATATTTAAAAGCCAAAGGTCAACATTTTCTTTAAGGACAGATGGTTTGAAGCATAACAAAATTTCTAAGATCAAGTGGTGGAGGCTTCAACCCTTGTGGCCTCCGTTATAACCGACTTCAGACAAAAGATAGGGCAGGCTTGTGCATTATCCACAATACAAGAACAAGATATTAAATCATTTATGAACTTTAGCTGTTCTGAAGCTTTTAGAAAAGTCAATTTCAGACGATCAAAGACTAAATTACTAAACATAAAATACAGAATAAATTTTACATTGCAAGATTAATTATAGGACCCGAAGCTTTGTTCAAAAAAAAAATCAAAGGACCCAAAGCAATCCGTTCAATGAGCGACAGAAGTAATGATTATAACACTACACGCTGCCAGATAAAGACGTATACACAACTAAACCTTAATTTCCAAAAACAACTCACTAAATTTAAAGGAACCAAAATCCAAAATTTCCATGGTTAAAATTCTGATTTAACCATAATATTTCTACATTAAATTTAAGCAAAACGGTTATTTATTCTTTCTAGTTCTAGTGGCGATTATCGAAGCCCCATCATCAGGCTAGTTACAGGAAAAGGGAAGCGAAATTCCAAAAAGAAGGCAAACCTGGACGGAGTTTTTCGCTGTGGCGGTGGCGAACAAGAGTGGACGTGCTGGTCTGTGACTTTGTGGCACTGCCACGGATTTGGAAAAAAAAATTATGTTTTTTTTAGAATTTTAGAGAAATGGTTAGTTTATAATTATTTCTTTTTGGTTAAATATGCCAATTTTTCTTTTTAGTTTTTATTAAAAAAAAAATAGATTTTTAGTTTCTTAGAAATTTTTCATCTTCACTTTTAGTCCCTCATTTTAAATAAACTCATAGAATTCATATTTTTTTAATAAAATTTTACAGAAAAATTTATAATAATATAAAAAAAATCTCTTAAAACAATTAATTTTTTTTACCAAAACATAAATTAAATATAATTTTTTATATTTTTGGCGGTTAAAAATTTATATTTAATTTATGTTTTTGTTAAAAAATTATATTCTTTTTTGAAAGAGTTTTACAATGATTCAAAATTTTCGTTGTTTATCCAAAATAATTGTAATTTATACATAATATTGTCCTATTCTTTTTCTTGATAAAACGACAACAATATAAAAATACATTGTTGAAATAATTTTCCTCTTTTTTCAGCATATTTTGTTGTGCAAAAATTGTTGGAAAGCCTAAAATTGTCCACGGCTTCATTATACTACTTGTGTGGTCTAGAAACAAAGAAAGAAGATATACCCCACTAAACAAGTCTCTTCAAACTCTACCACAAACCACCCATCTTAACACACACACACACAAACCATAAACCTTCTTTCTCCATCAAAAACCAAACCAAAATCCTATAATTGGAATCTTTTTCTTCTGTGTGTGTTTTTCCTTTAAGATTCATTTTACCTTAGACTTCAAACTCTACACAATAATGGCTTGTGCATTGCAAGCTACCATAACAACCAACACATGTGCCTTTTCAACAAGGAAATTCTCCTTGAAGCAACAAAAGATTAATAAGAGAAGCTCATGCATGTTCATTGTTAGAGCTTCTTCCGATTCTGATTGTAATGATGAAGAATGTGCCCCTGAAAAGGAAGTTAGTTCATTCAATTCTCAAACCATTTTTTAGTTAATTGCGTGCTTTTGTTTTACTTTGTATGTTTGTTTAGGTATAATATAACTTTGTCCAAAGCAAAACATATTGTTGTGACATATTTTTCATTGTATTATGCCAAGTAGCTATTATGCTTTTGTTATAAAGGGTGTTTGTTTATTCTTTATATTGGTTTTGGACCTTTGTATAATTTGATTTGATTAGAGATCAATTTGAATATTGTTTTTGGTTATTTTTGTTATTTTTTCATATAGCTCTATCATGGTTTTAAATTGTGGTGGCGGTTACACTACGTGCCTCTTTATATTGCGTGAAAACACAGTGAAAATTGTGGTTGCAATGTTGTTGCAGGACCTCAAAATCGGTTATATTGTGCCTGCATTTCCGATTGCGAACTGCAATTTATAACCTTGGACTTTAGTAGTAGTAGTTTAGAAACTACTGAATTAGGAAGAGAACAAATGTTAGCATAGTTTATCGTCAACACATAGAATTATATATAGTCTTAGAAGGATAGTTTGCATCAGACCTATTCAATGATATTAAGGAAAAATGTAGAAAGTTCATTTGTTGTTGGTGTCTTTCTATATGAAATGCTGAAAACGCATTAATATTGCTTCATATCAGTACTTTCACACATTCACATAAGTTTCAATGTGTTTCCTTTCCAATTACCGAACCAGTTTATGTGCAACCCGAATTTCTAATCAAGATGAACAAAAGGAAAAAGAAGCTAATCATCTGTTGATGGTGATGCAGGTTGGGAAGGTGAGTATGGAATGGTTAGCAGAGGAGAAGACAAAAGTAGTAGGTACATATCCACCACGTCGTAAGCAGGGTTGGACAGGCTATGTTGAAAAGGATACTGCTGGACAGACAAATATATATTCAGTCGAGGTTAGAATTTTTTTTCTTTTATTAAGAAATTAAAGTTGTGCTTGTTTCATAATTTGTTGTTCCTTTGATCTTGATGTGTGAATGTGTCCCTTTGATTTTGTTGAGCATGTAAGCGTATAGCAAAACATACTAGTGATACAAGAGAGTATTATGTACTAACATATCTATCTTGTTAGTCTCTACACATACCAATTTTATAGTATTTGGTTGAGGAAAAATGGAGGGAGGGGACTCGGGGTAGAAAAACTCTTCCTGATTCAATTTTTGCTACTATCGATATGGGGAAGATTTGGATGGAAGAGGAAACAAGTTTATAAAATGTTATATATTTTGACTAAAATATCCTTACATTAAATATCACATGTAATGTAATACAAAAATCACGGTTTGGATAAACAACTTAATTAAGCACTTATAGCAGAAGCACTTCTCATATAAGTGCTTATGAATAAACTATTTCTATTTTATAAGTTGTTTTTGTAAGCTATCTTGGTCCTTGGAGAGCTTATGAAAATAAGCTGAAAATTACATAAGCTAATTCAATTAGCTCTCAGCCAGTTTCACAAGTGGTTATACTAGTAGTAAGCTTAAATAAGTCAATCCAAACAGGCACGAAGTCATGCTACGATTTTTATATAAATGATAAGACACACACTAATCAAATGTCATCTTAAGAATCTAGGTCCTAAAATTTTCTATGGTGTTCGATTCAATGTTTTTCTAACACTTACTGACCTTTTCCAGCCAGCAGTTTACGTGTCGGAGAGTGCTATAAGTTCAGGAACAGCTGGTTCTTCTTCTGATGGAGCTCAGAACACAGCTGCAATTGCTGCTGGTCTTGCACTGATCTCAATTGCCGCGGCATCATCAATACTTCTACAGGTTGGTAAGAATTCTCCTCCTCAGGTCCAAAAAGTCGAATACTCTGGGCCATCACTTAGTTACTACATCAACGAGTTCAAAACACAAGAAATTACTCAAGCGCCCACCGTGACTGCCGAGACAGAGTTATCATCATCATCTGCTCAACCTGAGAGCACTGAGACGGTACTTTCATCATCTGTTCAACCTGAGAGCACCGAGACCGGTACATCATTATCTGTTCAAACCGAAAACTCTCCTGCAGAAGTTCCTCAAGTTCAAGTTGAATCTCAAATTCAGCCAGAGACCTCAAGTGTGGACGTCGTATCTTAAGTGATCACTTGTGTGACCACTTTTTCTTTAAAAGCATGGCAAAGTAGTTCATTCTATGTTGATAATATGAGCTTATGTATACAAGGTTAATGGATGGAAATGTTTTTGCTACCAAATTAAGTGTGTTTATATTTTGCTAAGAGATGTGATATCAGTGAACACAACTAAAGGTTAAGCGTTACATTTCTCAATTTTATATATAATCCTCAAAATAGTGAAACCATATTTGAAATATTATGTCAAGGATTTCAAAGGTTTAAAGTAATGTTTCAAAAGCCGGACCAAGTAGGCAGTTCAACGGTTGAATTGTGAATTGGCCCTGGTTTAATCTCAGTCACATTACAACATGTTTGAACTGGAATTAAATTGGGTTAAACTACATGTCAACAATGACTAGTTCAACTGAGTTTCATTTTATATATTTTTTACCTTTTTTTATTAACTTTTGTTTACTTTTTTATTCACTAACTTGTTATCTGATTCAACCGCAATTGAACCATGATCTTGAGGTCTTGCCAAATTAATCTTCGGTTGAGTTTTTAAAATATTGGTTTAAAGAAACATTTAAAGATCCTTATTGACAATGGTAATTAATCTTTTTTTCTTGAAGGAACAATGGTAATTAATCTATTCACTAATGCTCAAGGCAAGATGCTTGTTAAAGTACTCTTTCAATAAAAAGGATAGTAGTTTATGGTTTATACCACTCCATCTTTTCTAATATACACAATTAACTCTTGCTGTAAAAATTAAAAAAAAAATTACTCAAGCAACAAACTTTTTCATTAAAAAGGTTAAAACTCCTCAGATTGCAACCTCAAACACTGTCAAACTTTGAGCGTTTTTCTTTTTCCATATCATGCAATCCCTCGCTCACCTTGATGCCATTGTACGAGGCCAAGCTAAGTGCATTGAGCACATAATTTGATCATCACACCTACTACAATAACAAGGAAATTGAATAATAAAGGCACAATATTAATGTTAATTACATTATCAACTGTTATATAAGCTAAAAAACTTGTGCATCCTCATAAGTTTAACATATAACACATTATTGATCATTTCAAACATCAAATGAAAGTAAAGGAACAGAGTAGGAAACTTGGAATAGTGTGATGTGACATTAATTACCACTTCATGCAAAATGTATTTTTTGTGTGAATGGAAAACCTACAACTAATGCAATGATAGCAATGCATGCTATCCAATTTAATGATACGTGATACAGATTATATGGTATTGAGTGTAAGCAAGAAGGGAAGCATTGTCATGGTCTCATGAGATTGCAACATAATTCCTGGATTAGCTTTTGGAGGGAAATTTTATATGGCGGTTTAATAAGATATAATATATGTAATCCCCGACATATTTGCATGGTCATTATAGGTTTGAACCACAGCAAAGCTGTTCATATTGTAATATACAATCAGCCACATCTATGACTCTGTCGCTGGTGGTGCTCCCAAACGATCTCATCAGTGAGGTCTTATCCTTTCTCGATGTGAAATTTCTTGTGCGACTCAGGTATGTGAGTAAATCTTGGAAAACACTCATCTCTGATCCCGTTTTCGTGGAATTGCACCTCAAGAGATCAGCATCACAAAATCCACTCTTCACACTAATCACACATTACATCACAGAAATCCCAGGTGAGTCCCTCTATGGCAGTAATGATGAATGGGATTTGGATTACTGTACCGTTCCATGACCCATACATTATACAATTGAGAACCCGTTGTTCAGCCTTTCTGTGGATGATTACTATCATTTAAATGACAAAGGATACTCTCGTATAGTTGGTTCCTGCAATGGATTGATATGTTTGGCTGGTGATTCCTTCACCAGTGGGTTTCAAGAGTACTGGCCCCGTTTATGGAACCCAGCCACCAGAACAGCATCTAAATTTTTTGGGTATTTTCGTAATTTTGGCGATTCACGTTTGAGCTTCATGTTTGGTTTGGATAATACCACCGACACTTATAAAGTGGTGGTGTCCCGTTACATTTGTGATCAATTGACAAGCAACGTGAAAGTTCTCAGTTTCGGTGATAATGTTTGGAGAAATATTGAAAGTTTCCTGACAATTCCTCTTCACTTGGACTATCATGGACTGGGTCATTCTTAGTATGATGGTGTGTTTTTTAGTGGCACTCTTGACTGGTTGGCTATTCACAATAACACCCGGTACAATGGGTATGATGTGAATGACTTCACTGTTGAGCAATTTGTTATTGTTTCACTTGATTTGGGGACTTGGACATACAATCACTATTGGCTGCCTCAGGGATTTGATGAGGTGCCTCCTATAGAACCAAATGTTGGTGTATTGGGGGACTGCCTTTGTTTTTCTTATTCTTACAAGGTAACATATCTTATTATATGGTAAATGAAGAAATTTGGGGTTGAAGAAGAGTCTTGGACTCAATTTCTTAAAATTAGTTATCAAAATCTTCAATTAGATTATGACTTTAGTTGGAATACACTGAAGTATCATCTTCGATTCATACCC
>Ga0099826_10004002_pt1 | contig 10213 bp, 2 predicted proteins | sample Mtrugardesep15_FD_76830 | JGI IMG/M metagenome (GOLD analysis project Ga0099826, IMG submission 76830) | Root nodule microbial communities of legume samples collected from California, USA - M. trunc garden sep15 | ecosystem: Host-associated > Plants > Roots > Nodule | place: USA: California...
AAACAATACTCTTTCGACATCACAAGACTCAACCCAAACAATTAAACTATGATAGACATATGGTATTGACCATTGCAATTAGAAATCTTATATTTGTAGTGTCAACATAAAAGATAATATATTAATAAGGAAGAAGATGAGAGTAGTAGATATACTCCGACACACAAAAAAAAAGACAAAAGAAGGAAGTGAATAAAATAGTATGGACATGATAAAACATGATGGAAACCTAAGCCACCCACACCACCAACACCCCAAGCCCTTTTGAGTACAGTTTTTTTTAATGCAAGTACAAGGGTACACAAACCCACTACACGGTTTTGAGAATATTACAAGTTGTCCAGGTTATGTACCACTCATTATATAAACAATCTCGCTCATTTTTCCTAATAAGGAACCATTTCTAAGGAATAGCTTTAATACACTCTCAATAACCTCATTTATAAAACTAAGCAACTAGACTTAAGTAGTTAATGAGTTTCATTAAATTAAGAATTGTTTAGGAGAATCTGAGTTTGATTTTTGATGATACAATTATTTGTTAGACTTTACTTAACTCTTAGCATAACTTCAAAAACATCATATTTCCAAACTCTCTTCTCCGGATGATTAGCACCAATAAAATATCCTCATCTATAGGGATTGTTTGATGGAAAGTTATTTAGAGTGTGTTTTGAAGATCTTATTCATACCTATTTTGAGATTAATAATTTTATTACATAAATAAATGTGTATATGATTGAGAGTTTAGACATCAAAATAACTAATTACAACATTGATTTTTGAATTTATAATTTCAATAATATGTTCAGCATAACTTATAAAATCATATTAAAAACATGTTCTATATGATAACAAATGAGTTGCATATTTGCATGAATGTGTGAAATGAAAGAGCCATTAAAATCATTAGAGCAAAAAAATAATTTATAAAGAATATGGGTTATGTTCGAGTGCCCCGGGATATTCTTTAAGGATTCCATAATAAGAAATTATTTTATAAAAAGTTAAATATTTTAATTTTTAATGTATAGATGACACAATTTTTTATGAATAGTTACTATTTAAAGGTCTTAAACAGTGTCTCGGAGACTCTCGTTAGCATTTCCCTACTTCCTGTAAAATTGTTTTGCAACTATTAGAACTCTTGCATAATTAATACTGCATGCTGAGTGATAACTGAATTGAGAAATAATACCTCGGATCTTATAGTGTATATGAATCTGCCTTCTATCATGTTGGAAGTACAACTTATCAAATTAAGCCCTTCTTTAAGCAGCATGCGTAACACTCTTGATAAAGGAAATAAACATTTGTTGAAGCTGTAACTGCACACAATCTCAAGTCCTCCAGGAAAAGGTTGAACAATAACAAAGGGTTGTATATTGGAACTACTAGAGCCATTTTGAGTAGTAGCATTTGTACTCAAGTTAGATACCTTCATTAACTCTTCCTTCTTATCTTGTAATTGCTTCACCTTGTTTTGTAGATGGTTGATATAATGCATAGCTTCATTCACATGATCAGAAATCGAGCGTTTTCCCTAATCATGATCATGATCAAGATATGCAATAAAATGACCCCAATTAATAATAACTATATATACTAGATTTCAAATTTTTAATAGGAAACAAAAAAGCAAATAAATAATCTAATGAATCAATAATAAAACTTGAGTCTAATAATAGTTGTTAGTTTAAGGGAAGGAAAAATTGTTAGTAGCATCGATCGTTTCATAAACATCTTTCTTCATGCTCCTTCAAAAAATCAACTCGCACAGTTGGGCTACACCTTCGAGGACTCACTCATAACGTGATGAATTGCGATTCTAAGAATATGCATAGAAAAAACATCAAATTTAACATTTGATAACAAGGCTTTTGGATCGGGATTGGAGTAATTGTTCAGTCTCGTTGCAATCCTCGATATTGTGGTGAATCTCATTTAAATGTGGCCATAATTTCAATCTTGATACGATAGTGATTTCGGCAACATCAAATTAAAACAACTACGTCATAACTCAGATCTTAAAACTCTCTTACATTTCCTTAACAACAATGAAAAAATACAAGTATAGACATGTCTCTAGGAATAGAATACTAACCTTAATATATTCTATAGGAAGAAGCGATCTAAGGTTGGTGCAGAGGTTGGTCATCTCTTGCCTTCTTTGTCTTTCTGTCTCTTTATGCATCCACTTCTTGTTTTCTTCCATGATAACAATATCCTATATAATCCTTGTCTCCCAAATAATAAAAATTCTACTTTCCCTTCACCATTTGACTCAAGGATCATGCAAATTGTGATGATCTTCTAATTTCTAAGGTTGTATTTCATGGTGGAAGAAAATAATTTGTAGATAAAACTAGAAGAGTACCAACTCAACTTTTATTTGTTTGGTTATAGAGTATTCACCATCATCATCATATAGTGTATACTATATTTGTGGGGTTTGACAGAGATACTGCAAGAAAGGAGATCGAAGTATATTTGGTTGTTAGGGTTTGATAGTACTTTACATTTGCCAGATATGTTTGGATTCTCAGAATCCTTCACATATAAGATAAGATCATTCTCACCTGCCACACATTGGGGTTCCTATTCATATTTCTTCTACTTTCATAAATTAATAGTCTGGTGGGACATAGGTTCATAAAAAAAAATTCTAGTGGGTCATACTGCTTTCTCTTTCTTTTGAATGTGAACAATCCACCTTTTCTAATTTTTAATTGAAAAGATGTTTTTCATTGAACTAATTTTAAATAGATATTCATTTAAAATAATACTTATATATTTTGAAGGTATATACTACCTTTTTCTTTGTCTATTTAAAAACAGATTTGTTTTAGTTTTCACTTCGGTCCTTCAAATTTTTTTGTTCTTTATTGGTCCCTTGGGTTGCCAATAGTTAGACATTTTAAGCCTTTAAATATGTTTTAGTCTCTCAGGTTATAAACATTAGATACTTTCGTTCCTAAGTCATATATTAGATACTTTGATTCCTAAGCAATAAATGCTAGCCAATATGTTCCTTTTCAAGTTTGCAACTTAAGGGTTCGAAATAACTAATATTTATAACTTAAGAGATCAAAACGTCTAGCATTTGTAAGTTAAAAACTCTTAGTGAAACCCAAAAAGAAAAATAATAAAGTATAAGAGTGTCTAACATTTATAACTTAATAGATCAAAATAAAACAAAAAAAATGTTATGCATCAAAGTAAAATCTAAAAATAACTTAAGGGATCACGAGTGTGGTTTAGCCTAAACAAAAATATATAAAAAATTATATCACGGCACAAAATTAACTATATTTATAGATTTGATTTAATATGCTAATTTTAATTCTTAAAAAAAAAATGCTAATCTTCAATTTATAAATTTATAATTTTGAGGGAAAAAATTATATTAGAAATTAAAAAAATGTATACTAGACTAACTATTTAAAAAAATAAAAAATAAATATTATGTACGTGATCATGAATGGATATATATGAGGTTAGAATGGAAAACAAACATGAAGATCCAAGAAGGAGGGGGTGTACTTACAAACACTTTAATGTTTAGGTGATTAATTGATTAAATAATGAATTGTAAATATGGTCGCATTCTCTTCTTGTACCTGAGGTTTCTATTGGTGGGGATCGTAGAAAGCTTTATTTTTTGTATCCTTTGATATATCAGATTCGTAGTAGATTATATGGTTGAAAGAGTAGGAATCTTTTTTTGGAGGTCGGCTGATTCTTCTTAATGGTTTTATATCTTTCATTGTGAAACCATTAACATTTTTCAATGTTCTTTTTGTTTTGATTGATTAGGGGAAAAAATCTAGCTAATACTTAATGTTAGACTTATTAAGTGGGATGATATCCACATGAGAGTTGAGTAAAGATTTTGAACGTATTAATAAAATTATATATTGTATTAAATTTATGTATTTTTTAAATAGATGTACAAAAATTTCAATGTACTAATGTTTTAGTTGAACAATGAAACTAAAATGTTGGAACTCCCTCTCCTGCATGGGCGTGTTTTGTGGTTCAGACCTCTTGGAACTGCTATGATTCGCTTGGATCAGATCTTGATATTGGAAGGTTGGTAGGAGTTGTGAGGAGTTTCCTAGTTCTTCAATATTCTTCTCAATTGTGGGGTCCCAAGCCTTTTATATTTAATAATTTATGGTTGGATCATAAAGGCTTTGTGGACTTTGTGACTCGATTGTGGTTGGCTCTTACTCATTCGGGGTGGATGACCTACATTCTGAAGTAAAAAGAATCTAAAAGGTATCCTCAAGAATTAGAGTATAAGGACTTTCAGTAATTTGGACTTTAGGTTGGATTAGCTCCGAGTTAGAGTTACAGACCTAAATGTGTTGGCTGAGTGTAGACCTTTATCTTTGGTGAAGTGTGAAGAAAGGGCTCAGTTGTTTCTCGATCTTTTGACTTTCTTAAGCTTTAAAGACTCCTAACTATTTCATAGATCTAGAGCTAATAGGTTAAAAGGGGGGTGGGGGTTGGGTGTGTAAACTCGAACTATTGCAACACTTGTGTTAAGAAAAAAGGGTAGGATAAATGGTATTTAGTTTCACAAAATCTCTAGAGATGATAATAAAATAATGACTTCCATATTTGTGTCCTCTGAGATTGATTAGGTTTTGGCTAGTATAAACGGTAACAATAGTTCAAGACCAGATAAGTTTATTTTGACTTTCTACAAAAGATTTTGGACTATTCTTAAAGAGGATGTTGGTATTATGTTCAAGCAGTTCTATGAATCTACCATCTTACCAAAAAGCTTCTCCTATTATTTATGGCTAACATCCAGAATGTGAATTCCCCTATAAATACCTTCGAGATTTTATACCTATTTCTCTTTTTGAATCCCTATATAAGTTGATTGCTAAGGTTATGGCTGCTCGCCTAGCTCCGATAATGATCCAAATCATCTCGGTGAATCATTTGGCCTTCATTAAGGGTAGGCAACATGTGGATGGGGTGGTGGAAGTCAATGAGATTATTGATCTATCTTGGAGAGGGGGTAATAACTCTCTAATTTTTAAGGTGTACATAGAAGGCTTATGACTCAATCAATTGCGAGGCTTGGGGTTGGAGTGCGATTGAGGGATTGGATTCAGGCATGTGGTTTTACAGGTAGCTTATATGTGCTCGTGAGTGGGTCCCAACCTAGGAGATTATAATATTTAGAAAGACTTGAAAGAAGGAGATCTATTGGCCCCCTTCTATTCCATCTGGTAATGGAAGGGTTGAGTGCTTCAATCAGAAAGGCAGAGGAGTTTTGGGAATTTTTGTGGTTCAAAATTGGAAGCTCGGGAGTAAAGGTATCTTATCTTCGGTATGTGGATGATTCTATTTTAATTAGGAAAGCTACGAGGAAAACTTTTGGATAATCAAGAGGATTCTCTGCTACGTTGAGCTTACCCCTGGTCTCTTTGTTAATTTTGAAATGAGTTGTCATTTAGGGATCATATTGAAGATTTTTTATGAGGATGGTAGAGGGGTTTCGTCATTATAGGTTGGGTAACCTAACTTTCAAATACCTTGAGCTTCTTATAGGTGTAAATCCTCTGTCTGATAGAACATGAGAACCCCTAATGAATCTGATTGCATCAAGAGTTGCTTTTTGGACCAATAGATTTATGAGTTTCAAGGGGAAAGTGGTAATGATTAACTCTATTTTGCATTAGATCCCTATCTTTTTTCTCTTGTTTATAAAGATATCGGTGAAGTTTAAGAATCAGATAGTTTGCCTTCAAAGGAATTTTCCTATGGGGTGGATCATATGGTAAATATGGCCCTTCATGGAAATATATCTGGAAGGCTATTATGAGTTTGAGATATGGCATAAACATATCTAACTTAACTCAAGGTATACGAGGAGGTCCCATTCAGATAACATCGTCTTGGTGGAGAGGTTTGTATTTGCTTGGGACTAGTCCAAGTTTTTTATCGGGTTGGTTTTCAGATAGAGTTGTGAGGATCGTCATGAATGGGATGGCAACGACCTTCTTGGGGATGTTTGGATTGGTTAGGTTTTTTTATCAAGTTTCACTTTTCTAGGTTATACTAGGTTTCAAACTAGAGCAACCATGTTGTTGGGCTGATGGGTGCTTGTGTGAATTGGAGTGGAATCTGGATTGGGAGCAAGATTTGATCACAAATTTGAATATTCGATGGCTATGTTGAATGGAGATTAGCTCTGTCTGAGGGCGAGGACTCACGGGTTTGGAAGCATAGTTTGGATGAGGTCTATTTGACCCGCTCTGCTTATGCATATCTTTTTGGTCTAGTGTTAGTGGTTAGTAGGGGCTCATAATTTGTCTGGTGTTCTTCGCCTAGTTTAGATGAGTTGGGGACCATCCAAAGTCCAACTCTTCTCTTAACATCATCTCCTCAATATGATCCATACTCCGCAAAATATCTCTAAGAGTAAGATTATAGCTGACCGAAATTATTCTTTGTATGGTTGTTTTGAAAAGACCTTAGATCATTTGTGTTGTCACTTATGGGGTAGCGTACTAGGTTGTGGAAAAAGTTAAGTTTTTGGTTAGGACGGGAGTGGGTGATAACGTGTAGTTTTGTCTAGGCTTGGTTTTTTTTAATGGTTTAACATGCGACTGTGTGGTCTATTTTGAAAGCTTGAAATGATATGTGATTTTCTGGTAGAGGTTTTGAAGTTAAGAAATTTGTGGATAAGATTATCTTCCATTCCTAGAAGTGGTTCTTTGGTAAATACCCTAAGCATCGATGATATCTTTATCAGTGACTTGCAGAGCCTCTTCTTTACAAGTGCTAGCTCTCTCTCTCTCTCTCTCTCTCTCTCTCTCTCTCTCCTTTTTCCTTTCTCTCACTTGTGAGCTGTCACCAAAACCCTAGTTTATTCTCCTTCATCCACTAAAGAAGGTGATTTAGGGTCAATTTTTGACCAAAAATCACCCCTCTAACTCATTTTTCTCTGTCCCTTTTATTGCAATAAGTGATTTTCACATCTATTTCGTTATTTATTTTGTTATTTCGTCATCTTAGTGCGACATCTGTTTGTTCGTCTTCTTTGTGCGGCGTTGTTTGTCTTTCTTGTTTCGTTCAAGTATTTGAATATAGTCATATGTGTAAGCTTTTGTACTTTGTCGTTTATGTTATTAACATGGATGATGTGATTTTGTTGGCAGATTCATCATTTTTTTAGCGAATTTGCATTGTATCGATGTACTATATCAATTTGAATGAATGAATATAATTTATTTTGCCAAAAATATAAAAAATAGTGCTCATTATAGTTTAATAGAGATTGATTTGATCTGTGTCGTTGTGAGGCTAGATGTTCTTTTGTGTGTATGGGGGGTGAGTGTGTGTTAGCGAGAGGAAAGGTTTTTTTTTAGTTTTATTTTTTTGGGTGCCTTTTAGTCCCTTGATAGTTTTGTTTTCACTGTTGGATGTGTTATTTTTGGAAACAATTGTTGTTTTAAATAATAATAGGAAGAGGAGATAGAGTGCTAAAGAAACTCTTATCATACCCAACTATCACATGAAATCATACAAGAGTTTAAAATTTAAATTAACACTCTTTCTCCTCCTCCCATTATTATTTAAATCAAAGATAACCTAATCATTTCCACTTCGTTTTATTTCACACAAGTGGCTTAAGAACATAGCTTATGCAAAACGTGGGTTTTCACTGTTTCTTTAGCGGCTAAATATGTAGTATTAAATATGAATACTTTTATTTGGTCAATTGTCATCGTTGTAAATTAAAGCTTATATTTAAAAAATGAAAGACTTTTTCCAAATATATTTGTCTCTTCTCCGATGTTCTCACCTTAAATAATAGACATTGTGTTTATTGAAATTTAAGGTTAGTTCATACTTCATAGACCCAGTGTCGTATTGTTCAGACGATGGAAAAACATAAATAAAATTGTGATTAATACTAATTAAAAAGAATCATTAATCCAGATATGGAGGATCACAAACAAATTTTAAAGAGAATAATTATAATCATTCTATTCTAAATACTTCTTACTGCCAAATAGGATTTCACATATTTAATTCTTGCCATATTTTGATTTGTTCCACATTGATATTATGTTCAAAATTGTCCTATTTATTATTATTATTATTATTTTAGACAGATATAAAGTGAAAAAAGATCACGTGAATAGAATGATATCCCTACATTATTGACACTCTATCCTATTTATCTATTATTTGCAACACTATAAATATTATTTAACAGATAAAAAGTAGACAAACCTTAGGGGATTAAACCAAAATCCTAGAAAGTACAAAAGTTTGAAACGAAATCCAAATCGAGTCTAAATCAAGCTCAAACAAAAGTTTGAAACAAATTTGAGTCGAGTTTTTAATTGAATTAAATCTTATAAAGTCGAACTGAATTGAGCTTAGTTCAACTCAATTCAACTTGTTTTCAACCTTACTTAGGTATAGTAGTATGCCACCTGTCATATCTATTTTGTATCTTAAAAAAATGAACTTTTTAGCTCTTAGGTCAAGTTTTGTTATATGGTTCTGTAAGGTGGAAGCATATACAGAGAGCCAAAAAATTTGAGATCATGTTAGGTCAGAGAACTGACCAAATATATGCTCATAATAGACTTTTAAAAATTGATGACAAATCATCTTACGTTATTTTTAGAGAAGTTAAATCTAGACATGTAATTATGTTTTCCCCTAAATCAGACAATTGCATAGGTGTTTTGAGTCATTTATTGATAAATTATTTAATTCGGCAAATTAAGACATCTCATGGAAGATTTTAAAGACATGAAATAAAGATTATCAAAGTTCAATAAGGCTTTGAAAATAGACAATTTCCGCCTCACGCATGCCTCACGTGCCCCAAGTGCATAGGACAAAGAGAATTTTCTCTATGTTAGTTGTCATGAGCTCTGCGCATGGGTCCATGTGCCCCGCGTGTGTTGTTTAGAAAAAATACAGCATTTTGTTGTATTTTTCTTGCGGGTTGGCGGAAAATCACATAATTTCAACCCGAACTGAGTAGAAAATGTGCCTAAAATAGAGATCCTACAACACAGAAATATTCATTCAAAATTTGGTGGTTCAAGAAGAAGGCTAGCATATGGAGAATCAATGAGGAGCCTCACATTTACTTAACTTATGTTTCTAGAGTATGTTTTGTATTTCTTCTTTGATTATATCTTTTGTTGCTATTCACAACTAAACACCTTCTAATTAAGGTTTTATAATAAACCTCTATTTATTTTTTTTAGTTTATTAATGCAAATAGCTTATCCAGTTATTATTTTGAGTTTTACTTAATTTTAATATTTGTCATGCTTAATATCTTCATGCTAATCTGTGTGTTGGAGGTTGTGGTTTCATAGAGACGGCGGACCATCTTTTCTTGCGGTGTGACTTATTTGGGTCTGTTTGGAGTCTTGTTTGTCAGTGGCTCGGCTTGTCCCATGTATCTCCAGGTTCGATTTCGGACCATTTCCTTCAGTTTGTTCACTTGGCGGGTTTACCTCGTGCTACTAATTGTTATCTGAAAGTGATTTGGCTTGCTTGTGCTTGGGCATTATGGAAGGAGAGAAACAATTGTGTCTTCAATAATGCGGTTCTTGATCCTCTTATTGTTGTGCAAAAGATTAAATTGTACTCTTTTTTCTGGCTTTCATCGAGTTTTGAGCCTGTCGCTTTTGGTTTTCACGATTGGTGGAGACATCCATTACTTTGTATGGGTGTTATGTAATTTTTGTTTATCTCTTTTTCTGGTGGTGGCATTGTGTTAAGGTGCTTGATTTTGTAACAGATTTTGAGTGTTTCATCACTTTTAGCACACCTTGTGCGGGGTGAATCACTCTTCTTTTGAGCAATATATCCCATTTTGATTTGTTAAAAAAAAATAATATCTTCATGCACTTACGGCACCAAAAACTAGATAATATAATCCCATTAACCAACATAGACACACGCATATTCCCACGCAAAAAATAGGGTTGCAAATAGCTGCGGCAAATGCATTTTTTTAGAAAAAGATATCGTGTGGACCAAACGCTACCTCCAATGTATTGTTTTGTTTTTTAAATTATTGAATTGGCGTCAAGCCGTTTCAAACGATGAAAGTTTTCTTTGAGAGCCATACACAAATGTGACATTATTAGCCAATGGTCAGTCGATACTCAAGCATAACATAGGGTTCGACCACCATCTTTGAGAG